>Ga0315292_10000116_pt1 | contig 31239 bp, 25 predicted proteins | sample YL17G13_0_MG_FD_204029 | JGI IMG/M metagenome (GOLD analysis project Ga0315292, IMG submission 204029) | Sediment microbial communities from Yellowstone Lake, YNP, Wyoming, USA - YL17G13_0 | ecosystem: Environmental > Aquatic > Freshwater > Lake > Sediment | place: USA: Wyoming | collected... | reverse complement strand
GGTCGTCGAGGAAACCTTCGAACTGCAGCTTCGGCGCGCTGATCTCTTCTTGCGCGTTGCCGGTGTTCTGCAGGCGCAGATCGGCGTGCTGCGGGGCCATGAGGTAAGGCGCCAACCGTTGTCGTTCTTGACCCTCCAGGCGCGGCTTGTGGAGCCCGCGCCGAGTGAGCGGCAACACCGGGATGAGCATGAAGACCGCCGCGGTGCGCGGCACCAGGGCTTCAATGATCCGTCCCTGCACCGTTGGCTGCCGCGGACTCGCGTGTGGGCGCAGCTCATGACACTGCACCTGCAGGTTCTTCACCTTCTCCCACAGGTCATCGGTGACGATGACGCACAGCGACCAGGGAAAGACCTTCGGCATGATGGCGCGCTGGGCATCACTGAAGAAGTACACGATGTCGAAGGGGAACTTCTTGACCAGAGACTTCAAGACGCGGAGTTTGAAGATCGTCTGCGATTCCATCGATTGAACTTTCTGGGACTAAAGACGTCCCGCTTCGGCCAACCGTAACCAAGACGACTGTGCAACGTCGCAGGATGCAAACCCAAGCGCTGTGCCCAATCTTGTAGCGGGAGACGAACACCGAGGTAGCACAACCAACGCGTTGTACGCCTATTGCGTGCTTGTTGTGCTGTCGTAGCCCAATAGCAATTTCGAGGCGTATAACCCCGATTGTTCTTGCGACGTTCAAGCGTAGTCCCTGGTGGACGACGCCCCATGTCTGCAAGAAAATTCGCAAACGATTGCCACCGTCTACAGACACGAATGCCACGACCACCGTAGTGGTGATACTGCGGATGCCGTGAGTTGCGACAACGGTCGTGCATCGCTAACCAACGACTGTATTCAGCACTGCGTTCTTGTCGCTGAATACCTACGCGACGACCACTTTCACCGTGTGTGCGCAACAACTCTCGACGCAAACAACCACAGGATCGAGACCGTCCTGACCGTAAATCGTCGAGTCCGACTTTACGGATTACGCCACACCGACAACGGGCCAGAACACGTGGATGCTTACCCAACGGTGTAGGAAACTGCAGGACTGTCCAACGTTCGTATCGTCTTCGCATGTCTTGTACTATACATCTTCCATGCAAAGCCCGATACCATAGTCAGGACACGGCACCGAGTGGTTCGGGGTGTACAGCCAGATGACCGGGATTGGGACCCGGTTCTCCGGCTCCGGCGCCGGGGCGTAGCCGTCAGTGCAGTAGACCAGGACGTCACAGCCCTTGTCGCCCTGCAGGTGCTGCTGCACGTGCTGGAAGACTGGATTGAAGTCGGTGCCGCCCCGGCCCTTGATGGTGAGGTCGACGTCGGCTTCGGACTTCACGTCGTAGACGGTCTGCAAGTCGGCGTCGCAGTAGATGACGTTGAGCGCCACATCGCTCTCCATACGCACGATGTTGATGAGCTCGGCGATGCCCCGCTCCAGCTCAGCGGTGCCCATCGAACCCGAAGTGTCCAGCGCGAAGTAGATCGAGAAGCGGCGATCGCGGGCGCGACCCGGGAAGGGCAGCACGTGCGGGATGCCGAACATGCGGCGATTGGGACGTGCCATGCCCCGGGCCAGCTTGGTCTGCCGGGTGCGCATGACCAACGTGCGCAGCAAGGATGGCCAGGGGATGGTGGGCCGCGCCAGGTACTTCTTCAGCAGCTCGTCGATGCCCGACGGAATCGTGCCCCGGTTCTTGGCGTCGCGGTTGTGCTCCTCGAGCGCCTTCTGGACCACGTTCTTCGCTTCCTGCTGCATCCGATCGGCGAGGCCCTGCAGTTCCTCGGAGGTCGCGCCTTCGAGCTCGCTGGTCCAGCGGTCGTGAGATCCCCCGGCCGCATCCTTGAACGCTTGCTCGAGACCTTCGACACCCATGCCCCCCGTGACGTGTACGACCCGTACCCGCTTGAGCAGAGCGATCTGGTAGACCTCGTAAGGTTGGTTGCGCGGCAGGTTGAACTGGTCCGGGATGAGGAACGGGCTGTCTTCAGGTTCCTTCGACCCCGGCGTACCGTAAAAGGGCTTCGCCATCGACGACTTGTCAAAGTCCTTCTCGCTGCGGATGAGCTCGTTGTCAGCACAGTCAGCAGCGATGTTCATCACCGCGTGGAAGCGCCGCTTCTCCGTGTCACTGGTGACGGTGCTCAACAAATTGAGGTAGCGGGTCAGGTGGTCACAGATGAGGTGGATGAGCTCGTGCTGGCAGATGAGGCGCAGCTTGGTCAGCGAGATCTTCTTGATGTAGTCAGGGTCGTAGTAGAGGCAGGGCCGCCCTTCACGGCTGATGCCGACGCCCAGTGTGCCCAGTCCAGGCACGGCGATGCGATGCAACGCACTCACGACCCGCGCGCAGTAGTCGCGCACCTGGCTCGACAGGAGGTAGGTGAAAGCCTGTTCCAGTGTCGTATTCATCAGTTGCCTTGGTTCCCTCTTGCACCCATCGTGAATTTACCGGAGAATAGCCGCAGGAGATGGCCATGGACATCCGCGACCAGTACCACGACCCGGCCTACGGTACGCTGTACCATCTACTGCAGGCCCGGCCCACGGCCGCCGCCTTCGTCAAGAGCGCGGAGCTAGACCCAGCCCACGCTGCTGACCTGCCCGACACGGCCTTCGCCTGGCCGGCGCGCCGGCTGTTCCCCATCGACTCGGCGGAGAACACCGTCCTCTCGTCGCTGTACCGGGAGAAGACGGCGGCGGTGCCGGCGGAGGTCGATGCGGAACTCGAGCGCGCTCAGGACATCTACAACGTGCGCGGAGTCGTGGTCCAGGCGTGCCAGGAAGCGCAGGCCGCCGAGCAGGTGAAGACGGCGGCCGCTGAGACGACGGCCGTCTACCTGCTGCCACAGCACCACCGGCTGCGCGTCAAGACCGCCGCGGACGTCAAGGTCGCCGAGAAGCTGCTGATCCAGCAGTACGACCGGCTGTCCATGGAGGACCGCGCCGAAGGCTTCACCAACCTGGTGAAGGTCGCGCGGGACCTGAACGTCGGGCTCGAACCGATGACGCACCGCATGGCCGGCATGACGGTCTGCACCACCAAGGTCGCGGCTGACCTCATCGAAGCGCGGCGCATGGCCACCAAGGAACCGCTGTTCCAGCAGGCCTACGTCAAGCTGGCGAGCGCCTTCCGCGGCAAAGGCGAGTTCATCCAGGACCGTGACCAGTTGGTCGCGGCCGCCGACGCCCTCGCCCGCCTCGACAAGGAAGCTGGCCTCGACCGCCTCTACGACCGCAAGCTCCCTGACGCAGTGCAGACGATCTTCAACACCACGAAGCTCGCCGAGCCGATGATCGATCTGGCGGGCCGCGAAGTCACGCTCAGCAAGCTGGCGGCGCTGCCATCGACGTTCTGGGAAGACGTGGTCGGCAAGGATTTGCTGCGCGACATCACTGACGGCAGCGGACGCATCGATCACACCAAGCTCGGCCAGGTGCTCCACACCCTGCCGCTGGACCTGAAGCTGATCCTCAAGCACCAGGTGCCGTGACGTGGCGCTGAGTCTCGCGCAGGTTGAAGCCCAGCTGCTGGCGGTGGCCCAGACGCCGCGCCGCTCAGCGAAGACCGCGGCGGCGAAACCTACCGCGGCGGCGGCGAGCGTCCAGCGGCGCGATGCAGCGCAACTGCTGGCAGATGCCGGGGCATCGGCCAGTGGCTGTCTCCAAGCATTCGAGCTGCTCTGCGGTGAAGGCTTCCGGGCCTGGGAACCCGAGACGCTCTGGCTGACGCTGGACCGTCTCGGCGTCGATCTGCCAGTGGTCAACCGAGACAAGATCCTGGCGGGGATCACCCTCGGAATCGTGCCGGCCTTCTGGTGGGAGGTCCACGCCTTCGAGAACACCGTCTTGGCTTTCAACGGACTCGTCAGCCTGCCAGAAGCGTTGCAGGAAGCCACGCCGGCGCAGATGGCTTGGGGCGTCTTCGAAGCCGAGATGATCTACCGCGACCTCGGCGACGAAGAACCCGAGTTCGATCGCGAGCCGGTGTTGTACGCCGCCACCGTGCTTCACCGCGCCGGCTACGTGCGGGCGCCGGACCTGCTCCACTTCGCCCAGCGTGAGCTCGACCGGTTCAACAAGAATGGCAGTGGGCTCACGGTCACCGAAGTGGACACTGCCTGGAAAGCGCTGAAGAAGCACCCCCTCGAAGAATGCAGCTTAGGTGAGACGGCCCTCGACGTGCAGCTCGGCCGTTTAGCGAGCGTCGAGCTGTGGGTCGAGGAGATGCTCAAACGCTACCGAAGCGACTTGGCGAAGTTGCGCTAGGCCAGCGGGTCCGGCCCGCCGCCTTCCTTCTGGGCCTGCTGGAGTGCGTCGGTGATGCCGCGGATGTGGCGCTGGTAGCTCTGCTGCTTCGCCAGCTCCTTGCTGAGTTCCGACAGGTAGGACGAGACGTCGCTGATGCCCTCCTGCGCCGCACGCAGCTTGCTGGCGATGAACGAGACCGCGAGGTCCGACGGCAGGTCACCGAGGAACAGCGCCAGCTTCGGGGCCACGTCCTTCGGCCCAGGCTTGGTGCCGAGCAACATCGTGGCCACGTTGGAGCACAGCTCGCCGAGAACGTCGTGCCGCGCGTCCTCGACCAGCTTCAGCACCTTCTTGCGCACGGTGCTCTTCTCGCTGTACTTGCCGAGCACATCCGCCGTGGCGATGACTACGGCACGGTTCTTCATGTACTCGCAGAACTGCGAACCCGTGACCTCGCCGACGTGCCCGCAGATGCAGGCTTGCAGCGCGTCGCTGATGCCACTGCCACTGCTACCACTGCCGCTGTTTTCGAGGATGCCGGACTCCTCCGCAGCGCTCAGCAGCTTGCTGACCTTTTCCCAGGTGGCGGGCGACGGATAGACCTTCCCCGCCAGGCGCAGCTTCGGATCGTAGAGCGCGACGTTGTTGTCCTGGATGTAGTCGACAACGTGCGAGTGGAACTTGCCCCGGGCGTAGGACAGCCACCCCGCGACGTTGCAGGTGACTGCGACGAAGCACAGCCGGCGCTTGATGGCGGGGTCCTTCTCGGCCTCGTTGACCGAGTAGGCGCCGTCGGAGGGGTTCATCGCCGCGATGATCTGCGTGCCCGCCTTGATGACCTCGACGCCGTGAACCTGCCCGTCCTCCATCAGCGTGAAGAACGTCTTCACCGTGCCCTTCTCGCCGCGGTTGTACTCGTCGAAGAAGAGTCCGCACTCCGGCGGCAGGTCGAACAACTCGCGGTTGATGAGGAACTCCATGGTGCCGTTGCGCCGCGTACGCTCGTCGAGGTGTGCGATCGTCCGCGCCGTCTCGAGCACCTGTGACTCGAGACTCCGAGCGATTTCCTTGAACTCGTCGTGATCACCCTGCGTACGCACGAACAACGCGAGCTGCTGCATCTGGGTCGCGCGCTGCAGCAGGTCGCTCTGCTTGGCTTGCGACGGATACGGCACGGCGATGTCCTCCGGCTGGAGATGCTGGAGGTAGAAGGCGAGCAACGGCACCGAAGTCGTCCACTCCTTGTTCTTCCAGGTGAACGGCTTGCGCGGCCGGCGCCGTGCGAACACCTGCCGGACGATGTGGCTCTTGCCGATGCCGCTCTCGCCCACCAGGCAGATGACGTTGCCGGTGTCGCGATTGGCGTCGATGGCGGCCATGGCCGCCTGCAGACCAAAGAGAGGGATGCCGAGCTTGCGGTAGAACGTCTCCTCGGCGTTTTCGTCGAACTTCTTGGCCATCGTCACTTCTCCTCGGGGGTGCGATCATCGAGGTAATCGCGCCCTGGGTAAAGCTTCACGTGGTCGGTGAGGTAGGCCACGGCGCCATCACCGTGTCCGAGAGCCATGAGGAACGCGGCCAGGTTAGCCGCGTCCGTGGAGTTGTGCATGTGCAGCTTCTCCATGAGGTAGCTTGGCATGATGTAGCCGCTGAGATCGAACGCATAGAAGCCGCCCCAACTGGTGCCCATCGTCCACAGCCCGACGAACGTGTAGCCACCAGGGCAGTCAGGACGCCCGACTTCACAGGCCAGTGTTTCGTCGAAGAGGCACACCGTAAAGCGCGTACCGCGAGCACAGAATTCGACCAACACCGGATACGTACGCGCTTCGAGGAGACGTGCAACTTCGGCAACGCCAGCGGGCTTGTCGAGATGGACTTCGCCTGCCCATTGCGGCTTCTTTACGGAGTTGGTATCGTGGGTCTTGGAACCCATGGATATTCCTCCACAACTGCGCTCGGACTTGGCACAGCGCCTGCTGTACCTGGATGGACAACCGTTCTCGCTCGGGGATTACCCCTTCTACCACGCCATCTACGACGGTAACTACCAAGGCATGCTGCTGAAGTCAGGCCGACAAGTCGCGAAGTCGACGACGCTGTGCAACTTCCTTATCAGCGAAGGCATCGGGACCAGCCACTTTCGCAGCTTGTACGTGTCACCGTCGCAAGAGCAAACCCGCAAGTTCTCCAACACCCGCGTCGGCAAGGTGTGTCTCTACTCCCCGCTGATCAAGCAGTACTGGGTCGACGCCTCCGAGCTGAGTCAGCGGACCATGCTGCGCATGTTCCGCAACGGTTCCGAGATTTCGTTCACCTACGCACTCGATGATCCTGACCGCGCGCGTGGCAACACGGCGGACCGGACGTGCTACGACGAGGTACAGGACATCCTGTATGAGCCGGTCATCCCCGTCATCAACGAGTGCTTTGACGCTGCTACGGAGGTGCTGACGACTACTGGCTGGCGCCGCGTGGCAGAGTTGACGGAACAAGACTGCGTGGCCGACATCGATGCCCAGGGCACCATTCACTGGCACCAGCCGACGCAGATGCTTCAGCGTCAGCACCGGGGCACGATGTACACTTTCACGCACGCCGGGATGTGCCTGCGGGTTACGGACACTCACACTATGTGGGTTAACCTCCGCGGTGAAAGCCGGTTCATGCACCTCGACGAATACCGTTTCTTAACTGCGCGCGAAGTGATGGCCGCCGCCGGTGAAAGTTTTCGTTTCACAGGACCGACGGGAACGGTGACCAACCCCCCTCCACCGTGCCGGCACTTCCCTGGAATTGCTACCGCTCACGGCCCCAATCGCACTGGTGTAACGCTTCCCTATCCCGCCTTGGCGCGACTGGTAGGTTGGTATCTAGCGGAGGGGTCCATCATCTGGGCACGCAAGAACGGCAAGCGTAGCTGCCCCCGTCCGTGTATCACCCAGAGTGAAGGCCGGTACCTCAACGACATTCTCGAAACTGTGACCGCGTGCGGGCTGTCCTACTCCGTGGAGTCGAACAGCAAGAAACCTTGGATCAAGCGAGTAGTCATCAACTCGCGCCTGCTGGGCGAGTTCTTCTTGCCGCTGGGAAAGACGGCCGAGAAGTCGATCCCTCCCGAGTTCTTTGAGTACCCCGCGCTGCTTGAGATACTGCTGGAAAGCCTGTACCTGGGGGATGCGGCGTCCACTAGCGCTACCTGGGATCACTGGACGCTGTACACCGTATCTCCACAGCTTGCTGACGACGTGCACCGTGCGTGGACACTCCTGGGACGGTCGCCACGCGTGCGCGTACGCGCCGACGTTCCAGGACAAACGGGGTACGAGGTCTGTGCCTACACCGATAACTTCTTCATCTTCTACCGACGTCAACACCGCGTCCTGGAAGAGACCGTGAAGGATGAGACGGTCTACTGCTTCACGGTACCGTTTCATCGTCCCGTGGTTCGTGGCGGCTTTGGTCAACGCCCTGTTGTAACTTCCCAGTGCATGGGCAACTCGGAGTACGGCTACGAGACCTACGCCGGCACGCCCAAGACCTTGGAAAACACCATCGAGTATCTCTGGTCCATCTCGACTCAGAACGAGTGGATCATGAAGTGCGATGGGTGTGGTCGCCACAGCTTCATCGACAACGCGAAAGCGGTGGGCAAGGTCGGCCCCGTGTGTGTGAAGTGTGACCACTCACTGAACCCGCGTAACGGACAGTGGTACTCTTTCAAGCCAGAAGCAACCCTGACCGGTTTCCACATCCCCCAGCTCATCTTGCCGCGCAACGCTGAGCAGCCCAACCGCTGGCAACGCATTCTGACTAAGCTGGCCCGCTACAGCGACACGAAGTTCAAGAACGAAGTCCTGGGCATCAGCGACGCTCTCGGCGCACGCATCGTCTCGAAGCAGGAGCTCGAAGCGCTGTGTGAAGACTACGATATCTATCGGCAACCCTCACCGGGCGTCAACCTGGAGTACCGCCACGTCGTTGGAGGTGTGGATTGGTCGGGCGGTGGCACCGAAGGCGTGTCGCGTACCGTCGTCTGGATCTGGGCCGTCACCAAGAACCACCAGCTGCGCACGCTCTACTACCGCGTTTACCCCGTCACCAGTCCGGTGAGCATCGTCGATGACGTAGCGGAAGCCTTGCAAGCCCACCATGTCGAGCTGGTGATCGGTGACCGTGGTGAAGGCCACCTGGCGAACGATCTCTTGGCGCAGCGTCTGGGGTCGAACCGCGTCTCTCAGGTGATGTACGGCGCCCAGGCCCGGACGATTTCCTGGAACGAGAAGGGGTTGTTCTACACCGCAGACCGCACCACGTTGATGGACAACTACTTCATGGTGCTGAAGCGCCAGGGCGTCATCTTTCCCCGGCTCAGCTGCATGCTTGAACCGATCACCGACATCCTCAACATCTACGAGGAGGTCACGGTCAACGGCAAGAAGGTCTGGCGGCATGCGCCGACCCAGCCGGATGACTGCTTCCACGCACAGCTCTTCGGCTGGCTCGCCGCCAAGGTGCTGCTGATGGACCTGACCTTCACTGGTTGAGTCCCTGCTACGATAGTGCGCGCCTTCGAGAGCTTGCAAGAAGGCGAGGTTTGCTTTCCGGGGCTTCGCGCCACGGAAAGGAAACCGAAGCCGCCGCAGCGAGTTCTCGAAGGGTAGTGCTTCCGGTACTCGCGCTGCAACTCTTGGCTGCACAGATGACGACGTAGCGTCGTCGGGCCACTGGTGGGTCACACCCTCTCCCAACAGCAGTTCTTTACCAGGGACTGAGAAACCGGTCTACTTCGTTGGAAGCGACGCGGCGGGTCCTCGAGGTCTGCAGGTGGTTCGGCGTCTCGATAACCGCGGGAACTGCACGAGGAGTGGAGTAGCTCGTCGCGGCGGATCCGATCAGATCAGGGTTCTCGCAGAGAACCAGACCTGAATGCCGGCGTGGCACCGGCGGCCTTTGCAGGACTAACTAGACCGGTACGTAGCATCACAACTTCCGTGCACTGCCCACTTCGTTTGCGTTTAGCGCCGGCGGAGGAGTTCCGTTGGCGACCTGCACCCACTTCGTTTCCCGGATGTGCTTGAGCACGTCCATCCAGTTTACGCAGTAAAGCACATTAGTGGCGGTGTAGCACCGCCTGCACTTTCGAGTGCTCTGGGTGAAAGCGATCCACTTCGTTGCGGCGGGCCGCGGTGGCCGCCTCGAGGTGACGTCGAGGGAGCTCGCCGGCAGTGGTGAGGCCTATTTCGCGCAGAATTCGCGATAGCGGCTCGATCGGATCCGATCCGGTCGAAGACCACAGGCCAAAAAGCCGGCGTGGCGCCGGCAGCCTTTTCAGGACGGTACTGGATCGCATGCCGTGCACGGCGGCTACGACACTACGCTACGATTGGGGTGTGGCGTGCGCCGCGTTGATGGCGCGCGTCTTCTCGATGACTTGTTCTTCGCGGGAGTCCGACGTGGGCACGAGCCCTTCCAGGTGTGCACGCACATCGACAGAGACCGACAGCACCGGCGCGTCGTCGGGTAGATCCGCTTCGATGTGGTGGTAGGCGGCGCGCATCCGGAATTGATAGAACCCGCGGCGATTGGCTTCGATGAACTCGGGGTAGCCCATGATCTCAGACAGTTGCGGCACCGATTCACCGATGCAATTCATCTTGTAGAGGATGAACTCGAAGCCCGCGAAGGCGATGGGGAAGTAGTGGACGCGGCCTCGTTCGACGTTCGGATCGATGAAACAGGGGCTGTGCAAATAGGCCCGGTGGAGGTCTTCGCTCGTGACCAGTCCAAGAATCGGACCGCGCACGGTGTGGAAGACCTTCATCTCTTGGCCGTCCAACGTCGCCTTGGCGATCTGATAGACGCCCAGCCACCCCGCCACCTGCTTGAGGTTGTCATCGACTGGGTGGAGCGTCTCCCACTCCGCCTTGTCAGCTTCCCACTGCGCCCGCGCATCCTTGGTCGCCTGCCAAGCTACACGCGCTTCTTCCGTGGCATCGGGCACCAGTTCGCCCAGCTGCGATACTTCCGGCTTCGGGAACGGCGGTGGCGTCACCGCCTCCACCTTGATGATGGCCTCCGCTGGCATCTTGGCCAGGTCCTCGTTCGACATGATGCGGGTCTCGCCGCGCTTACCGATCACGAAGCGCATCAGCGCCAGCTTGTGACCGCCGACCTCAGCTTCGACGGTCTCAACTTCATTCAGTGGCGACTTCTTGGATCTCAGATCGGAACTCGTCGTCCGTGACGACTTCGTCTTCTCCTTGCTCATCGAGGTCTCCTGTGGTGATGAGTGTTGGCAGTGGATGTTTCTCGAGGTACTTCTTGATGTCAACTGTTTCGCCGTAGCTCGGTCCGACTTCCACGTCCCACAGGAAAGGCACCGGGAGCCAAGGACAGGCTTCGGCGACCCGGCGTGTACCGTACTCACGCATTACCTCGGGCACCTGAGAGACGTACTGTGGCGGCACGCTGAAGACGAGACTGTCGTGCACCGTCGCGTGGAAGAAACCCCGCAGGTCATGCGAGATGATCGGAAAGACCTGGTTGAGGACCCACAGCACGATGTCGCTGCTGGTTGATTGGATCTTGAAGTTAACAGCTTGCCGAAAGCAGCGTGACGCGAAAGACTGGCGGTCGGCCAGCGGGAATCGACGCTTCCGCCCCGTGTAGGTGTAGATGTTGTGGAACGCCTTGACCTCAATCTCAGTCGCCTGGATGTAGGCGGGGATCGAAGGATACCGCCGGAAGAGGCCGTCGATGACCTTCTGGGCCTCGTCCTTGCTGATACCAGCAGTCTCAGCAATCTTCGCAGCCTGCGCCCCGTAGAGCGTACCGAACACGACCCTCTTAGTGTTGGTGCGCTGCTTGACCACGGCTTCAGCCACGGCCAGCGCAGTGACATCCTCCGCAGACAACTTCAACCCAGTCTTGGCGAGCTCGATCTTGCGGTCGACGATGTCATCGAGCGTCTGGCGCTGCTGCTCGATGTAGGCATACGTGAAGCGATCGGGGTAGACCTCCGCAGTGAAGTAGGAGTGCGTGTCGAGACCGTCGTTGATGGACTTGATGAGTTCGGCGTCATTCGAGTAGGCCGCGAAGAGCCGTACCTCGGCGCCTTTCGCATCGACGTTGCAGAGCACGTGGCCTTCGAGCGGGATGAAGATCTTCTTGATGTTGACGTCGGCCAGCTTCTTCGGGATGTTCTGCATGTTCTCACCCGAAGAGCTGGTCCGTCCTGTACACGTCCCGACGAGATGGAAGCTCGGGTGCATCCGGCCATCGATGACTGCGTGCTCACGCACATTCGTGAGGAACGGTGACCGCGCCTTGCACGCTTTGCGGTGCCGTACGATGAATCGAGGAAAGTCGTACTTGTACGTGTTGGCCACGTACAGCAACGCTTTCTCGTCAGCCTTGATCTGCCCCTTCGGGGTACGGGCAATCTTCGCACTGCCAGCGTCGACACGAACTTTGCTGCTACCCTCGTAGAACCCGTCGTTGAAGATGATCCGGATGACCTCCTGGGGGTTTCCCAGAACGAAGCGCTGTCCTGCGAGCTGGTAGATCTTCTCTTCGGTTTCCCGGGCGACGATCTCCAGCTTCTTGTCGAGTTCCTCCAGGTAGCCCAAGTCCACCGGGAAACCGGTGTACTCCATCGCCGCCAGTGTCTGGCTCGTGGGGAGTACATGCTCCCGCATGAGTCGGCGTACTGGTGCCGGCGGCGGCGCAGCTTGTAGCGATGCACGCAGCGTCACGTCGTTGGCGTACTCCGTGTCTAGGCGCTTGTGCTGATGAAGGACATGTTGGCGAGTCACATCGGCGTCAACGGCCGCATACAGCTCCAACTGCGGCAGTGGAATCATGGTGTAGTCGAAAGGCAACTGATGCACAGGTTCTTCCGGCGGATGTGGCCGCAGTGGCGCCTTCGGCTTCTTGTCCAACACCGATTGCCGGATGCGGCGCAGTTCTCGGTTGGTCTCGCCGGTCTTGCGCGCTGCCGCGGCCCGAGCTTTCTCGGCCGTGAACTTCTCGCGCCACTTCGACAACGTAGCGTCATAGCTGGCGCGTTCCTGCTCGTAGGCGGTCTGCTGCGTCGTGTACTCCACCAGCGCATGCTGGTACTGATCGACGGCACGGCGGAACGCTTTGTTGGCCTGTGCGCGGGTCATGCTGCCGTGCGTCTCGCGCAGCTCCGCCACCTTGTCCTCGTAGCCTGCGTAGGCAGGTAGGCGAACCCGGGTGAGCATCTTGAGGCCATACGCACCTTGCTTGTCCTCTTCGAGCAAGTGCTCAGCGCCCATCGTGTCCCACACGAAGTTCTCGAGGGGCCAACCGTAGTGGTGACAGATCCCTTGAACGTCGAACTGGCCGTTGTGCAACACCTTCGGCTTCGGACAGGCCAGCACACGTTGCACATGTTGTTTCACCTGCGCCAGTTCTTCCGGCGACCACCACGCCTGCGGATGATCGAGGACGATCGAAGTCGCCTTCAGTTCTGCCCAGGCGAACGAGATACAGATGATGCGGAAGTCCGGAGCGTAAGGCTCCAACGAAGTCGTCTCGGTGTCGACCGAGATCATGTGCTTACCCGGCGGATCACCTTCGTTGGCGTAGTTGATGATCTCGTCGCAGAGGTCCTGCACTTCAGCTACTGTGTGCGGGAACTGGTAGTGCTGCCGGAGGAACTCTTCGGAATGCCGGTGTTGATCCAACCGACCTTCGGCGAGGAGAAATGCGTTCTGCAGGTCGCGTTCCAGTTCACGGAAGAGCCCCTGCTGCGCCAGGACCGCCTTGGGCGAGTAGGTGACGTAGACGTTGAAAGATTTCTCATGTCGCGGCAACGTAAGCAGTGACGCTGTGCCGCGCAGGTCATCGAAGCGCATCTTGCTGCGCCCCAAGACGCTGCGCGCAGCATCCGCGCCGAAGGCGACGATGATGTCGGGTTGGATGCGAACGATGGTCTCTTCGAGACGGTGGCGGCAGTGCGCCGTCACTTCCTTCGGTACGCGGTCGTCCGTCATGCACTGGACCGCGTAGGTGTAGTAGATGCGCAGCTTGTCGAGTCGATCCGGTCCATCGGGTAGCCGCGAATACCGCGCGCGAATCCGCCCGAGTGCCATCCGTACCACGATGCCCGCCCGGTCCTGAAATGCGTTGCCACCGTGAGGAGAAGCGATGGCCGGATGGTCACCGACAAACAAGACACGCGCTTCGTGTTCGCTCGCGTCGGGAACGTAGGCGTAGGCGTAGAAGGGACAACTGCTGCAGTGCGCCGGCTTGCCCGCCGCCCGGGCCGGATCATTGACTTCGGGCCTAGTAGTTGAAATCGTCATCCTTGACACCCTTCTTCGGCGGTGGCGTCGAGGTGTCAGACGCGCCGTCGCCCGTGCTTGTACCCGCTCCCGCGGCTTCCTTCTTGCCCAGCACGTCTTCGGGCTTCGAGAACACGGCCGTCTTCAACTGCTCGGCGTACTCCTGTGACATGTCGATGTCCTCCATACCTTTCAACTTGCCCGGAGTACGGGACTGCGCGGCGTCGTCGAGGTACTCGGTCACCTTGAACGCGGCCACGTTTTCCATGCGGCTGCCGCGTGTCATGTAGGGCAAGAGACGATCCAGAGCTCCGCTCTGGCGCAGCGTCTCGTCGCTGATGTAGTAGTGGTTGCGCACCGAATGGGCCTTCAGCCAATCTGCCGGCCGATGGCTGTACTCCTGAACGCTGCTCAGGATCGTGAAGCGCGCCAGCGCGAAGTCGATGACTATCGCTTCCAGTTCCTTGTCGTAATAGCAGCCCGAAGCGGTACGATTGAGGTTCTCCGGAGTGGGACTGTTGAGGATCGATCCCACCGTTCGCTGCACCGTGTCACCCATGTCGGGCATGCGCACCGCGGGAACTGATAGCACGGTGGTGAGGATGTCTCCGCTCAGCGAGCTACGTGCAATGCGCGACAGATAGGTCCGGTTGAGCCGGAAGTGGTCGCGGAAGAGCACGTCGTACTCGACGCCGGCGTGCTTCATGATCGCCAACGCGCCGTAGTAGTGCTCACGGCTACGCGAGATGTCGCTGAACTCGACGCCCGCACCGTACTTGTACTGCTCAGCGACGTCGTTGTAGATGCGCCGCAGCGCCCGGAGTTCGCGCCACATGATCAACGGCGCATCTTCACGAAGCTTGCGGATGGTGAGCGCACCGAAGGCCTCCAGGAGAAGCACTTCGGGGGTGGGCCGGTTCTCCTGCCGATCCATCTCAATCATGATGGTGCGCGAGAGGTCTTCCGGCAGCTGCGTTTGGCGAATCCCGGCTAACCAGACGGGGTGATGCACGCTGTACTCGACCGGCTGTCCGTTCACGCTACCCTGGATGGTCCGGCCGGCTTCGTTAGCCAGTCCCCGGAAGTGCTGTGACAAACGCTGCACCGTCTGGCTCTTCGGGTCGTGCGCCAAGCCCTTGTCCTCGAACTCGTCGAGGCACAGCGTGATTGTCGAGTTGTTCATCGCCTGGCGCACCCCGGCGACGGTGTAGTTGTCCATCCACAATGCCGGCTGAACGATGTTGATGGCGGGTTTGGAGGTACGTCCGATCAGACCACCGACGAGGAACGTCTTACCGCTGCTGTGCTCCGCCGTGATCATGAGCAGAGGTTGGCGGGCGAAGGCGTCGGCAATGAAGCCTTGCAGGATGAACGCGGCCATGAAGTGCGCCGTGTTCTCGTGGTGCTTGAAACGCCAACCGGTGCTGAGGATCCGGTAGACCAGATCGTAGAGCTCCCGGAAAGACAACCGGGGCACCCGATTGAAGTCGTCCTCGTCCTTGTACAGCGGATAGGCGTCGAGTGGTCGCCGCCCATGCTCAGCGTAGATGACGACGTTGCCATCCGCCGGGCCGTTGCACTTCCGCCACAGCGGGATGTCGCTGTCGCCTTCGTAGGTTCCCTTGAAGAGACTCATGCCCTTTACCACGTAAAGGGTCGTGGTCGTCTTGTCGTCTTCGTCGGTCGTATCGATGACGTGCGTGCCCGCGCTGATGGTCTTCACTTGCGATGTACCCGGCAGCGCATTGGCGAGGCGTTGAACTGCCCACTGCACGTAGGGCTCGAGCATGCGGACACGGTCCGCATAGAAGACCTCGCCTTTGGCCACGCTCTCGGCATACGACATGATGAAGGCGGGTTCGCCGACTTCGTTGCGGATGAAGAGATAGATGTCCTTGCCGCGAGACAGCGCCGCAATCTGTGCTGCCAGCCGCTTCGGTTCGTTGAGGGGCAGGTCGTAGAGAGTATCGGTGATGCGGTCGTAGACCCGCAGCATCGAGTTGTTGCCTTCACGTAGCCAGTCGAGGACCGACAGTCGTGCTGCCAGCACACCGCGGATGCGTTCGATGAACGCTTCCTCGTGCTCGTCGGTCGACGCCATCTTGCTGAGGATCATGCCGACGTTGACGGTGCGGTGGACGCGCTGGATGTCCTCGACGTAGGCCTGCTGCTCCGCCGTATCGCGGACGTAGACGCCCCACTTGGAAGCGCGGTTGGTCAGCTGGCTGACGTCGAGCGGGTCGATGCCGACCATCTCCGACAAGGCGCGTTCGGCCGCCCACTTGTAGGGCAGCTGGTAGTTCGACGGGTCGCGCAGCGCCGTCTGCACCGTGTTGAGGCCGAACGCCTTCATCGCGTCGTCCGGATCGATCTTGTCCTGGCCCGGGATGGTGAACGCCGCCGGCCAGGTGAAGATGCGCAGCCCCAGGTGGAAGGTCTTCTCCAGCACGCTCTTCACGAACTCGTTGCCGCCGGGATCGTTGTCACCGACGATGTAGGCGATCTCGAAGCCGAACTCCTTGAGGTAGTCGAGCCCGTCGATGGCCCCGCCGCCGCCGCTGAAGCAGACGAAGCCGATGTTGAGCGGCAGGGTGTTGAACTGCTGCGCCGCGATGCTGAGCATGTCGAACTCGCCCTCGACGACGACGCAGCTCTTCTGCGTCTGGGCATCGATCAGGCGCCCGTAGGGCGGGCAGCCGTAGAGCCCAAACATGCCGCGGCGGTCTTCGGTCTCATCCTTGACCCACTGCACCAGCTTGGCATCCTCGGTGCTGAAGATGCCGTTCGGCAGCAGCGTCGGCACCGCCCGGATCTTGACGTGGCTCGGGAGGTCGGGCGTGTCGCCGGTGAAGTACAGCACCGCGCCCTGCCACAAGCTGGGGTTGGTGAAGAAGGAGTCGAGGTACTCCTTGGCCAGCTCCCACATCTGGTCCTTGTCGAGGTTCTCCTTCTCGGCCCGGTCCTTGAGGAGCTGCTCCAGCTCCATCGACGGCAGCAGCATGCCGATGGGCAGCTCGGCGTACCAGTTCGGCGCCGAGCGCGGGATGCCACGGTAGTCGAGGTATCGCACCGTGCGCGCGGCGTAGCCATAGCGCGGGTCACTCGACGCGGCGTCGTAGCCGACCCGGTCGTAGAGCTGCGCCACCGCGCACAACTCGGCGTTGCTGACCAGGTGCAGCAGCCGCTTCATGGTGCGGCGCCGCCACTGCACGCTGAGCCCGTTGATGACCTTGGCGGGGAAATCCTTGAGCCCGTAGGTGTCCTTCAGATCGACCATGGCGTCGACGTAGGTCGTCGCCTTGCCGGCCTTGGTCTTCAACGCCGCCACGAAGGTGATGGGGTTCCAGAAGAACGCCTTGCACCCGAAGCACTTGGCGTAGTGCTTCTCGAAGTCGATGGTGAACGACGGGGACTTCTCGTCGTGGAAGGGGCACAGGCCCATGATGCGCGGCCCCTTGCGCACCCAGTTGTACGCTCCAGCCGCGTTCTTCACGTAGCCGAGCCACTGGTCGGGCGTGATGTCGTTCCAGACGCGCTTGATCGAAGCGACGCCGATCCTCTTCAGGGTCTGCGGATCCGTAGGCCCCGTGTTCTTCTTCCCAGGCATGCACCCTCCTGGCGCGGAGGTGCCCCCTTAGCGAAGCGGTATCACTTCGTCATGGCCGGGCACGATGGTTGGTAGCCACACGACTTGCACCGCCAGCACGATCGTGGTTCACCGATGGCGGCGGTCTCTGCTGCTTGGGTAAGGCAAGCTTCGATCTCTTCCCGGATACGTGTCCGCAGCACCGGCAACGGATACTCCGGTGCCCAGACGGTGCGATTACCTTGTTCATCCGGGTCCTTGCTCAGGTAGTGGAGTCCGGTGCGAATACCCTTGAGGTTCGGCCGCTGAGCATCTGCGAACAAGCTGTACAGCTTCAGCTGATGAGCATGTCGATCTACTGGCAACGGCAGCCCGGTCTTGTGGTCGAGGATGACCGCGATGGGATGTCGCGTGTAAATGAGAAGGTCGATGCGACCGCGTACCAGGGCGTCAGGCGACTTGTAGCCCGTGAGCGTGAAGTCGTCCTTCAACGCAATCTCGGCTTCGAACAGCATCTCCTGAGTCCCGTGAACTTGGTTGAAACGCTCCACCCAGGCAATGAAGTCCTTCACGGCGTTCCGGAAGGTACGCACCCGCAACGCCATCTCGTGCGTCAGTTCGTAGGAATCCAAGGCTTGCTGCAGAGCTCGATCGACGCTCACCTTTCCCTGCAAGGACCATTCGAGAATGTGGTGAACCGCTGAACCTACGGTCATCGCTTCAGAGGAGGCCACCAGCTCTTTCTCGTGCAGGACGTGCTTCTGGCGAAAAGCGAAAGGACAGTCCAGCGCCAAGTCGAGCATCGACGGTGACCAGGGCGCCAATTTTCGCGCGGCAGCAGATACAGACATGACGGCCTCCACAGGAATACATACACCGGTGGACGTCGTGCCGAGTCGCGAGCAGCAAGGCACGACGTTCACCGGCTCCGGAGCTAGAAGCCCTTCGTCACGTCGGGATTGTCACCGCCCGGGATGCTCGGGCTGCTGATGCCCAGCCCGGCCATGTCGACGTTCTCGTCGACTGCCGAAGCCTGGGGACCACGGTTCATGGTGGTCTGCCAGTGCTGCTTGAGGAACGCCTGACGCTCGCCGCGGAGCATCTGGTAGAGCGCCGCCGCCGATTCGCGGATGTGCGTGGGCGACGGTTGGTTCGCGGACGACACCGCGAAGATGTGGTAGTCCGGCCCCTTGTCGGAGCGCTGCACGGACGTCTCCAGGCTCAGCCAGCGGTCCCAGATGGCGTCGCCTTCGCTGGCCAGCTGGTTCACGCGGCTACCGGCCTTGCGACTCGACTTGGCGAACTCGAGCTTGTACAGCCGCAGGTTCTGCGCGAGGACGATGTACGTCAGGACGTTGTCGCAGTCCGTCTTCTTCCCGGTGTTGTTCTTGCCCATCGGCAGGTACTGGCACTTCATGCAGTCCCCGAACATGGTGCCGAGCTTCGCGTCGAACGCGACGCACACCGGGCGGCCGAGCGTACCGTCCTGCGGGAACATCCGGTTCATCTCGAACCCGTAGAGCGGCACGAAGCGGAAGGGCTTGTCCACCTTCGAACCGAACGAGGTGTAGAGGTCCCCATTCTGGCAGCCCTCGGGACGCTGCTTCGAAACCGCCTGGAGAATCCACACAGTCGGGACCACGAACCCCTTGGCCATCTCCTCCAACCCCTCCTTCATGGGATTGACGGAGCGTAGCAGGGAGTGGATCTGCTCCTGCTCGGCACCGCTGTACTTCGCAGCGATCGCCTGCAGCTGCGCCATCGCGGTGTCCTTCGCCGCGGTGAACGCTTCCATGTAGGCATCCTTGGAGGGCGCGACGACCAGCGCTTGATCGCCATTGCCACCGGCGTCCGGCGCGGCTGACACCTCAGCGACGGGCACATCGATTGGTGGTGAAGTTGCGGACTGCGGAGTAGACGGAGTTGACGTCGTGTCTTTGGACTTTGGCATCTTGAGTCTCCTTGTTGAGAAGGACCTCACGTTACCGTTGTGGCACCAACAGCGTCAAGCGAATCCTCTTTACGGGAAGAGGACTTCTCACGGCCGTAAAGCCGTGATACGCTTGAACAACGCCATGCAGACTGAAGACCGTACCTGCGAACAATACTTCCAGGAAGTTGGCCGCACTCAGATGCCCCGCAACGCCGAGGAGGAACGGCTCCTCTTCGAACGCTACTTGAACTCCCAAGATGCGGAAGCACGGCGGCGTTTAGTCGAGGGTGGACTCCGGTTCGTCATCAAGACTGCTCGGCAGTACTGCCACGGTGACGCTGAGTTCTTGAAGACGCTCATCCAGGCTGGCAACGTCGGCTTGCTGATTGCAGTCGATCGCTACCGGCCTTGGGTGATCCGCTGCCACCACTGCAACAAGCAATGCTACGTTGCCGCCCCCCAGGGACAAAGTTGTACCGGCTGTGGCCGGGCGCTCCGTGCCCGAGAAGCTCAGCACTACACGACCCGCTTCCTCACCTATGCCGCATGGTGGATCTCAGAATCCATCCGCGCTGAGCTCTACAGTGCCAGCACCGTTTACGTGCCGCCCTACAAACAGAAAGCGCATCACCGTGCGCGCCAAGCCGGTCAGGAAGCGGGCTTCGTCTACGTCTCCTACGATGTCAGTGATGATCACACCCGTGCAGTAGCCGCGCAAGAAAACGACGAAGCCATCGTCACGAACAACGACGCCCGCCAACTCATCTACGCCCAGCTGTGCAGCTTGCCCGATCGGCAAGCCTTTGTCCTCATCGCCTACTTCGGTCTGCGGGAGGACGCCAAGACGCTGCGAGAGATATCGCGGCGTCTTGGCGTATCCTCGGAACGAGTACGACAGATCAAGGTGAAGGCACTGGAGGACCTGCGGGATCGACTGGAGCAGCGGCGGCTCCACGCCACCGACGACGCGTTGCTGAACTAGAACTCGTCGCGGAAGCCGGCCATCCACTCGAGCGTCGAAGTGACGCCCTTGAGGTACTGCCGCCGCTCTTCGGACTGGGCGCGATCGTAGCGCTCGTAGGCCAGCTCGAGGCCTTCGCGCACTTCGCGGCTGCCCTTGACCTCGATCTTCTTGATGCCGCGCAGCCGCTCGAGCGCCTTGTCGAGACCCTGACGAACGACATTGGGCGCCTCGTTGGCATCGGCCGCCGCTGGCCGACCCAGCGGCTTGCCACTCTTCGCCTGCCGCCGCTCGTGCCGCGACTTCTCGGCCGTCCGGGCGATGTCCTTGCGGTCCACCTCGCCCTTGAGGAAGGCGTGGAACTTCTCCAGCTGCTTCTTCGGATCGGTGATGTCGAGCAGCTCGCGCGCATCGGTGAACTTGAGCTTGCCCTGGCGGAGCGCCTCTTGGATGGGCGCGACCAGATTGAGCAGATCGAGCCGCTGACTGATGTAGCCCTCGGTCACGTGCCAGCGCTGCGCCAGCACCTTGCCATTGATGACGGTGTCCACGCGCTCGCCGGGGAAACGCACGCTCTTGCCGAGGAGGCTCTTGATGACTTCGGCTTCTTCCATCGGGTTAAGCCGCTCCGCCTGCCGGTTCTCGTCCGCCCGCACGAAGAGGATGGTCGTCTCGTCGTTGTTGAAGACCTTCACGGGTACCGTGGCGAGACCCCCCAGCTTGGCGGCACGTAGCCGGCGCTCACCGGCGATCAGATGGTACTTGCCGTCCACGGTCTTGTACACCGACAGCGGGTTGATGATGCCGATGTGCTTGAGGCTGCCCGACAGTGATGCCAGGCGCTCGCGGTTGAAATCCTGCCGCGGGTTCCGGCCCCCATCGACGACGATGTCGCCGACTTTCACCTGGATCTGCGTACCGATCTCGGAGGTATCGAGCTTCTGGGTCGGCGGCTTCTTCTCGTCGGGCTTCTTCTCGTCGGGCTTCTTCTCGTCGAGCTTCTTCTCGTCGAGCTTCTTGGGCTCGGGCTTCTTGCCGTCGGACTTGGCTTCGGACTTGCCGTTGCCGCCGACGGTGGTGCCATCCGGCATTTCGATGGAGATGATCTTCTTGGGAGCATCGGATTTTTCGGTCGTTGGCATGTTGAGTCTCCTTGTTAGGGGTGCTGCGCACTGTAACGCAAACAAAAGGGCGCAAGCAACATCAACGTGCTGATTGCTGGGACGAGGGTGTAGCCGATTCGGTGACCGGGGGTACGACCCGGAGATCCGGCCGACTTTCCGTCGGTGGAACCGGTGTTTCCGCGGCGGCAACTGGGGACAACTGGTGCTGGACCTCCGTCGACGTGCGCTGCAGCGCCGCCAGCAGATTGGCCACGATGGCCAACCCCTTCAGCTGCGGTACGGCGGCGGACACGCCGGTCACCAGTGCCGTACCAATGCCGAAGATCGACACCAGCCGATCACGGTCGAGATGCCAGCGCGGCTTGGTCATCCGCGCCAACGCTACCGAGAAATTGTGGACAGCGTCGAGGATGCGCTCGAAGCGCGTCATGGACATGTAGACCTCCTCGAAGGCGGTTAGAGGTGGGGAATTCGATGAGCGAAAGAAAACGAATCAGCCTTCGCGCAGGAAAGTCTCAACCCGGGCGAGATCGATGTACTTCAACCCGGTGCGACGCAGAGGCTTGCCCTCCAGCACGTCACCGATGAGGAAGAAGAATTCGATGGCGATCTCCTGCACGTCGACATCCAGCCGGTTGTAGCAACAGGCGTGCACTGCGTTGATGAGCCGATAGCGCTGAATCAGCTCGTGGGTAAGCTTATCGGGTAGCCGCTCACGCGGCGTTCGACTACGGGACCGAACGCGCGCCATGTCAGTCCAACGGACGAACAGTGCCGGGCTCGAACGGAGCCGTGCCGTGCGTCGGGCACTGGGGCACGTTGACATCCTCGCTGGGGACAAGCTTCTCATCACACCAGGGACAGATTCCGGCGAACAACGCAGCTTGTCGCTTCATCGCGTCTTCGTCGACTGCCAGCTTCTCCATGGCCACCGCCTCCGTATCGAACAGGGCGCGGGTCTTGCTCTTGGTGCGCCCCAGGAGATAGTACCGCCATTTGCCCGCCGCGGCATTGACACAGACGCGTCCGATGAACCAACCCGCATTCCGCAGATCAGAGACTCGCCCGGTGTACTTGAAGGCGAGCTTGACTAGCTCCTCAGTCAGAACCCCGTGGTGCGCACGATACATCAACAACCACAGCATCCTCTGACACTGCGATCGTACCCGCTGGTGGATAGCCGTAACTACTTCTTCGGCTTGCCCCCGTGCCTCGATCCACCGCTGGACGTTGATGTCGATGCCGCCGAAGTCTCGGTCGAGTTCGGCCCCTCGACGGGGACCTCGCCGGACGACCGGGTCTTCCGCGGCGCGCGTGAGGAAGGGTCGATGTCCCGGAAAACGGCCTCGAGCGAATGCTCGATGGTCGTTTTGCAGTTCGCGTCACAGACGTGGTTGGTGCTGCGGATGGTGCCCTTGAAGATAACGATGAGGTCGGGCAGCGCATGAACGTGCGTCTCGGCCTCTTTCTTGAGCATCTCGAAGTTCACCTGTCGTTGCTGCTCCGCCGTCTGCAGCGGTTCGACGTCCGTGTGCTCGATCTCTTTGGGTGCCTCCCGCTTGCAGCGGTCGCACCGGTCCGTGATGATGACCTTCATGTGGTGGTCTCCTTCCTGCTGGTGTGGTGCCTTTACCTGGTAAAGCTACTCGATGGCCCGACAGTTCGGACAGAACAACCGGGGTCGTCCATCACCATCGTAGATCATGTTTTCCCGTGTCGCGACGTCCCACGCGAAGTGCCAGCCACACTGGCACACCGCTTCCCCGAAACCGCCTTCATCGAAGATGAGGCGCAGCGGTGACGGTCGCTGATGCAACTCACGGGTGTACGACCCAGAGATGTACGGTGCTGGCAACATGTAGAGCGCGTTCTCATACCACAGATCAGCCGCGTTGTGTTTGCGCAGCTTCGATGAACATGCCCGTGCTCATCGCTTCCTCCCGCGGCAGAGGTGCCAGAAGCCGCACCACTTCTCGCTGCACACCCAGGCTGATGGGTCACACGGCGGAAAGACGCCGGCGCTGATGGCCTCGGCGACGCCCCGCACGATCTCCTCCAGCCAAAGGTAGTCCTGCGGCGTCCGCAGCGCGCGGATGCGCTTGAGGGTCGGGGTCTTCTGCCGCAGCAGCTGGTCGAACCGGACCGCCGGAATCTTCTCGGCATAGGAGTAGATGGTCAGTTGCAACGACCCGTCGACGTCGCCCTGCGAGAAGCTCTTGGCCTTGGTCTTGAAGTCGACGATGACGGTGCGCATTGCCTCGGGGATAGTCACGCCTTTCTGCCGCATGACGACCACTTCGCGGGGCGAAGACACGATGGTGGGGTCATTGGTGTCGATCAGGTCGACGAACCCTATGACCGGTACCCCGGCGATGAGAATGCTGAACTGCTTCTCGATGCCCCGTACTTCGCCGTTCACCGTCTTGATGATCTGCGGCCGGACCAGCGGTGCGAACTTGAGGTTATACAGTCGCACGAGCGCCAGGCCGGCGTCCTTTACTGCCCCGGGCGTAGATGCGTCCTTCTCCCATTCTTCCTTGGGAACTTCCGCCACGGCCTTGTCGAAAGAGTCGGAGAACGCCGCCGTGACTATTGACTCAGACGCCGGGACACCGGTATCGACGATGGCGTGGTGAGTCGTCTCCAGCGCCTTGTGCGTACCCTTGCCCAAGGTGAGCGCCACGCCCGGCGGTCGAACGGTATCCTTGATGTAGCGGAAGTAGTACTGGCGCGGGCAGCGCAGATACATATCGATCTGCGTCGCGGAGAGCGCCTTCTTGGGGAGGTGTAGCGGCTTCGGCAACGCCGCTGCCGCCTGGGTGAAGGCGTCGAGCTGCGCCAACATCGCTGGCGTGGGTTCGAAGTCCTCGACGAGGGGGTTGTCGGAATCGGCCATGGTACTCCTCTTGTACCAGCATCACCGCCGTGGTTTGCCCGTCGGTGGACGCTGGTTCCGTTCATGGGCCAGCTGCGCTTCCAGTTGCCGGCTAGCCGCGACCAGACTGGACATACCTTCCGCTTCGGTGCGGGAGTTGGCACCCCGAGCGTGGCTCTCGACTTCTCCAGGCGGGTCCATTGACTCACCCAGATCCGGGTCGAGCGGTGGCACCGGCGTCAAGGCGGTGACATTCGGTGAAGGTTGTGCCGCGGGTGGCGGGTCATACACCCCCGCTAGCGACAGCACCGGTCCCTGGCCCAGACGCACGCCACACTGCGGACAATGATCCGGCAGGTCCGTCGACGCGCACTCGATGTGCGCCTCGAATTCACCGGGGTGACCCTTGCGCGGCTTGAAGACGATCGGAGAAGCCGGCTTGACTCCGCGCATAGCCAGCAACTTCGTGGCGTACTCAACGATGTCGGTGTGTCGCAGAATAAGGATGTGGTCCATGGGACGTCTCCTTCTCAGGTGAGCGGTGAGGCTTTCGCTATCGGACGAGCCAACCCGCGAGGATAGATGCATTCGTCGTCGAATGGCATGATGTCGCGCACCAGACAGGACGCGGCGTGCTCACAGGCCGGGCAGGTGATAGCCGCGATGAGCGCCTCCGAAACATCGTGCTTGGTGCGCAGTGCCCGGAGTACCGCTTCGTCAATGGTACCGGCGGCGATCAAGCGAAAGATGGTCGTGTCGCGTTCCTGGCCTAGGCGGTGATTGCGGTCCTTCGACTGCTCGTAGTCGCCTAGCTTCCAGGGCAACGTGTAGTAGACCATGTAGTTGGCGGCGTTCAGCGTGATGCCGACGCCCGTCGAGACCTGCCCGAGGTAGACCCGACACGTCGGATCCGTGTTGAACTTCTCGGCCAGCGCCGCCGTTCCACCACCGGTACTGCCATCGACACGAACATGACCGAGGTGCTGATCCTCCAGCAGCTTCTCGATCAGGTCGAGCTCGGCCGCGTACTGCCCCCAGATGATGACCTTGTTAGCGGTGTCTTCGAGAATCTCCTCGAGAAGTTCCCGTAGCGCATCGAGCTTGGCGTTCTCCGGGAAGAACTCAACCAGCCGCGGGGAGGGCGACGGATGCTTCACGCAGCGACTGGTATGTGGCTTGATGTTGTCCTGCACACAGGTGTGCAGGTATTCGCAGTCATCGCAGGCCCGGGCCTCAGCCTCGGAGCGTACGTAGACGAAACCCGCCGCGATCTGCAGCAACTTGTTGAGCAGCGTTGCCACGTGCGGAATGTCGAGTAGCCGCCCCGCTCCGATGAGCAGCTGCTTCTGGATCTGCGAAAGCAGATCCTGGTACTCCGTGGACAGCGTCAGTTCGCGGTAGAGCGTCCGTGCGCGCCCGTACAACTGCACCGTCCGGTCGATGGTCACCTGCTTCGGCAGATCGAGGCAAGCTTCCTTGGTGCGCCGCAGTGCTACCAGGCTGGTACGGGCGTGCAGCCCGTCGAGGTTCTTGTAGCCCACCACGATGTGCTTGTTCGACTTGGCTGTGACACAGTAGGTCTGCTTGAACTTCCAGAACTCTTCCGCAGCGTAGGCCGGCGAGAGGAGGCGCAGCTGCGACCACATGTCGCGCGGGTCGCCCATCGACGGTGTCCCCGACATGATCACGCGCCGCGCCGCCTTCTGTGACAGCTCCAGCATCGTCAAGGTGCGGGTAGCTTCATGGGACTTAACGTAGTGCGACTCGTCGGCCACCATCGCCGTGTAGGGCAGCTTCGCAATCACTTCCGGGAAACGCACCAAGGTGTCGTAGGACAGCACGACACCCTGGTAGCCTGACGTCTTGAGCAGCTGTTGCTCACGCTCGACCAGCGTCTCCGCGTCGATGATGCAGAACTCCTGGTTGATACCGTGAACCTGCAGCTCGCGTGCCCAGACCGAGACGACAATCTTGGGGCAGACCACCAGCGGCCAGCACCGCACCGCGCGCTGCCAATCGATGACGATCTTGGTCTTGCCCAAGCCACAGGCGTAGAACAGCGCCGCCCGCCAGTAGTAGATGAGGTGAGTCAACCCATCCAGCTGGTGCTGGTAGGGCTTCGTCTTGAACGTGAAGCCGTCTGGCAGCACCTGATCTTCGTGTTGCTTTCGCAACTGTTGTAGCGTCGTGATGGCTTGCTGTGCCGCTGGCGAGAAGACCACCGGTAGCTTCAAGGCGCGCATGTCCTTGAGGACGATCTCGGCGGCGGGCAGGAACGCCGGGTAGTACCACATCTGATTCTGCCACAGCGCCCCGAACACTTTCATGAAGCGAATGTCTGCCGCAGCCACCACGAAGACCGGCGTTCCTCCGAGCGACGTAATCTTTACCTCGTAAACTGGTCCCGGCATCGTGTTTATCTCCCCGACAGTCTACGAGATGACACGCTTGAGGTCCAGCCCGCAGAAGTTGCACCAGATGCGGTACTCCTGGTTCATGATCTGCTGCTTGGCGTGGAAAACGCTCTCGACATGGAGGTCGTAGTTACGCGCGAAACCCCCGGTGATGTTGTTGCAGCGGGGACACCGCACCATCATGCTCTTGTCACCGTCGTCGATCGAGATCGGTTCCACCGGGATGAAGTCGTCGTGATGCTCGAGCAGTTGCCACGCCAACATGCACAACGTACTCATCGGCGGCGCCGTGTGCCACTCCCGTGCCCGGGCTTCACACTTGGGGGTATTGAACACCGGCGTTCCCGCGCAGGTCAGGCTCTCCGAACAGTGCATACAGTCAACGACCGTACGTAGCCGCAGACATTCATCGGCGACGCTGCACAGCAAACAGACATCACGGTTGTACTCTTGGGTCACGTGGCTTATCCTCCGAGCATGAGCTTCGCTGGCGATCCCTACTCGAGTGACGTCGAAGCGCTCTTCAGGCACAATACAACGCATCCTAACCCAATGTTCGACTTCCTGACGGGCTTCGTGCCCCGACGGTTGCGCGACCTCTTCATCTGGATGGAGTACCTCTACTACAACTCCGCGCAGATCTTCGCCGGCCTCAAGAAGTTCTGCGAGTACCCCATCACTGACTTCACCTACGACACCACCAACGAGAACCTGAAGGACCGCGTCAAGCACCTCGTCGAACAGACGCTGCGCCTGAAGGAATTCCTGATGGTCGTCGGGCGCGACTACTGGATCTACGGCAACGCCTTCGTTTCCGTGTACCAGCCCTTCGCGCGGTTCCTCAAGTGCCCCGAGTGCGGCAAAATGGTGGGCATCGAGCACGTCAACTACCGCTTCCGCTTCATGAAGCTCGGCTTCGAGTACACCTGCCGCCAGTGCAAGAACACCGTCGAGGGTCGCGTCATCGACCGCCGCCTGACCGATCCCAACCGCATCAACCTGGTGCGCTGGGACCCGAAGCAGATGGACGTCGACTTCAACCCGGTCAGCGGCGAGGCCGTCTACTACCACTCGGTTCCCGCCGAGATCAAGGACCGCATCCGCAAGGGCAACAAGCTGCTGCTCAACTCGCTGCCGTTGGCCTACATCAAGGCCGCCCGCGACAACAAGATGTTCCGCTTCGCCGACGACTACATCTTCCACATGAAGGTGCCGCCGCCGGCCGGCATCACCCAGCAGTGGGGCTTCCCCCCGCTCACCAGCGCCATCAAGCTCTTCTTCTACGCCGCGGTGCTGCGCAAGGCCAACGAAGCCATCGCCCTCGATCACCTGGTGCCGTTCCGCGTCGTGTCCCCGGCCCAGGCGACCAGCGGCGCTGACCCCATCATGACCATCTCGCTGGCCAACATGTTCGAGCAATTCAAGGGCGGCATCCGTCGTTGGCGCCGTGACCCGCTCACCATCATGTTCGCGCCAGTGCCCGTTCAGCTCACCCAGATGGGCGGCGACGGCCGTGCCTTGCTCACGCTTGGCGAAGTGCAGCAGGTCGAAGACAACATCATCGCCGCCATGGGCATCCCGCGCGAGTTCATCTACGGCGGCATGAGCTTCACCGGATCAGCGATCACCCTCCGGATGTTGGAGAACCAGCTGCTCACCTACACCGGGGCGCTGGACGAGCTGGCGCAGTGGATCACCGACCGCTGCTGTCGCATCCTCGGCTGGGGCAAGGTCGATCTCGAGCTGCAGGAGTTCAAGCTCATCGACGACGTGCAGCAGAAGCAGCTCATCATGCAGCTCAACCAGGGCGGCCAGCAGATCATCTCGAACACCACCATCGCCGAGATGAACGACTTCGACCTCGACAAGGAACGTGAACGACGCATGGAGGAAGCCCTCGACGAGGTGCGCTTCCAGCAGACGCTGCAACTCAAGGTGCAGAAGCTGCAGCAATCCCTGGCACAGAAGACCCAGCAAGAAGCGCTGCGCAGTGGTCCCGGCATGAACTACGATCAGCAGCAAGTCATCGCCCAGGCCGACCAGCTGGTGGAACAACTCCTGGGACTCGATCCGGGTACCCGCAAGAGCCAGCTGCATGCTCTCCAGGTCGAAGACTTCGTCCTCTACTCCGTCGTGGTCCAGCGGTTGGAAGAACGGCAATTGGCCGCCGCCCAGCAGGGCAAGACTCAAGCACGCGGCGGCTGACGCTTTACCGCGTAAAGAAGGCGGAGGAACATCATCATGGCACGTAGCAGCGACAACGAAAGCGTCGCCTCCACGATGCGGCGCGCGCAGGAGCTGCCAGACGACACTGGCGGCGCCAGCGTCCCCCTCACCGGATTGTTCCAGAACTTCCCGGTGCCGCCGGACGAACCGATGGTGGGTGATACACCAACGCGGCAGCCCCGAGGTCAGACCGAAGACCTGCTCCCGGGGCTGCCGAAGTACGACAAGATGCGTACCCACCTGCGTCGCTTCATCATCGGGCAGCGCCTGGTGGGCGACGATGAACGCGGCCGACCCAACTACGTCGACCAGGACGATTCCCAGGCCTACGAGACCTTGATGGACGACATCCTGCAAGCCAAGGCCGCGTTGCGCTGGGAGGAGAAACAGCATTTGAAGGACGGCACGCTGGTCATTTCCGTCTGCTACTTCACCCAGCAAAACCCGCCAGCACCACCGCCGTCGGAGGATGAGCCGCCGCTGGCCGGCGTCTCGGCGACCTAAGTAGCTCCCGTCCGCTCAGACGAGGAGCAACAGCAACATCACGATCGCCATATGTCCTTTCTCGCCCGGGTTCACGCCTCGGGCGTCTCGGCGGGAACGGTGATCGTCTGGAGCTCCGGCGCCGGCACGGACATCGACGTCTCCGGCTCCGGCGTCGGCGCCGGCGTCACCGGCGGCTTCGCCAGCGCCGCCTGCAACTTCTCGCGCATGCTGCCCCCGCGGAAGGGCCGCCGCGCGCTGCCACGTCCGTGGTTGTTCGTGTGCGGCTGGTCGGTCATCGCCGGCGCCGTCCGGCCCAGCGTGCGACAGTTCACGCAGCGCTGGTGCGGCGTGAACGTCTTGCCGGACCAGGGCTGACCCGCGATCGGCAGCAGCTCGTACTTGATGACCGAGGTCGCAGCCTGCTCGACGTTGGTGCGCGCCGCGCGCCCACACGCCGGGTTGATGCAGATGCGACTGCAGACCGGCTGCTGCCGCTCCGCCCGCAGCATGTCGGTGAAGACCTGCTCACTCGTATAGTCGAGCTTGCCCGCCGCCTGGAGCTGCTCACGCAGCACCTCACCCCGGTAGACGCGCATGATGTAGCGCAAGTTGTCCAGCGTCTGGTAGGGGATGAACACCTTGACCAGTGCATTCCGGACCACCATCGGCACCCGGTGCGGATCGTACGACTCCGTCTTCAGCTCGGGGTCGAACGGGAACACCGAGGACGAGGACCACTGGTGCTCCATCGCCGTGGCCACCGCGAGCACCGTGTCCGTGGAGATGCTGATGCCTTCGCGCACCAGCTCTGCCACGAACTCGGGGATCTCGGTGTGGGCGCGCGCCCCGTAGGCGCGCAGACACTGGTTGGTCGAGAGTTTCTTCCCGTGCTTGTCACGCGCGTTGTTGTGCACGAACTCGTCATCTTCGGACAACAAGCCCATCGTGATCAGGTCTCTCTTTTCGAACATGGAGTCCCCTTTCTCTCGTAGCGCTAGGAAAAATGAGACAGGATTGACGACCGTCGCGAGCCTCCCCGCATGATCGGGGAGGTCAGAAGGGAGGGGTTCAACACCTTCTTATACCGGGCGTAGCGGTACTTTTCGGAGAGCTGCTGGTCTATACTTGCTGCGCGATGGCCTTGACTCCTGTTCTCATCGACGCCGCCACGCGTCGCACCCAGATCCACGAGAAAGCGACCGATGGAATCCGCCGCGTATTCCCGCTCGCGCTTCGAGATCATCGCGTCGAAGTCGAAGACCTACACGTAGTCCCGAAGGAGTACTCCTCCCGCGAACAGAAAGACGCACTGCTGCAGGGACACACACTGCAGGAGCCGCTCAAGGGATCACTGATCCTCAAAGACGCTACGGGAAAGACCGTCCAGCGCAAGGACGACATCACGCTAGCACAGCTGCCGTGGTTCACGCCGCGGCACACGTTCATCGTGGACGGCAACGAGTACTCGGTAGCGAACCAACGCCGGGTCCGCCCCGGCGTGTACACCCGCGTGCGGGGCAACGAAGAGCTCGAAGCTGCCTTTAACCTGGGTCGCGGTGACAACTTCCGTCTCAGCATGGACCCCGCCAAGGGTCACCTCTACATGCAATACGGGACGACCAACATCCCGCTCTACCCCATTCTGCGCAAGCTCGGCGTCCCCGAGACGGAGCTTAATCGCGCCTGGGGTAGTGGGGTCGTCGCCCAGAATCGCAGCATGTTCTCTGGTACGCCGGCGAAGGCCGACAAGGCAATGGATAAGCTCTACGAGCGACTAGTGCCGGAGTACCGCCGCACGCACCACACGCAGGAAGCCAAAGCCGACGCCATCCACGAGAGCTACAACAACACGGTGCTGGACCCCGACGTCACATCTCGGACCCTAGGGGAACCTTTCACACATGTGACGCCAGCCGCGCTTGTTAAAGCTTCGAAGAAGTTGCTCGACGTTCACCGTGAAGGCGTCGACACCGACGACCGCGACAGCCTCGCCTTCCAACAACTGCTGAGCGCCGACGACTTCGTGCGGGAACGCATCATGCTGGAGGGGCGCAACCTGGCCAAGAA
>Ga0315292_10000115_pt1 | contig 31247 bp, 16 predicted proteins | sample YL17G13_0_MG_FD_204029 | JGI IMG/M metagenome (GOLD analysis project Ga0315292, IMG submission 204029) | Sediment microbial communities from Yellowstone Lake, YNP, Wyoming, USA - YL17G13_0 | ecosystem: Environmental > Aquatic > Freshwater > Lake > Sediment | place: USA: Wyoming | collected... | reverse complement strand
GGATACGTGACGGCCGAGCAGTTCGACGCCTGCACGACGCCCGAGGCGGTGTGCCGCCTGGGCTTCACGCGAACGGCGGGTGCGTGATGCAGTCGACCCCGCGGTCGCTGCGCCTGCACATCGGCATTTTCGGCCGGCGCAACGTCGGCAAGTCGTCGCTCCTCAACGCCATCACGCGGCAGAACGTGTCGATCGTCTCGGCCGTCGCCGGCACCACCACCGACCCGGTCGAGAAGCCGATGGAGCTCCTGCCGCTCGGGCCGGTGCTCTTCGTCGACACCGCCGGAATAGACGACGAAGGCGCGCTCGGCGAGTTGCGGATGCAGCGGACGCGCGCCGCGCTCGATCGGGTCGATCTCGGCATCGTCGTCACGGGCGCGGGCGAGTGGGGGCCGTTCGAAGCGGGCCTGGCCGCCGAACTCCAGCGGCGCCACGTGCCCGTCATCGTCGCGGTGAACAAGGTCGACGCGCGGCCGCTGGACGACGGGGAGCGGGCCAGCCTGGCCCCGGTGAGCGCCGAGGTCGTGGCCGTGTCGGCGACCACCGGCGCCGGGCTCGGCCTCCTGCGCGAGGCCGTGCTGCGGCTCGCGCCCGCGGACTTCTTCGACAGCCGGCGGCTGGTCTCCGATCTGGTGCCGCCCGGCGAGGTCGCGGTGCTGGTGGTGCCGATCGACAAGGAGGCGCCGAAAGGGCGGCTGATCCTGCCGCAGGTGATGGCGATCCGCGATCTGCTCGACGGCGAGAGCCTGGCCCTGGTGACGCAGGAGAGGGAGCTGAGGCAGGCGCTGGCGGGCCTAGCGAAGCCGCCCGCGCTGGTGGTGACCGACTCGCAGGCGTTCCTGAAGGTGGCCGCCGACGTGCCCCCGGCGGTGCCGATGACGTCGTTCTCGATCCTGATGGCGCGTTTCCAGGGCAGCCTGGAGGAACAGGTGCGCGGCACGCTCGGCATCGAGCGCCTGACCGGCGGCGACCGGGTGCTCGTAGCGGAGACGTGCACGCATCATCCCATCGGGGACGACATCGGCCGCGTCAAGATCCCGCGCTGGCTCACTCAGTACGTGGGCGCGCCGCTCGAGTTCTCGCACGTGCAGGGGCGCGATTTCCCGTCGGACGTGTCGCCTTACACGCTGGTCGTGCATTGCGGCAACTGCACCGGCAACCGCCGCGAGATGCTCACGCGCGTCCACCGGTGCCGCGAGGCCGGCGTGCCGATCACCAACTACGGGCTGACCATCGCGTACTCGCTCGGCATCTTCGAGCGGGCGCTCGGGCCGTTCCCGTCCGCGCTGGAGGCGTTTTGTGCCGCTCGCGCCTGAGACGCTCGACATCCTCGACCGTGCGGCACTCGAGGCGTGGCTGCGCGAGCAGGACGAGGCGGCGATCGATGCGCTGTGGGCGCGTGCGGACCAGGTGCGCCGGGCGCACGTCGGCGACGCCGTGCACCTGCGCGGGCTCATCGAAATCAGCAACTACTGCGTGCGCCATTGCGCGTACTGCGGGATCGCCGCCTGCGCGGGGCCGCTGCCGCGCTACCGGATGACGCGGGGCGAGATTCTCGCGTGCGCGAGGAAGGGGCGCGATCTCGGATTCGGGACGATCGTGCTGCAGGGCGGCGAGGATCCCGATCTGACGGGGCCGTTTGTCGCCGACGTCGTCCGCGGCATCACGGAAGAAACCGGCGCGGCCATCACGCTGAGCCTTGGGGAGCGGACAGACGACGACCTGCGTCGGTGGCGGGACGCGGGCGCGGATCGGTACCTGCTCCGATTCGAGACGACCGACCCCGATCTCTACGGGCGCATCCATCCCGACGTGCCGGGCACGGTCTCCGATCGCCTCGCGCAGCTCGTGCGGATGCGCGAGCTGGGTTACGACATCGGGACGGGCGTCATGGTCGGGATCCCCGGGCAGACCTGGGACTCGCTCGCCAACGACATCTGGACGTTTCGCGACTACGACATGGACATGATCGGGATCGGCCCGTACCTGCCGAGCCCGCGCACGCCGCTGGCCGGGCCACTGAAAGACGAGTTGATGGCGCCGCCAGGTCGGCAGGTGCCGAATGACGAGCTCACCACGTTGAAGGCCGTGGCGCTGACGCGCCTCGTGTGCCCGGACACGAACATCCCGAGCACGACCGCCCTCTCCATCCTCGACCCGTCCGGCGGCCGCGCCCACGGCCTCGCGCGCGGCGCGAACGTCGTGATGCCCAACCTCACGCCGCCGCCGTATCGCGTGCTCTACGAGATCTACCCCGGCAAGGCCGCCGTGCACGAGACCGCGGACGACCTGGCGGCCGCCACCGTCACGCTCATCCGCCGCCTCGGCCGCACCGTGGGCACGGGCCCCGGCGGCCGCTTCTCACGCCGTCAGGCCTAGATAGCAGACCGCGATTCTGAGCCGTCGCGGGGGTCGGCTTTAGCCGGCCCCAAGCCACGTCCGGCTGACCAGCCTTCGCCAAGGCTACGGCGGTCCGCCGTAGGTCTTCCGAAGGCGGAAGCCGGACGCCACGAATGGGTGGCGATTCGGCATCGTGGTCTTCAATGTAGCCGCTCCTCATCCCGGCACCGTATCCGCCGATTCTGATATCAGCAGGGATCGAGACGCTCAGAGCGGCTCGCTCAAACAGGGGACGAGCAGTATTTGCTCGACCACCAGCGGTGATGACCACTGCCAGGACGCCCGCGCTGGCCTCTCGACCCTGCACTTCCAGCACCACCCGCCAGACCGCCACACCCGTTCATCCGCCGGCGTCAGCAGTACACGTCCCGCGTGCCCGCGCGCACCCGCTCGATCATCCGCGCCGACATCGCCTGCGTCTCCGGCTCCATCGTCTCGAGGATGTGCCGCACGCAGGCCTCGCCTGCGGCTCGCGTCTCGGCGGAGGCGTAGTCTTCGAGGTACTCGACGAAGGTCGCCAGCGCGTTGGGGTCGCAGTGCTCCTTGATGAGGCCGGGCTTCGCCAGATCCATGAAGTCCCGGCCCGTGCGCCCGAGCCGGTAGCAGGCGGTACAGAACGACGGGATGTAGCCGAGCGAGGCGACATCGCGGACGACCTCGTCGAGCAGCCGATGATCGCCAAGGCAGAACTGGCTGGCGTCCTCGCGTTCGGTCTCGGCGTAGCCACCGGGATTGGTGCGGCTCCCGGCCGAGATTTGCGACACGCCGAGCGCAAAGGTCTCGCGGCGGATGTGCGCCGATTCGCGGGTCGACATGATGATGCCCGTGTAGGGCACCGCGAGCCGCAGGATGCCGACGATCTTGCGGAAGTCGATGTCCGACACCGGCTGCGGCGGATGGGTGGCCACGTCCGACCCCGTCGCCGGCTCCATGCGCGGCACGCTGAGCGTGTGCGGCCCGACGCCGAACTGCCGCTCGAGATGGCGGATGTGCTGCATCAGGGCCAGCAGCTCGAAGCGCCAGTCGAACAGCCCGAACAGCACGCCGATCCCCACATCGTCGATCCCCGCGGTCATCGCGCGGTCCATTGCCGTGATGCGCCAGTCGTAGTCGGCCTTCTTCCCCGCGACGTGCACCGAGGTGTAGGTGCCGCGGTGATACGTTTCCTGGAAGAGCTGATACGTGCCGATCTTCCGGTCCTGGAGCGCGCGGAACTCGTCGAGCGTGAGCGGCGCCACGTTCACGTTGATGCGCCGGACTTCGCCCGCGTCGTGCGTGACGCTGTAGATGGTGTCGATCGACTCGAGGACGTACGAGAAGCCCTCGCGCGGGTACGACTCGCCGGCCACCAGCAGCACGCGCTTGTGGCCCTGGTCGATGAGGATGCGCGCCTCGCGCGCGATCTCCTCCTGGCTGAGGGCCCGCCGCTCGAGCTCCGTGTTGCGCGCGCGGAACGCGCAGTACGTGCACTCGTTGCCGCAGAGGTTCGAGACGTAGAGCGGCGCGAAGATGACCAGCCGCCGGCCGTAGATGGCGGCCTTGATCTCCTCCGCCGTGGCGAACAGCTCGCCCAGCAGCTCGGGGTCGCTGATGGTCATCAGCGCCGCGATGTCGTCGGCCTCGAGGCCGTTGAGGGTGCGCGCCTTGCCCAGCACCTCGCGCACGCGCGCGGCGTCGGCGAGACGATGACGTTCGAGGGTGGAGGCGATCGCGGACTCGTCGATGAACACGCCGGCTGGTGCCTCAGACATGATGCTGCCTCGGTGGGGCCAGGAAGCCAACCCCGATTATATCGCTGTGGGAAAAAGGATGCGCTGAACACTCCCATGGTCCGGCCGGGATCTTGCACGTGCTATAGCCAACCCGTGTACTCGCCCCCTCGGAGGCAACCATGGCTGCTCGCGCTCGTGACCTCGTCGCGACTCCAGGATCCCGTCGACGACGCCAGCGTCTGCTGGCCAATGCCGTGAACCGGCTCGGACCAGGGGCCGCGCCACCCCCTCCCACTCACGAACAGATCGCCCTGCGCGCCTACGAGATCTTCCTGAAACGGGCCGGAAATAAGGGGGATTCGACAGAGGACTGGATCGAAGCCGAGCGTGAACTGCTCATGGCCGCCGTCAGCGTCTGCGCTGAGACCGACCACCACGGGGACGGCACGTCTGCGGGCGGTGTCTCGTGAATCCCGCGCCCTGGGCCGTCGTCCTGGCCGGGGGCGACGGCACGCGCGTGTCGGATTTGACGCGGGGGGTGGACGGTACGCCGACACCCAAGCAGTACTGCCGCTTCGGCGGGACGACCCCGATGGTGCGGTGGGCCCTCGACCGCGCCCGTCGCGTCGTGTCGCCAAAGCGCGTCGTGGTTGTCGTCAACGAGTCGCACCGGCGGTTCTGGGAACCGGCGCTCGCCGACGTCCCACGCCAGAACGTGCTCATCCAGCCGTCCAACCGCGGCACCGGGGCCGGCGTGCTGCTCGCGCTGCTGGCGCTCGAGGGGCGAACGGATCCGGACACCCCCATCCTCCTGTTGCCGTCGGACCACTACGTCGCCCGCGAAACGGTCATGGCGTACGCGATGGCGGCGGCCCTGTTCGCCGCCCGGTGTGGCACGCGCGACGTCGTGCTGCTCGGTCTGAACCCGTCCGCCGCCGACCATGACTATGGCTGGATCCTGCCCGCGGCCGATGGGCAGGTCGCGGCGGTCGGCCAGTTCGTCGAGAAGCCGCCGGCCGGGGCGCTGCCCGGCCTGGTCCATCGCGGCGCGCTCATCAACAGCTTCGTGATGGCCGGGCGGATCCGGGCGCTCGTCGGGATGTTCGAGCGGTCGCTGCCGGCGCTGGTGGCCGCGTTCCGGAACCGCATGCGGCCGCCGCTCGGGGTGAGCGGCCTTGCCGGCCTCTACGCCTCCATCCCGGCCACCGACATGTCTCGCCAGGTGCTGCAACCAGACCCGGGCCGGTTGTCGGTGGTTCGCGTGCCGCAGTGCGGCTGGAGCGACCTGGGCACGCCGGTGCGCCTGCAAAGCTACCTCTCGACGGTGGCCGTCGCCGCGTAATCCACAACTCGCGTAGGTGCTTTCACGCGTGGCGTCCGGCTTCAGCCGGACGGGCCCTGGCGCTGGCTGAAGCCAGCGCCCACGACGTGCTCGTGACTCAGCGGACGTGCTCTCCGGGTCCTCACCGCTCCGCGACGGCGCCGCGACCTCGCCGGCCCGCGTCCGGAGCGAACCGCCCGCGCCGGGCCGATCCCCCGCGCACGCCACCCGCCGCTCCGGCGGGTCTGCTACCATGACGGCACTCCCTTCGATCAGGCGAGGAGCCGTCATGCGCTGCGTCCGGATCGCTTTCGTGGTGATGCTCGGTGTGATGACCGCCGCCGGCTGCGCGGTCGCGCCGACCCCGGCCACCCGCCCCTCGATCCCGGCGACCTTTGCGCCCGCCCAACTGGCAGGCTCCTGGGATCGCGAGCACGTGTCGTGGAGCGTGCCGCCGCTCATCCGCCACGCGGATGTCGCGGCGACGCTCACCGAGGTGCAGGCCACGACGCCAGACCTGTTCCATCTCGAGCAGATCGGCGCGTCGGTCGAGGGGCGCTCGATCAACCACCTCTGGTTCGGCAGCGGGCCGCTCCACGTGCTGCTGTGGTCGCAGATGCACGGCGACGAGCCGACAGCCACTGCGGCGCTCTTCGACGTGTTCGAGCAGTTCCGCCGCCACCGCACGGAGGCTGACTGCGCGCGCATCCTGCAGGCGCTGACCATCCACGTCGTGCCGATGCTCAATCCGGACGGCGCCGAGCGCTTCCAGCGCCGCAACGCGCAGGGGATCGACATCAACCGCGATGCGCTGCGGCTGCAGACGCCGGAAGGGCGCATCCTGAAGGCGCTGCGCGATCGCATCAATCCGCCGATCGGGTTCAACCTCCACAATCAGAACTGGCGAACGTCGGCAGGGAAGACAGGGCAGCCGGCCACCATTTCGCTGCTGTCGGTGGCCTTTGACGAGGCGCGCACCGAAAGCCCGGGCCGCATCCTGACGAAAAAGACGTGCGCGGTGATCCGTGACGCGCTCGAGGCGCTGGCGCCTGGCCGCATCGCGCGATACGACGACGAGTTCGAGGTGCGGGCGTTCGGGGACAACCTGACGAAGTGGGGCACCAGCGTCGTGCTGATTGAAACCGGTCCCTGGCCGGCGGCCGACCCCGACCCGTACCTGGTCCGCCTGAACTTCGTCGCGCTGATGACGGCGCTCGACGCACTTGCCACAGGGCGCGTCCAGCAGGCCGACCCGACGCGCTACGAATCGCTGCCGATCAACGAAACGGACCTCTTCTTCCTGCTCGTGCGCAACGCGACGGTGGTCCCGGGCACCGGCGTCGGTCCCTTCCTGGCCGACATCGGCATGGTCGCGAACCGCGCGGTGCGGACGACGGACGGGACGCGCGAAACGCGGTTGGCCGCGCGCATCGAGGATGTGGGCGATCTCCATACGATGCACGCCCTCGAGGAGATCGACGCCACCGGTCTCACGGTCGCGCCGCTCTGGGACCCGGCTCTGAAGGAGGGCGACGTGGTGGCACTGCCGGACTTCTCGGCGAAGCGCGCGCCTCGCGTCATCGCCCAGGGCGAGCCGGGCGAATTGGTGATTCTCAAGCCGCAGGACGGCAAGTACCGCGTCGAGCGGATCGTGAAGTACTAGCCCCAGGAGCCGGCTGAAGCCGGCTCCCACGACGGCACCGTGCAGGCCGGGTCGTGCGACGTGTAGCCGGGTCTTCAGACCCGGCGTGACAGGCGTGGGACTACGGCAGCGCGACACTCGTGGGTGCCGGCTTCAGCCGGCACCTCCGGATTCGCAGGAGGATGATCATGATGCGTGGTTTGGCGAGAGCAGCCGTCGTCACGATAGCGGCCGCACTGGCGCTCCCCTCGATCGCCGGTGCGCAGGCGCAGTCCCCCGACGCGCGCGCCACGTTCAAGGTCGGCACGGCCGTGGCTCAACGCGGGCAGACGGCCACGGGGGTCATCGCCGTCCCGGCCGGCGTGGACGCGGGCTACAACATCGCGGTGGCCGTCGTGCACGGCGCAACGGCCGGGCCTGTCCTCGCCATCGTCGCGGGCGCGCACGGCACGGAGTATTCGTCCATCCTGGCCGTCGAGCGGCTCATCCAGGCGCTCGACCCGGCGCAGGTCGCGGGGACGGTGATCCTGGTGCCGCTGGTGAACGTGGCGTCCTTCGAGCAGAAGATCGCCCACGTCAATCCGGTCGACAACAAGAGCATGAACCGGTTCTACCCGGGGAAGGCCGACGGGACACAGACCGAGCGCGCGTCGTTCCTGATGACCCGCGAGGTCGTCGACCAGTGCGACCACCTGATCGACCTGCACGGCGGCGATCTCGACGAGAGCCTGCGGCCGTACTCGTACTGGACCGTGACGGGCCACGCCTCGCAGGACGCGATGTCGAAGGAGATGCTGCTGGCATTCGGCCTCGACCACATCATCGTGTCGGCCGACCGCCCGAAGGATCCCGCCGCGTCGCGCTATCTCGAGAACACGGCGAGCACGCGCGGCAAGCCGTCGATCACCGCCGAGGCGGGGCACGCCGGCACGACCGAGCCGGACGACATCGCGCTGCTCGTCGGCGGGTGCGCCGGCGTGATGCGCTACCTGCGCATGCTGCCGGGCGCGCCGGCGATCATCGAGAACCCGGTGTGGATTGACAGGGCCATCGCCGTGCCCAGCGAGCAGACGGGCATTTTCTATCCGCTGGTGAAGCGCGGCACCTACATCCAGGCGGGGATGAAGATCGGATACGTCACCGACTACGTGGGCAAGGTGATCTACGAGGCGCGCGCGCCAGAGTCCGGGATCGTGCTCTTCATCCGCGCTGTGCCGTCGCTCACGAAGGGCGAGACGGTGATCAGCATCGGCCTCGTCAGGCGATGACGTCCCTCGCCCTGTTCGATCTCGACGAAACCCTGCTCGCCGGCGACAGCGACTACGAGTGGGGCCGGTTCCTCGTGGAGCGGGGCGTGCTCGATCGCGCGACCTACGAGGCGCGCAACACAGAGTTCTACGATCGCTACAAGGCCGGGACGCTCGACCTCGCCGAGTTCCTCGACTTCCAGTTGACGCCGCTCTCATGGTTCTCGCGCGACCAGCTCGACGCGTGGCACGCGGCGTTCATGACGGCGAAGATCCTGCCGATGATCCGCCCCGGCGCGCGCGCCCTGCTCGACCGTCATCGGGGCGGCGAGCGCGTCATCATCACGGCCACCAACGCATTCGTCACCGGACCCATTGCCGCCGCCCTCGGCGTGCCGCACCTGATTGCGACGGAACTCGAGACCGTGGACGGGCGCTTCACCGGGCATGCCCGCGGGACGCCGTGCTTCCGCGAGGGCAAGGTCGCGAAGCTCGAGCAGTGGCTCGCCGTCCGCGGCCAGCGCCTCGCGGATGTCGGCGAGACCTGGTTCTACAGCGACTCGGCGAACGACCTCCCGCTGCTGTCGCTGGTGACCCACCCGGTGGCCGTGCATCCGGATGACCGCCTCCGCGCCCACGCCCTCGCCGCCGGCTGGCCCATCCTGACCCTCTGACGCTCCATTCGGGGTCAGGCCTAGAAAGGCGCGTCTTCGTTCCACCGCCCGGGAGGGGTCGGAACGCTCCGTTTCAGGCCTGACCCCAAACGAGGCGCACAACGCGCCGTTTTGGGCCTGACCCCAAAACGGGGATAATAAAGGATTATAGGTTCGACAATCAGGAGACTGCCCCCCAGATGCCTTGCCCGGTCTGTGGCACCACAGATGCCGCACGCGATGGTCGGTGCCCGGCGTGCGGAACGCCTGACGGCGCGGCCACCATGTACCCGGCCGACGACGGGTCCATGATGCTGCCGGGCGCGCCGGCGCCTGCCGCGACGCCGCTGCGCTCGGGCGGGTCCGCGCAGGCCCCGTCGACCACACGCGGCCCGCTGGCCGTCGGCCAGGACTTCGGCTCGCGCTACCACATCCTGAGAGAGCTCGGCGTCGGCGGCATGGGCGCCGTCTACGAGGCCTGGGACGCCGAACTGGGCGTGGCCGTCGCGGTGAAGGTCGTCCGGCCCGAAGCGCTCAAGGACCCGCGGGAGGCGCGGGAACTGGAGCGACGCTTCAAGCGGGAGCTGCTGCTCGCGCGCCAGGTCACGCACAAGAACGTCGTCCGCATTCACGACCTCGGCGAAATCGAGGGCATCAAGTACATCACGATGTCCTTCGTGGAGGGTGAGGACCTGTCGACGGTCCTGCGCCGCGAGGGCACGCTGCAGGTCGGTCGGGTCCTGGCGATCGCGCGCGAGGTCGCCGCGGGCATGCAGGCGGCCCACGAGGCGGGCGTCGTGCACCGGGACCTCAAGCCGGCCAACATCATGATCGACCGCGAAGACCATGCGCTGATCATGGACTTCGGGATCGCGCTCTCGACAGACTCGCACGCCAAGGACAAGCCCGCCGCGCCCGACGAGCTCGACGCCGCCCCGACGATGATGGGGGCGAGCCCCGCCCAGACCCCCGCACCGCTGCTGAAGCACTCGCGCAGCGGCACGCTTCTCAGCACGAAGTCGGGCGGCATCGTCGGCACGCTGGAGTACATGGCGCCCGAGCAGTCGAAAGGCGGCGCGGTCGACCAGCGGACCGACATCTACGCGTTCGGCCTCATCCTGTCGGACCTGCTCCTGGGCATGCGGAAGATGCCTGGAGGGTCGACGCCGTGGAAAGAACTGACCACGCGCGTGTCGCAGCCGCCGGTCGCGCTGCGCACCAGGAATCCGGGCCTGCCCGAGGCGATCGATGCGGTGGTGACGAAGTGCATCCAGCTCGACCCTGCGGATCGCTACCAGACGACGTCTGAGCTGGCGGCGGCGCTCAACCGCCTCGACGACCGGGGCAACCCGATTCCCGAGCCGACGCACAAGCGCGTCACGCCGCGCATCGCGGCGGCGGCGCTGGTGATCGTTGCCGCGCTGGTCGGCGGCACGTACTGGCTCGCGCGGGGCCCGGCCGCGCCGCCGAAAGCCCCGGATCCGGTCTCTGTCCTCATCGCGGACTTCAAGAACAACGCGCAGGACCCGGTCTTCGACGGTCTGATCGAGCAGGCGCTGGCCGTCGGCGTCGAAGGCGCGCCCTTCGTCAGCGCCTACCCGCGACGGCTTGCGATCAACCTCGCCAAGCAGTTAAAGCCCGACGGGCATCTCGACGACGACGCGGCCGTGCTGGTTGCGCTGCGCGAAGGCGTCGATCGCGTGATCGGCGGCGCGATCGACAAGACCGCCGACGGCTACGCGCTGTCGCTGCGGATCGTGAACCCGGCGAGCCGCAAGACGCTGCTGACGTGGGACACGGCCGCCTCCGGAAAAGACGACGTGCTGGGCGCCGTCGGCAAGATGGCGGCCCGCGCCCGCGAGGCCCTGGGCGACCGCTCGGCGAGCGCGGCCAAGGTGAAGAACGAGGAGACGTTCACCGCCGCGTCGCTGGAGGCGGCGCGCGCGTACACCACGGGCCAGGAACTGCAGTGGGCCGGGAAGTACGACGACGCGTTCGCGCAGTACCAGCTGGCGGTGAAGCTCGACCCCAACATGGGGCGCGCCTACGCGGGGCTGGGCGCCGCGGCGGACAGCCTCTTCCGCCGGCAGGAGGCGGAGGAGTTCTACAAGCAGGCGCTGCAGCACGTCGGGCGCATGACCGACCGCGAGAAGCACCGGACGCGCGGCGGCTACTACCTCCTGACGCGGAACACCGACAAGGCCCGCGAAGAGTTCCAGGCGCTCATCAAGCTGGCCCCGACCGACACCGCGGGCCTCAGCAACCTCGCGCTGACGGAGTTCCTGTCGCGCAACATGCCGAAGGCGCTGCAGATGGGCCTTCAGACGACGAAGGTCTTTCCGAAAGCGGTGTTCTACAAGAACAACGCGGCCCTCTACGCGCTGTACGCCGGGGATTTCGCCGCGGCGGCCGCGCTCGCCGCGAGCGTGCTCGAGATCAACCCGACGCACCCGAAGGCGTTCCTGACGACGGCGCTCTCGCAACTGGCCACCGACCACGCGGCGGACACGGCGGCGACCTACGGCAGAATGCAGCAGTTGCCGGGATCGGCGAAGTGGCTGGCGGCGAACGGCCTCGCGGATCTCGCCATCTACGAGGGCCGGCTCGCCGACGCGGCGGCGCTGCTCGACCTCGCGATCACGGACGAATCGAACGCGTCGCGCAAAGCCCGCCTCGTGGTGACGCTCGGCGACGTGCGCAACCTGCAGGGGCGCCCGCGCGACGCCGTCGTCCAGGCGCGGCAAGCGGTCGCCCTCAGCACCGACGAGGGCATCGCGTTCCTCGCCGGACGCGTGCTGAACGAGGCCGGGCAGGCCGCCGCCGCGCTCGAGATCGTCACGCGGTTGCTGAAGCGCTACGACGCCGAGTCGCTGGCCATGGCGCGCGTGCTCGAAGGCGAGATCGCGCTCAAGGGCAAGGACCCGCGCAAGGCCATCGAGCGCTTCAAGACCGCGCAGCAGTTCGCGGACACCTGGCTCGGGCGCTTCGGGCTCGGCAGGGCGTACCTCGACGCCGACATGGTCGCCGAGGCCGACTCCGAGTTCGACCTCTGCCTGAAGCGCCGCGGCGAAGCCACGGCGGCGCTCCTCGACGACGTGCCGACGTACCGGTACTTCGCGCCGGTCCTCTACTACGAGGGCCGCGTCGACGAGGCGCTCGGCAGTCCCGACGCGAAGGGCCAGTACAACGCCTTCCTCGCCATCAAGCAGCGCGGCGACGAACAGGGGCTGGTGGCCGACGCGCGCAAGCGGACCGGCACGCGGTAAGAACAGCGCGCGCATGTTCCAGCTCGCGTGGTCCCCATCGATGCGCGGGTCGCCCGATGCCCGGGAGTGTCGCGGAGCCTGCCGGCAGCCGCCGGTGTGCGGTCGTTGAATAATGTCGTTGAAAAATGTCCGTCGCAGGCCCTTGACCCCGGGCTAAGATTACCCCCACATTCGCCTGAGGATTCGTCCGAGCACCGCGACGGCGGTTCGATCTTGCCAGTCAACCGCAGCCGCCTCCTGTCAACGCCAGTTCCTGCGATGCGCCTGCCAGCCATCGTCGCGCGGCGCCTGTCGTTCCCCGTCCTCGCGGCGGCCGTGCTGTGCCTGGCGGCGTTCAACCTGACGTTCCGTCAGCACCTCCATACCATCCAGCACTGGGACGAGTCGCTGTATGCGATGACGGCCTGGGAGATGCTGCAGAGCGGGGACGTGATCGGGACCACGTTCCTGGGCGAGTTCGACTACTACAACACCAAGCCGCCGCTGAACGTCTGGCTCATCGCGCTGTCGTTCAAGCTGTTCGGCGTCAACGCGGTCGCGCTGCGCCTGCCGTCGATGCTTGCGGCGCTGGCCACCATCGCGGTGATCCTCCGGTGGGCGCGGCGGCACCTCGGCGGCCGGCCGGCGCTCTTTGGAGGGCTCGTCCTCAGCACCCTGTTCGCGTTCTACAACATCCACGCGAGCCGGTCGGCGAACACCGACGCGATCAACACCCTGCTCATCGTGCTGGTGGTCGTCACCCTGTGGGGCGCGCGGCAGCGACCCTGGCGGCTTGCCTGGCTGGGTCCGCTGATGGCGGCGGTGTTCCTGCTGCGCGGGATGGCGATCCTGCTCCCGCTCGCGATCATCGGGGTCGACGAGCTCTGGACGTTCGGCCTCCGGCGCCGCGGGCGATGGCTGCCGACGACCGCTGCCGCCGTGCTGTTCGCGCTGCCGGTCGGCGCGTGGATGATCGCGCGGTGGCGGATCGACCAGTGGACGTTCCTCTCGCGTCTCTTCTGGTACGACTTCGTCGCGCGCACGCTCACGCCGATCGAGGACCATCCGGGCTCGGTGTTCTTCTATCTCGACTTCCTCCAGCGGCACCATTACGACTGGCTGCTCGCGTCGGTCGCCGTGGTCCTGCTGTTCCCGCCGTCACGCGCGGCCCTGCGAGAACTCCTGTCGCAGGGCGCCCGCACGGCGAGCCCCGCGCGGCTGCTGATCGTGTGGGCCTCGCTCGCGATGCTGATTCCGACGCTGGTGCAGACGAAGATCGGCTGGTATCTCCACCCCTTCTACCCGGTGTTCGCCCTCGGCGTGGGGGCCATCCTGGCTCACGGGACAAAGCGGGCGGGGGAGTTACCGAGCGGCTGGCGCTCCTGGCGCGCGCGCACGCTGGTCGGCGTCATCGTGCTGGTCGCCTGTGTTGCGGAGGCCCGGCTCGTCTACCATGTGTATTACCTTCGGGACTTCGCATCGAGTTCCCAGGGCGTGCTGCTTGCGGAGCGCGAGCGATTGAAGGGGCAGGTCATCTACCGCCGCCGGCTGGATCGTTCCGAGATTTTCGTGATCCATGCCATGGTCGGCGGCACGCACCGCCTGGCGGAGAACATGGAAGCGTTCCTGCGCGACGCCCGACCCGGCGACTACTACCTGACCCGCCGCGCGGTGGATGACCCCAGAGTCACCGTCATCAGGAAGCAGGGGGAGTTCTTCCTGTACCGGAAAGACCACTGATTCCTGGAGCGCCCCGGGGGACGAGCCTCTGCCGGGGGCCCGCCGTACAGCGAAACGGCGGGTCCGGCCCAAAGGCCGAACCCGCCGTAAGTGGAACCAGTTGAACCGCCGTTAGCGGAAGCTTCCGACCGACATCAGCGACGCCGGGACAGGTTCCGGCGCCGGCGGTGGACCGCAGACGAGTCCAATCTGATCGACGTTCCACCCGCGCCGGCCGGTCACGCCGAGCGCCACCTGACCGGCGGGACAGTTCAGCGAGTACGGCGTCCCGTTCCCCGGACCGAACGCGGGCAGGGTCGTCGCACCGGGACCCGAACCGCACGTGGCGCCGATGCTCGACACCCAGGGATTCCAGTCAACGGTGCCCGAGAGCCCCGTGATCGGCTGCGACGCGCTGCAGTTCAGCGTGGTGGTGGAAATGCCAGACGGGAAGATGCCCGCCGGAGGATCCGTCACCCCGACAAACGTCGTGGCCAGCGTGGTCACGTTGGTGCATGTCAACCCCACCGTCGTCATGGCCGACAGGAAGTCGCCCGTGTTGTAGCCGACCAGCAGGTTGGTTGCGACCGAGCCCGCGGGACAGGAGAACGGCCCGAACGGGCTCCCGCCGCTTCCCCCAGCCGTCAACTCCGACCCGATCCGCACCGCATTGCTGAGCGTCCCCGCGACGGAGTTGACGTTGGCGTACACCTGGACGTCGACCCAGGAACTGACGTCAAGGTCCGCCGGCACCTGGACCGTGTGCGCGACGCCGCCCGTCGAACTGTCCGAGGCGGCGTAGCCGGTGTTGGTCTTGACGATGCCGCTCGCCGGCGTGAACACGTACGTCGCGTCATACGCGCCAGAATCGACGCCGACAGCCTCGACCGTAATCCAGTTGCCCGCCACCAGTTCCGAGATCGGCGTGGTCGTGAACCCGGTCGGATCCGTCGCGTTGAACACGTTCTGGATGTACGGCGCGCCCGGCGTCGCCGAGATCGTGAACGTGAACTCGTTGGTGGTCGTCGTCCCGGCCGCATTCTTCAGGCGGATCGTCGCATTACCCGCTGCGAGCCCCGACACGGGCAGCCTCAGCGTCCACTTGGTCGAGCTGCCGCCCCAGACGAGATGCGCCGGGAACTGGCTCGCGCCCTGGGCGACCACGACCTGGCCCTCCTTCACTCCGAAGCCGCCGTCCACCGGCAACCCGGACCCGAGGACGGTGATCATCTGCCCGAACCCGGCCGCCGCCGGCTGCGGGCTGACGGACGTGATCTCGCCGACGTATCCGGCGACCATGGAGGAGCCGGAGAACTCGGACGTGTTGCCGTCCACATCCGTCGCGGTCGCGATAATCGACGCGCCCAGCGCAAGCGCCGGCCCGGTGAACGTGAAGACCGCCGGCCCGTAGTGCCCGTCGCCGCCCGTCATCACGACGGTTTCGCCGAGCATCTGCGCCGTGCCGATGGCGAAGAACTGGAGGCGGACCGTCGACAGCAGCGCGCCGTCGAACGTGAACGACACCCCCGTCGTGTTCGCGCCGCTCAGCACGGGCGCGTTCTGGAACCCGTTCGGGCCGGTGTCCGCGTCGAGCGCGTCATTGCCCGTCACGCCATCCCCGCCCAGGTCGATGCCGAGGCCGCCGTTGCCGTCGATCCGGTTCGACAGGATCGACGCCTGCGAGGCTGCGCTGCCCACGACGACGCCGCCCGCGGTGTTCGCGGTGATCACGTTGCCCGCTCCGGCGACCGTGCCGCCGATCGTGATGGCCGTCCCGTCACCGACCGACACGCCCCAGCCGCCGTTGCCGGTCGCCACGTCGAACTGGTTCACGCCGATCCGGTTGCCCTGGATCGTGATGTTCGATGCCGGCGTGCCGCCGAGCGCGTAGATCGCGATGCCGTTGGACGGGTTGCCGGCGATGACGTTGCCCTCGCCAGCCGCCATGCCGCCGATGGTCACGTTGGCGACGTCACTGACGACCGTGATGCCGCTGTAGCCGTTACCGAGCGCGGCACCGGCCGCGTTCGGCCCGATGATGTTGCCCGCGATGACGGTGCCGTCCGATCCGGCCGCCAGGACGACGCCGGCGCCGGAGAGCGTGCCGGCGAACCCGTTGCCGGAGATGAGGTTCCCCTCGCCCGGCGACGAGCCGCCGACGAGGGCGGGGCCGGCCAGGACGATGCCCTCGTACTTGTTCGGCCGGGCCTCCAGGCCGTCCGCGGTCGTTCCGATGCTGTTGCCCTGGATCGTCGGGATCGGCATCACGTTGCCCTCGACCAGGATGCCCGGCCCGCCGACGGAGACCGCCGCCACCGTCCCGTAGTTGCCCGAGATCACGTTGCCGCCGTCGATGACGGTGCCAGGCGCGTGACCCAGATGCACGCCGCCGGCGTGGTTCGGGAGCGCGTTGCCATTGGCGTCGAGGCCGATCGTGTTGTGCCGGATGATGGTTCCGGTCACCTGCTCGGCGCCGGACTGCAGATCGATGCCCCACGCGCCGTTGGCGGCGATCATGTTGTCGTCGATCGCCGTGTTCGAGGCGGCGTAGTAGATCGTGATGCCGCTGCCCGTGTTCCCGAGAGGCAGCGTGCTTCCGGCCACCATGCCGATCTCGTTACGGTGCACGGTGTTGCCCGCGCCGCCCTCGATCAGCACACCCGACCTGGTGTTGCCCGCGATGACGTTGTCCTGCACGAAGCTGTTGCTGATGTACCGCAACTGCACGCCTTCGCCGTTGCCCTTGCCCGGCGCGCCCGCGGCATTCGTGCCGATCGTGTTGTGCTCGATCACGATGCCGCTGAGGTTCTGGTATGCCCAGACGCCCGCCTCCGGGAAGCCCGTGATGGCCAACCCGCGAATCGTCGTGTTGGCGTCCTGGATGTCGAAGCCGAAACCGGCCTCCAACAGGCTTGCGCCCGACACCTCTACAGACGGGCCGGTGGCGACGCTGTAGCCGGGCTGGGAGGCGCCGTCGATGTTGACGGCCTCAACGATCGTCGGCAGCGAAGACGTGACCGCGATGACCGCAGGGGCCGCGGCCGTCGCGCCGGGGATGTTGAAGGCGATCGTGTCCAGGCCCTCGTGGCTGTTCGCGTAGGTGATCGCCGCGCGCAGCGAACCGCACGTCTCCGCGTCACCCGAGTTGGTCACCACCAGCGGATTGCACGGCGGCGGGGGCGGCGTCGTGTTGATCGCCACCGAGATCACGGGGATCGCGTTGGCCGCCGCCGACGAAGCCGCGATCGTGTAGCCGTTGCCGGGCTTGCTGATCGCCACGCCGGAGAACGTCGCGTGGCCGAAGCCGTCGGTCATGACCGTTGTCGTGCCGACCAGCATGCCGCCGGCCGGATTGGACACGAGCGCGAGGGTGACCGGCACGCCGGCACCGCCCGGATGCCCGGCGCTGAGGAGGTACTCCACCGTGAAGGTCGGCATCGGCGCGCCCGCCACCGCACCGGACGGCTGCGACGCGAACGCGAGGTACGGCACCGAGGTCGAGGGCGGCTCGGTCGTCGGAGGCGGCGTGGCCGGCGGTGTGCCGTTCGCAATGTCCGGCGTGTTGTAGGACTCGGAGGTGACGACCGGCTTGACGTCGTTCACCGGGTCGAACGTGACGTTATCGTTCACGTTCTTGTCGACGATCCGCAGTGTGATTCTGGCCGTACCGCCCGGCTCGATCCACATCGTCGCGTTCTTCTCCGACGAGTTGGCCGGGTCAGGCGTGTTGGCCGAGCCAGGCGCCTTGAACACCGGGTTCAGGATGTTGGCGACGAGCACCTTCTGCGTGTTGAACTTCGGCTCGCATCCGGCGGCGGCCGTCGACTCCGGTGTCTTGTACACCCGATAGAGGATGAGCTGGGTCTTGATGCCCCCGGGGACGTTCTGGTTCTTGAAGAACAGGTCGACGTCGAAGGTCGCCGTCGTGTTCCCGGTATTCGTGATCGTCCACGTCACGTCCGTGATCGCGCCGTTGGCGATGTCCGGGTTGGCGATATCCGGGTTGGCGATATCCGGGTTGGCGATGTCCGGGTTGGCGATATCCGGGTTGGCGATGTCCGGGTTCGCGATGTCCGGGTTCGCGATATCGGGATTCGCAATGTCCGGGTTGGCGATATCCGGGTTGGCGATGTCGGGATTCGCGATGTCCGGGTTGGCGATGTCAGGATTCGCGATGTCCGGATTGTAGACTTCGGCATTCGCGATATCCGGATTGGCGATATCCGGGTTGGCGATATCCGGATTGGCGATATCCGGATTGGCGATATCCGGGTTGGCGATGTCCGGGTTCAGGACGACCGTGCCCTTGAGGCCGCCGGTGAGCGGCGTGCCGCCAGCTCCGGACACCTCGCTGATGTCAACCGGGACCGAGGCCTTCGGATTGGTCGAGGTCATGTACACCGTGCGCGAGACGGTGGAGCGGGCGGGCACCGTGGCGTCCACCTGGAGCAGCAGGCCGGTCGAGGCGAGCTGGTTGAACGACGCGCGACCGCCAGCCGGCTGGCTCTGGATCGTGAAGCGGAAGGTCTTCGTGAGATCCGTCGTGTTCTGCGCGAACACCACGAACCCGCGCGGCAGCGTCGGACTCAGCGTCTTCGCGTTGCCCGGCGAGCCCGCCAGCAGGCCCTGCGTCAGCTTCGACGTGTAGACGTTCTGGTTGCGCGACGCCGTGAACCCGGGGTCGCACGTCACGGGCGAGCCTGAAAAACTCGGCGGCGTGTACCTCGTCCAGTCGCCGTCGGCCGGCTTGCGCACGTCGCGGTTGTCGGTCCACGCGAGATGGAACACGGTGGACGTGGACGGCGCGACGTTGTAGCGCCAGCGCCCGCGGCTGTCGACCAGGAACGCCGGCGACGGCACGAGGTCGATGTAGTCGCCGATGAACGGCACGGTGCCGAGCTGGAACAGCGGCAGGTTCGGCGCGTTGAACTGCAGCTGTTCGATCGCGCTGGAGCCGCGGCGGCTGCCGATGATGTACTGCGACACCTGCACGGACGGCGCGAATGCCGGCGCGTCACTCGGATCGGCCTGTGTGGCGCGGATGTCGATCGTGGTGCGCGTCTGACCGGGGACGTCGTTCACCCACTCCCCGAACCTCTGGGAGACGGTTTCGCGCAGGTCGTAGAAGGCGAGCGTCAGCTTGCCGCCGGCGAACGCGAGCGACGGCATCAGTTGGTGGCCCGGCAGTGTCGGCGCACTGGATCCCGCCGGGGCAATCGGGTCTTCGACCATCTGCGGATCGTTCCAGTTCACGCCGTCGCGCGACGTTGCGATGACGACGCGTGCGTCGCCCATCGTCTGGCTGTTGTTCAGGCCCGCAAAGCCGCGCTCGGTCCACGCCAGGTACACGCGGCCCTGGTTGTCAACGGCCATCGTCGGGTACGCGTTGGTCCGGAACCGGTCCTCGGCCGTGACCTGGTCGAAGGAGTCGAGCTGGGCGGCATCGACGATGGCCGGCCTTTTCGCGCCGCCCCCGCCCCTGCCGTGGTTGTCCCTGTCGTCCTTGTCCTTGTCGTTCTTGCCCTTGCCTTTGTCGTCCCGATCGTCGCGGCCCTCGTTGCGCTCGTGCGTCAGCCACCGCTCGATCTGCTCGAGCGAGTGGTGCGCCATGAACTGGCGGACCTTACGGGCGCGCCTGAAGGAGCGGCCGCCGGCCGGCGCGGTCGTGATGGTCACCGCGTCGGGGGCCGTGGCCGACAGGCCGAACTGGCGCCACGCGACGTGCACCGCGCCGGTGGACGGATCGATCGCAATGGTCGCGCCCTGGTTCACCTTGTCGGCCGGGTCGGAAATCGCCACCGGGCGGGTCCACGTGGCGCCGCAGTCGCTCGAGCTGGCGAACATGATGCTCGACTGGATGCTGGCGCCTGTGCCGGAAATGATCGAGTAGGCGGCGTAGATGTTGCCGGCGGCGATGCGCTGCACGGTGGCCGGCGTCCCGATCGTGGCCGGCGGAATCGGCGGGATGGCCGGCGTCCGGACCACGCACGTCTGCGCGCCGCCGCGGGGAATGTCGACGGCAATCCACGGCTTGTCGATGAAGGCCCCCGTCTGGCCGGAATTGCTCGCAATCACGCTCGTGCCAAGGTAGGCGATCGGGTCGCCGGCTTCCTTGTTGTTGTTGTCGATGAAGCGGGCGACGAAGACGCGGCTCTTCACGGGCGCGCCCGGCGTCGCCGGGTTCGCCCGGTCGAACACGATGCCGCTGAAGTACAAGAGGCCGTTGGTGCCTGCCCGCACCACCGGGTCAGCCCCGGCCTGGTAGCCTTTGAGCGGCGAGGTCATGCCGGCCGGCGAGGTGTCCTGCGGGTACCCGGGCAGCAGCGTGCTCTGCCACCGGTCGCCGCCGTCGAACGACTTGTAAAGGCCCAGCCACGCATCGCCCGTCTCGGCCGCACCCGGCAACCCCGGCAGATCGATGGTCCGGTAGTCGTTCGACCCCCCGAGCAGGTGCATCGGGTTGCGGGTGGAGGCCGCGATCGACGGCTCGTTCTGACGCTGGAGGAACGGGTCCCCATTGGGCCACTCGGTGCCCGACACCATGTTGACGTTGCGCCCGGCGATCAACTGGACCGAGGGCCCCTGCGCGAACATGCGCTCGGGGCCGTTGGTGGCGGTGACGAAGAACAGCACCGCGAACAGTGCGCCAGCCGACAGCGTGGACAGTCGACGAGAGGATCGCCGTGAGAACAATAGGGCCTCCGAAGCCGGACATGGGTCTCCGACCCTTCGTAACGAGTCAGTCTGATGTGGAGTGCAAACACTACCAAATAGATAGGAGAAAGTCTATGTTTTCGAAGAATTTGCCGCTTTCTTGCTCGAAGTTCGTACCGAGAAGCCCGTCGGCACGACGCTCCTGTCCCATGGAGTCTCTGTGCTAGAGTCCCTGTCATGCACATCGCGATCGTCGGATCCGGGGCCGTCGGCGGGTACTACGGGGCGCGGCTCGCGCGCTCCGGGCAGACGGTGAGCTTCCTGGCGCGCGGCGCGCATCTCAAGGCCATCCGAGAGCGCGGGCTGATGATCTGGAGCCCGCTCGGGGATTTCACGGTGAAGGCGCAGGCGGAAGACGACCCGGCGGGCATCGGACCCGTCGATATGGTGATGCTCGCGACCAAGACCTACGACAACGCGACGGCGCTGCCGATCCTGACGCCGCTGATGGGCCCGTCCACCGTCGTGATGACGCTCCAGAACGGCGTCGACAGCGTCGACGAGGTCGCGGCCGCCGTCGGGGCCGACCGCGTTCTCGGCGGGCCGACCTACATCGCGACGGCGCTGTCCCTGCCGGGTCTCATCGAGCAGACCGGCACGCACCGTCGCATCGTCTTTGGCGAGGCCTTCGGCGACCGGTCACGTGTGTCCGAGCGCGTGCAGCGGATCGCCGACGTGCTCCTGAAGGCCGACATTCAGGCGGAACCAGTGGCTGATGCGCGTGTGCCGCTGTGGGAGAAGTTCATCTACCTCGCGCCGTTCGCGGCCTTCACGGGCGCGGCGCGCCTGCCGATCGGGACGCTATGGGCAGATCCGGTGATTCGAGAGCAATTCCTCAGCGCGGTGCGCGAGGTCGAGTCGGTCGCGCGGGCCGAAGGCGTGGCGCTGCGCGATCACGAGGCACTGATGGCGTACGTGACGCAGTACGTCGAGGTGCTGCCGCCGACCACCCGATCGTCGCTGCTGATCGACCTGCAGATGGGTAAGCGGATCGAAGTGGAGTCGCTGCCGGGGTCGGTCGTGCGGCGGGGCCGCGCCGCCGGCGTGCCGACGCCGATCATTGCCGGCCTCTACGCCGCGCTGAAGCCGTGGGCCCAGGGGCGCGTTCCCAACTAGGGTCAGAGTCGACTTCCAGCCTTCGGTACGGAAGTCGACTCTGACCCTAGTTGATGCGGCCCACCTGGATTCCGTCCCGGAACACCATCCAGATGCGTCGCGTGTTGCGGATGTCGGCCAGCGGGTCGGCGTCCAGCAGGACGAAGTCGGCGGCCTTGCCCTCGTCAATCACGCCGACGCGGTCCTGCATCCCCAGCAGCGCGGCGGCCTCGACGGTCGCCGCGCGCAGCGCCTGCGCCGGGGACAGCCCGCTGGCGACGTAGAGCTCGAGCTCGCGGTGCAGGCTGGCGCCCGGCACGACGAACTGCTGCGGCGTGTCGGTGCCCGCCGCGATCCGGCCCCCGAGCTTCGCATACGTGCCCACGAACCGCTCCAGAATCGGCAGCACCTGCTTGAACCGCGCCATCGTGTCGGCGGTCCAGCGGGCGCGGCCGCAGATGTCCGCAGGGTCCCAGCCTCTCACCACCTCCGGCGGCACGTCGGCCAGCGCCGGGTCGTTCTTCAGGTCGGCGTCCAGCAGCCGCGAGAACGCCTCGTGCAAGGCGAGCGTCGGGACGATGACGACGCCGCGCGCGATGAGCTGGCGCGCCACCGCCTCGAGCCGCGCCGGAGGAACGCGCAGCCACTCGAGCTCGAAGGCCGTCCACCCGCCCAGGAAGTCGTCGTGCGCCTTCAGCAGGCGCTCCGGATCGTCGGACGCCGCGTCCGAGATGCCGCTGAGGTGCTCGATGCTGGTCACACCCGCATCGGCAGCCTCGGTCGCCGTCGTCCGGCCGAGGTGCGCCGCGACAGGCACGTCGCGCGCGCGAGCCTCGGCCGCGATGATCGACAGCAGCGCGGGATCGAGACGCGTGTAGACCTTGATGACCCGCGCGCCCTGCTCGATCTGCCGCCGCACGGCCGCGCGCGCCTCGCCGACGTTGCGGACCTGCACGGCGTTCTTCCAGAAACTGCCGGCCCCGTCGATGAGCGGCCCCGACGTCACGATGCGCGGGCGCGACACCGACTCCTCGCGGGCCATCGGGAAGATGACGCCCGGGTCGCTGTGGAGGTCGCGGACCGTGGTCACCCCGTACTTCAGGAACACCGCCGGCGTCCACGCCTCGACGTGCACGTGGGCGTCGATGAGCCCCGGGATCATGGTCCGGCCCGCGCCGTCCACCACGCGGCGGGCCGGCGGCTCGTCGGCAGCGGCGCGTTCCCGCGCCGCCGGCTGAATCTGCGAGATCACGCCCCCGCTCACCACGACCGTGGCGCGGGGCGTGACGCGGCCGTCGCCGTGGACGACGCGGACGTTGCGGATGACGAGATCGACCGGGCTCTGGGACATGGCTGAAGGGACCGCGAGCATCGCGCACGCGCAGGTCAGCAGCAGGCAGCAGGCAAGCGGTTTCACGACCCGTGCCGCGACGCGGAATCGCATGACAACGCAGGTCGGGAAACCGTCACCAGTTACACCTGGTTCGCGAGGTAGTTCTGGAGGCCCATCTGGGCAATCTGCTCGCGCTGCATCTCGGCCCAGTCGACGTGGCGCTCCTCGTCCTGGAGGATCTTCGCGATCATCTCGCGCGTGCCGTTGTCGCCAAGCTGCACAGCGGCGGCAATCGTCTCGTTATACGTCTTGATGGCGCCATTCTCGGCGTCCTCGTCGGCCTGCACCATGTCCGGCACCGTGGCCGCGATGTTCATCCGGTTCAGCTTCGACACCGTCGGCGTCCCCTCAAGGAAGAGGACGCGGCCGATGAGCAGTTCGGCGTGCTTCATCTCGTCGATGGCCTGCTTCTCGAACGCCTCGTGCAGCTTGGCGTAGCCCCAGTTGGCGCACATCTCGGAGTGCACCATGTACATGCTGATGGCGGTCAGCTCTTCGGACAGGCGGTCGTTCAACAGTTCGAGAATCTTCGGGTTGCCCTTCATGTCGCGCTCCTCGTAATCAGGAAAGAATGACGAACGCCCCGAGTCTATACCCCCCGGCCGCGGGACGCCAAGAGACCGAACCAGTCGGCAATCGCGTCCGTCAAGGGGCGCCCCGCCAGCGGGAACTCGTCGAACAGGACGGGCAGGTCGATCGCGGCCAGGCCGTACAGCCTGACCACCCGCGCCTCGATCTCGGCGCGCGCCTCCGAATCATCCGCGCCCGACGAGAGTCGACGCGCAAGCGCGGCGATGCGATGGCGGTCCGGGTCACCGGGAGCCGGGCGCGGCACGGGCAACCGCCCTACCGTCCCGGTCCCCAGGTGCGTCGTCACCCACGGCCGCACGAAGAAGTTGGCGGCGAGGCTGTTCAGGATGCCGCAGAGGAACCACTGGTCGCCCTCCGCGAGCGGCGTCTGCAGGCAGAACAGCGTGTGGACGGTCACGACGCCGGGTGGCACGATCGCGGCGATGAGCGTGGTGCGGTTCGTCGGCGAGGCGACGTCCCGATAGGCAAGCCGCGGCCGCCGCACGGCCTGCCTGAGGTGCGCGGACGGCAGGTCGGCCGCCGACCTGACCCAGCGCGCGGCCTCCGCCGCACGAACCTGGAAGGGCGTGATGTGCTTGCCTTCGACCACCGGGAGGCCGCCGGGCGTGGCCGTGAATCTCCCGCGGTCGTCGGTCGCGTTCAGTTCGCGGCTGAAGCGGGCCGCCCACCCGGCCGCGTCGCCAAGCGGCGGGGCCGCCGCGGCGAGGCGCTCGACGAGGCGCAGCTGCACCGGCCGCCGGATCCAGGGAAACGCGAGGCCGTCGCCGGCGAGGCGCTGGAGCAGCGTCGGCGACAGCAGCACCTCGTCGTCCGGCCCCGAGGTCCCCGCGCCGGTCGCGTGCGACGTCTCGAGCTGGTCGGGGTCACGCCTGCCGAGCCGGGCGCGCACGCGCTCGGTGGCCTGGCCGTGCGAGGCGCAGAGCAGCAGGAAGCGGACGCTTCGGTGAATCGGGAAGATCGCGTCGGTGTTCTCGAACCCGATGAACCCGTCGATGCGGCAGTTGCCGAGGAGTAGACGCCGCAGCGCCGCCGATCCGTGATCCGACGCCAGGCCCCACGGCACGACGAGGCCGAGACGGCCGCCCCTCCGGAGCAGCCGGATGCTGCGCTCGACGAACAACTGGTACTGGTTGACGTGCCCGCCATCGCACGCGCGATACACGCCGGACTGGCGCACGAAGCGCGTGAGCAGGGACGCCTCGCGGCGGCGCTCCTCCCGGGCGCTGGAGGCGCCGGCGTCGCCGCGCATCATCTCCCACGGCGGGTTCCCGAGGATCGCATCGAAACCCGCGTCCGCACGGGGCGACCCGTCACTGGCGAAGAACACTTCCGGGAACGCGAGCGTCCAGTGGAAGAACCGGTGATGCGCGGCGAGGCGGTCACTTTCGGCGAGGCGAGGCTCGACCAGGTGTGCCGGCAGGCTCGATCGGCCCGTGCGCACCGCAGCCAGCAGATCGTTGAACTCCGAGGCCCCGGGCCTGGCCGGCGCCTCCGCCGACCAGAACCAGCATGCGCACCAGAGATCGGCCATGCGCCGGAGCGTGCCGAGACGGCCGCCGGCGGCGTCCAGGCCGGCGAGCAGCCGTTCCTTGTCGCGCACGGTCGCCGCCGTATCGTCGGGCAGATCCTCGAGCCGCGCGCGAACCGGCAGTGCCTGGCGCAGCGCGGCCGCCGGGCCCTCGTCTTCGAAGAGCGGAAGCGGGTCGCGGGCGCCAGCCGGCCGACGTCCTCCGGGAGGCTGGCGGGCGAGGTCGTCAAGCGATGCCCCGACCAGGCTGTTGCCCGAGACGAGGCGGTGATCGAGGAACGAGAGCGGCCGGTCCTGCGCCAATGTCGAAAGCCACATCGACAGCCGGGCCACCTGGACGGCCATCGGGTTGAGATCGACGCCGTACAGGCAGTGTTGTGCGATCAGGCGGCGGTACCCGGCGCGATCGGCGTCGGTGATCTCGGAGGGGAACAGGCCGCGCTCGCACACCAGCGCCGACTCGTAGGCGGCGGCGAGATGGCGGCACGCGGCGACGAGAAAGGCCCCGCTGCCCATGGACGGATCGAGCACCCGCAGTCGCAGGATGTCGTCGGGCCCCGCGCCGGCGACCAGCGGGTCGAGCGTTCGCCGCACGAGGTCGTGCGTGATCGCCGCTGGCGTGTAGAAGGTCCCGCTCGCCTTGCGGGCGAGGCCTGTCCCGGCGAGTTGGACCGAGGGCGTGGCGCCGGCAGAGGGCGGGCGCCCGACGACCGGCTCGTAGTCGAGCACGCTCTCGTACACCGCGCCGAGCTGCTCGACGCCCAGGTCGCGGAACGAGATGCGATCGCGGCGGCCCTGCGCGCGATGCGTGGTCAGCGAGAGCATCGCCCGCGCGACCAGGCCGTCATCGAGGCGGGAGACGTCCGCGAGGGGCGCCCGCGACGGTGCGAAGAGTCGGCCGTTGAACGGCGTCACCGTGAGCGTGCCGGCGCGGCATCCTGCGTGCGCCAGCCGGGCGAGCGCCTGCAGGCTCTCCCACAGTCCCCGTGCCCCGCCGGGCCGCTCCGCCATCTCGCGCAGCGCTTCGATGGTGTAGCTGCGCCGGTACGTCGGGTGCCACGTCGGGACCAGCGCGCGCGACTCGGCGAAGAGCAGGAACAGCACGCGATACACGACGGTGAGCGCCTCGTCCATCGCCGCCGACACGCGGTCGGGGCCGTCGGCGGATGCCCGCCGGCCGGCCTCCGGTGCAAGCAGTCCCTGCAGCAGCGCGGCCAGCGCGTCGTGCACGCCCTCGCGCAGCGCCGCGGCCACCGCGATGCCGTGGCGCGCGGCGTCGGACACGACGCCCGCCGTTTGTTCGCCGAGCACGTCCGCGCGCACCAATGCCCAGCAGAGCGCGTGAGAGGCCGGCCCGGCGGAGGTCTGCTCGAGATCGAACTCGAGGAACGCCCGCGCATGCGGGCGCCGCGCGTCGAACAGCCGGAGCGCACGGCCGTTGAACCCGAACGCCCAGTCCGCCGCCAGATGCCGGCTCTCGCGCGCGAGATCCGGCCACATCGTGTCCATCGGCGCGCCCCATGGCGTGACCAGCGCGGGCCAGGTCGCGCCGGCCCCGACCGCGTCGCCGGCCAGCACGGCGCCGTCGCGAATCGGGCGAGGTGCGCGCAACTCGAAGCCCAGCGTCTCGAGCACCGGCGCCAGGCCGACGTCGAAGATCGCCCGCACCGGAGACGCCGGGCCCAGCCTGACGCCCTGCGATCGCCACCACCGCGCCAGCGCGAGGCGGGCGCGCTCGCGGGCCGGATCGCTCGCGTGTCTCCCGCGCTCGCCCGCCAGCCAGACTTCGGCGTAGTCGTGCGATACCAGCGGCCCGCTCACGCCGCGCAGCATCACGGATTCCTGCCGCCGCCGGCGACAAGCAGCAGCAGCGCAATCGCCGATCCGGCCGACGCATGCTCGCCCGCGTCTCGCGGCGACGACACGGCCTCCCCAGGGGAGGGCGCGTACGGATCGCTGCGCCGCTCACCCCGCCGATCGAAGAGACCAGGCTGGTGCAGCCGGCTCGATGTGGGCGCGAGTTCGGCCAGGCGCTCCGCCCTTTCCGCGAGGGCGTCGTGCGAACCTGCTGTGCCCTCGCGAACGGCCGGACGATAAGCGGCGGCGGCCGTGTCCGCCTCCTCCAGCACCTGACGGGCGTGGGCACGCAGGAACGCGTCGGTGGCGGCGCGCACGTCGACCCGCCTGCGCAGGCGCGGCACAGGCTGCTCCACGAAGAGCGGCAGCAGTCGATCGCCCGATCGGACCAACGCAAGCACGCCGCCGCGGCCGAGCGGACCTGGCAGCCGTCGGCCAGCGACCGCCGAGACGACGACGGCCATGGGCGGATCGGGCGTGGGGGGAGACTCGCGGGTGGAGGGCGCACGGCCGTGACCGGCCGTCCACAGTGCCCGGTGCTGCTCCAGTTCGGCGGAAAGCGATGCAGCCTCGCGTCGACGATCGGGACGCCGAATCCCGGGTCGAAGGGCCGGCCGTTCCGGCGACGGACAGGCGCGTGGATCGCGCGTCGCTTCGCCGTCGGCCGAGGTCTCAGGCGGCCCGATCCATCGCGTCGCGACGGCTTCGTCGGTCCACCCGAGTACCTGCTCGACCGATCCGACCGCCGCGTCCGCGCGCGCCAGGCGCCGGGCCAGCCTGGCCAGCACGGCGGACTCCGCGGTCCCGCGCGCCAGCAGGTTGATGGCGTGCACGGTGGCGGTCTGGCCGATCCGATCCACCCGGCCGATGCGCTGCTCGAGGCGCATCGGGTTCCAGGGCAGCTCGAGGTTCACCACGATGCGGCAGCGCGCCTGCAGGTTCAGTCCCGCGCCCGCGGCGTCGGTGGCGACCAGCAGCGGCGCGGTTCCGCGCGTGAAGCGGTCGATCACCTCCTCGCGCGCGCGCCGGTCGAGGCCGCCGTGGAGCACCGCCGCGCCGCGCGCCGGCCCGGAAGACGACGAGAGGGCGGCCAGCGTGTCGCGGTACTCGGTGAACACGATGACGGGTTCCCGGATGCGCCGGAGCAGCCGCCGGAGCGCGCGGCACTTGGAATCGCCCGGCACCGCCTGCCGCGTGAGGACGATGAGCCGCGCCAGCCATGCGCGCTCGCAGGCGAGATCGCCGAGCCCCGGTGCCCCGATCACCCCGGCCGGGATCTCGTCTTCCTCGTCTTCGTCGTCACCCCACGGCAGGCCGAGTTGCCGTTCGATCGGCGCCGGCGCGTCACCGAGGCCGTCGTGCCGCGCCTCGAGCGAGCGCAGCAGCGGCGCCATGCCGGAGAGCGACCGCTTCACGAGCACGATCATCGCGAGCCGCGCCCGCGCGGCGTCGGGCCCGCCCGCCCGCGCCCAGACCGCCCGGACGTAGTCCTTGAGGGCGCGGTGCACGGCGGCCTCCGCCGCGGTGCTGCGCACCCGCAGCAGATGCACGCGCCGGCGGGACGGCAGGCCGGCGTCGGCCCTTGATCGCCGGAACAGCACGATCGGCTCGTCGGCATCGAGCGCGCCGATGCGGGTCAGCGCGTCGAACGCCGCCTCGTCGCCGGCGTGGGGTGTGGCGGTCAGCAGCAGCACGCGCCGCGCCCGGCACGCGCAGCGGTCGGCGGCGTCGCGCCGATCGCTGTCGCCAGACGCGGCGTGCGCCTCGTCGACGACCACGAGATCCCACTGGAGATCGTCGAGACTGCGCCGCACGTCGGGGCGCTTCACGAAGTCGATCGACGCGATGAGCACGCCGGGGACGGACCACGGGTTGAGCTGTGGCGGCCACTCGGCGCGCATCGCGCGCAGCCAGTCGGCGTCCGCGATGATGGCTTCGAGGCCGAATCGCTGCCGCAATTCGCCGGCCCACTGGCCGCGCAGCCCGGGCGGCGTCAGGATCAGCGCACGCTCGAGCTCGTGGCGGCGGGTGAGTTCGGCCAGAACGATGGCCGCCTGGATGGTCTTGCCGAGGCCGACCGCGTCGGCAATGAGGATACGGGGCGCCCCGTGGGCGATCATCTCGAGCGCAGGCTCGAACTGGTGCGGCAGCAACGCCAGATCCGCGCGCGCGGCCGCCTGGAGTGTCGTGCGATCGCCGCTCTGGCATAGCGCCGCGCGGCACGCCCGCATCCATCGGCGGCGCGAGACGACCAGCGGCGCGCGCGGCCGGGCCATGCGGACCGGCCGGTCGAACGGGGCCAGCAGCGTGACGCCGGCCGCATCCGGCCGGCGGGACCCACCGTCGCGTGGCGCGGCTTCCAGCACCGGCGCGAGATCGAACGCGGCGCAGTCGTCATGCCGCGTGACGTGGAGGACGGTCCAGAGCCTCCCCCGCACGCGCACAACCTCGCCCGGGGTCGGGACGCTTTGCACGATGTCCAACCTTCCCAGATCGCCCGGGGGCCCGGACGCATGGCACCAATTCCAACCTTCCCAGATCGCCCGGGGGCCCGGACGCATGGCACGATTTGCCACCTTCCGGGGCGCCCCGGATGGCAGAAACTGCCACCCTCCGCGGCGCCGAGCGAAGAATGCCCGGCAATTCCGGGGGACGCTGCCGCTCCACGCCTTCCTACGCAAAGCCCGTGCTATTCTCGGGACGGCCGCCTGTCCCGCAAGGGGTCGGGACGTCCGTCCCGACCCCTTGCGGCGCCCGCGGCTTTAGGGCGACGACTCAGAACCGCGTTCTCGTATCCAGAGGGAGATTCGACATGACTCGCCATCATCGTCTGCCGTCTGTCCTGCTGATCGCGGCGCTCGCGCTGGTGGCCGCCCCGGCCGCCTGGGGACAGGGGCCGCCGGCATTCACCGTGGACGAAATGCTCAAGCTGAAGCGTGTGTCCGACCCGCAGTTGTCGCCCGACGGCACGCGCATCGCCTTCGTGCAGACCGACGTGAACCTCGACGCCAACGTCCGCGCGAACAGCGTCCGCATCGTCTCGGTGACCGGCGAGATGTCGCCGTACACGTGGCAAGGCGATCGGCCTCGCTGGTCGCCGGACGGCAAACGACTGGCCTGGGTGGAGAACAACGGGCAGATCATGGTGACGGAGTTCGGCAGTGCCGTCGGCACCCTGGCGAGGCTCGCCACCGGCACGTCGGGCGTCACCTGGTCGCGCGATGGGAAGTGGATCGCGTTCGTGTCGGACGTGTTCCCCGAGTGCAACGGCAACGTCGTGGGCGACGCGCCGTGCAACGAGGCGCTGCTGAAGAAACAGGCCGCGAGCAAGGTGAAGGCGTACCTGGCCGACGGCCTGATGTACCGCCACTGGACGGCGTGGAAGGGCCCGCGGGTCAGCCACCTCTTTGTGGCGCCGGTCGACAAGTCGGTCCCGCCGCGAGACCTGACGCCCGGGAAGACCGAGGTGCCGCCCTTCTCGCTCGGCGGGCCCGACGACTACGCGTTCTCGCCGGACGCCAGGGAAATCGCGTTCGCGAAGAAGACGGACAAGGTCGAGGCCATCAGCACCAACAGCGACATCTTCATCGTCGATCTGGCGGCGCCCGACGCGGAACCGAAGCAGCTGACGACGGCGCCCGGCGCCGACGGCGGGCCGCAGTACTCGCCCGACGGGCAGTACCTCTCGTGGCGATCGCAGGCGCGCCCTGGCTTCGAGGCCGACCGATGGGTGCTGAACCTGCTCGATCGGAAGAGCGGCCAGCGCAGGGTCGTCGCGGCCGACTGGGACCGGTCGATCGACGCGTGGACGTTCACGCCGGACTCGAAAGCCGTGTACGCGACGGTGGAGGAGGACGGGCAGGTGCGCGTGTACAGAATCGAGCTCGCGGGCGGCGCGCCGAAGCTGGTGCTGAAGGACGGGTCCAACGGCGATGTGCAGGTGACGCCGGACGGCCGGGGGATCGTGTTCTCGCGCGCGTCACTCACCGCGCCGGCCGAGATCTACCGGGCGAACGCGGACGGCACCGGGGTCATGCCGGTCACGAAGATCAACACGGCGTTCCTGGCGACCTTCGCGCTGAAGCCCGCCGAAAGCGTGAGCTACGCGGGGGCAGGCGGCACGCCGATCC
>Ga0315292_10000114_pt1 | contig 31303 bp, 33 predicted proteins | sample YL17G13_0_MG_FD_204029 | JGI IMG/M metagenome (GOLD analysis project Ga0315292, IMG submission 204029) | Sediment microbial communities from Yellowstone Lake, YNP, Wyoming, USA - YL17G13_0 | ecosystem: Environmental > Aquatic > Freshwater > Lake > Sediment | place: USA: Wyoming | collected... | reverse complement strand
AGATACCCGCCCCCGGTCATGCCGGTCGCAATGAGACTGGGTCGCTATAAAATCATCTCTCGCCCCTCAGGGCGGAGAAGTGGCGGTCGACGCACTCCCTCGCTGATTCTACGAGCAGGCTGGGGGCCGAATCGGAATACTCGAGGGCATCGGGACGAACGTCCATGAGGATTGTCCTTGCGCGGGTCAGTTTCGAAGCGACCGATTGCGAGGTGTCCTCGTCGAGGTTCGCGGTCCTCGTCTCGATTGCAGCGACCAGGTCGAGGAACCTTCCTCCATCCCACAGCTTGTTGCCTACGAGGAAAGACCGGTTCTCGAGCCCGAGGATTGCGACCTTGAGGTCCCCGAGTGCGGCCCGCAGTTCATGGTGTTCACCATCCGGAATTGGCTCGAGCCAACCGCGCGCGCGCCCCGCGGGCGAGCAGATGATCTGCAGGAACACATCGTTTGCCTGAGGATATCTCGGATGCTCCAGGTGCGGCCCTAACAAGATCATCTCGCCAGATCCGTACCGCGATTGGATGACCGCGGGCCGTCCGAGGACCTGTGATCCCGCAAGCGCCCGGTCGACCTGCAGCTCCGTGTCCTCCGTGAACGCATGGTACCTGAACACGACCTCGTCCTTCTCTGGCTCTCTGAAGACCGGCCCTCCGTACAACGGGGCGACCACATCGAGACCGGCGCCGCGGAGCGCCACCTCACCCCTGACAGGATGGACTATGCTGCAGGAGCCGTATCCCACCGCGAGCCTGGGCGAGACATTTTGTCCATGGACCCTCGGATCGATGTTCTCGATCCTAGTGGTCGAGAGGTTGAACTCGTTCAGAGGCACGAGCGAGGACGGCAGCGGCAGGTACGCGCCCGCGCACATGCCCACGTACTTTCCGCCCCCGCGTATGAAATCCTTGAGCCTTGGGAAGATGGTCCCGCGGAACGAGCCCGCGATCCGCAGGCCGTCCCCTCCGGAGATGATGACCGTTCCGCGATGGTCGTGCAGGAGCCGGGCGAGGCCGGATGAGTCGACGAACCTCGCGTTGAGAATCCCCTTCGACTCGAACAGGTCCGCGAGCCAAGTCCAGGAATGGGACGAACCCTCGCCCGCGTACACGACGATCTCTTCGTCTCGCATGTCATTCCGGCTTAGCACATAGCCCGGCAATAAACTAGTCGCCGTCCCATCTGGCCACGGATGCAGCCGACAGAAAGGGTTATAGATGCCCTTGTCTTATCTCGGCCCCTACAAGGGCCCATGGTCTAGTGGCTATGACATCTGCTTGACATGCAGAAGATCACCGGTTCGAATCCGGTTGGGCCCACTCCAGCCCCATAGCCGATTTCTTGTCAGCGTTGCCGATGACCGTTCAGCGGAATGTGCTGTCGAGTTCCTGCAGGCTGAGGGTGTCGCAGATCTCCTCCGCGAACCGCACATGCTCCTCGTTGTGAGACGCCACGCCACCCTTGAGCAGGTAAGGACGGATCTCCCAGTCCAGGGCGCCGAAGTATGTCGCAAGCACGCACCCGCTCGCGCTCAGCCCCACGATCACCAGGGTGTCGCATCCTTGCTTCTGGAGCATGGCCCCAGCTCGGGGTTGCCGAAGGCGCTAGCATGGCGCTTCGTGGCCTTCAGGTCGGTGTCCTTGATGTTGACCGTCCCCGGGACCACCAAACGCTCGGGTCCGCGAGAGAGTATTTATCCAATTCAAGGCGTTATGGAATTGTGGCGGAACCTCGATTCTCAAAGGACAAAGGGGGGGAAGGACCGGAGTCCCGGGGAACCGAGACGGCGGCCACGGACCCGCAGAGACTGCTCCGGGTGATGAACAGGATCGTCCCGATATTCCTCAATGTCCCCGACGACGAGATGTACAACGAGGTCCTGAAGATACTCCTCGAGACCACCGAGAGCAGACACGGCTTCTTCGCATTCATAGACGAGAACGGGTCGATGGTCGCCCCTTCGATGACGAAGGACATCTGGGACCAGTGCCGGATACCGGGCAAGACCTACGTCTTCCCCAGGGAGTCCTGGAGCGGCACCTGGGGGCGCGCCCTGACCGAGAAGCGGGCGGTGCTCTCGAACCACGACCACCACACCCCCGAAGGGCACATCAGAATCGACCGGTCGATGTGCGTCCCCCTCATCCACCTGGGCGGGGTCGTGGGGCTGTTCGCGGTCGCGAACAAGGCCTACGACTACACCGAGGACGACATGGGACAGGTCCGGGCGATGGCCGATTTCGTCGCGCCGGTGTTGCACGCGAGACTGACAAGGGACGGGAGCGAGCGCGAACACAAGCAGGTGGCGGACGCGCTACGTGAAAGCCAAGAACGTTATCACAAGCTAGTTGAGGGCATGACAGAGGGGATGGCATATTGCCGAATGTTGTATGATGATCATGGACACCCCGTAGACTGGATATATCTCAATGTCAACAGCAACTTCGATACGTTGACCGGATTGCATGACATAGTCGGCAAGAAAGCGACCGAGGCGATTCCAGGGATCGAAAAGTCGGACCCGGAGTTGTTTGAGGTCTATGGTCGGGTCGCATCATCAGGCAAACCGGAAGTATTTGAGAGCGAGATCAAATCATTGAGGCGATGGTTGAAGGTCTCAGCGTTTTGTCCGGAAAAAGACCACTTCGTCGCGGTTTTCGAAAACATCACAAAACGCAAACAGACGGAGGATGCGCTGAAGAAGAGCGAAATGAAGTACCGTCAATTGGTCGATCTCGCTCAAGAGGGCATCTGGGCCATCGATGCGGATGCAAATACCACTTATACCAATCCTCGAATGGCCGAAATGCTGGGCTATACACTGGAAGAAATGATGGGACGCCATCTCTTCTCATTCATGGATGAGCGTGGCAAGGAAATCGCTCAAATAGGCCTCGACCGTCGAGAAAAAGGAATCAAAGAACAGCACGACTTCGAGTTCCTGCGAAAGGATGGGAAGCGGATCTATGCTAGCCTGGAAACCTCACCAATGACAGATGAGGCGGGGAATTACACAGGTGCCCTGGCTGTTGTGGCAGACATCACCGAGCGCAAGCGGATCGAGGATGCGTTGAGAGAGAGCGAGAAGAGGTACCGCCTGGTGGTGGATAGTGCTGCCGAAGCCATCATTGTGGCGCAGGATGGGATGCTCCGTCTGGTCAATCCGATGGCCGTCGCAATGACGGGCCTTTCGGAGCAGGAACTCATGTCGAAGCCTTTTCCGGCGTTCGTCCATCCAGATGACCGCGCCATGGTGGTGGATACCTATCAGAGACGTTTGAGGGGCGAAGCCGTCCCGGCCCGCTACGCCTTTCGGCTGCTAGCTAAGGATGGAATCATCAAGTGGATGGAGATTGTCGCGGTCGCGATCGACTGGGAAGGACGTCCCGCGACCCTGAACTTCCTGACTGACATCACCGAGCGCAGACGCGCGGAGGAGGCGCTCATGCTGGCCAACAAGAAGCTCGACCTCATGAGCACACTGACGAGGCACGATGCGCTGAACCAGCTGAGCGTGGCCCTGGGCTATGCCGAGATAGCGCGCGGCCTCGCGAAGGGGTCGAACGTCGCCCCATACATCGACAAGATAATGAGCGCCGGCGAGGCGATAAGAGGTCCGCTCGAGTTCGCGAAGACCTATCAGTCGATCGGGGCCAACCAGCCGGAATGGCAGAACATCAGACGGGTCTTTGACAACGCACTGTCATCGCTGGATCTCCGGAACATCACCGTGCAGAACCATCTAGCCGACGTGGAGGTCTACTCCGACATGATGCTCGAGAGGATCTTCTACAACCTGGTCGAGAACACCCTCAGGCACGGCACAAACGCGTCCACAATCATCGCCTCGCAGTCCGAATCGAGCAACGGCCTGACCATCGCGATCGAGGACGACGGGTGCGGCGTCCCCGACCGCGAGAAGGAGGTCATCTTCAATCGAGGGTACGGGAAGCACACGGGAGATGGCCTGTACATCACGAGGGAGATCCTGGACCTGACGGGCATAGCGATCAAGGAGAGGGGCGTTTTAGGGAAGGGCGCGAGGTTCGAGATACTCGTCCCGACGGGAGCGCACAGAAGGCCGGCATGACAGGCGGCGCTACGCCGAGGACTGCGGACCGCGGCGGCTGAAACCTCAACCGACCCGGAGCGACTTCCCGGATACGGTCGGACGTACAGAGAGACCAGCTCGGATACCGCGCCCTCCGTGCCCCGCATCACGCCGTTATCACGTCCGGTCATCGGAAGGATAATGCACAACATCCGTCATTCGACCCTCAGAGATGCAGTCGGGCGAAATCCGGAGGATAGTGGGGGACTCCTCCAGGAAGCTCTTGGACACGTCCGTCCCACCGGTCAGGTATTGGCTTCTGAGCGAGGTAATGGCCAAGGGACGCGAGGACCGCGTGCTCCAGCGGACCATCGACGAGTGCGAGAGATATCCTCCGAGGCGGAAGCTGCTCAGGGACCTGAGGCAGGACGGCACATGGAGGATACCCAGTGGGCTGAAGGAGAGGGAGGACCGGGGCCCCGGGCCGCCTGTCGGTGGCACTTACAGGATCATGCTCAGGAACCTGTACAACCTGCTCCAGTACAGGACCGACCTCGACGAGGGCAACGTGAGGACCGCGGTCGAGAGGATCCTGGACTGGCAGACACATGATGGGAACATCCCGGGTTCGTGGTGGAACCACATCCCGCAGCCGTTCGAGGACGGGCACGCGCTCCATGTAATGCTCAGGTTCGGGCTCGAGAGGGACCCGAGGGTCCGGAAGCTGATGTCGTGGCTGCTGTCCATGCAGCGGCCGGACGGCGGCTGGAACATCCCCTACTGCCAGGACGTCAAGCACCTCCCGGAGTTCAGGAAGATGGGCTACCGGGAGTTCGTCGAGCTCATGAAGGACCCGAACGTCAGGGGGAGGTACGACCTCGACGGCCTCGCCCACATGCCCAGCTGCATCTGGAGCACGAGCAAGGTGCTCTGGGGGCTGACTCTGAGCGAGGGGCAAGGGCGTTCGAAGGCAGCCCGCAAGGGTGGGCTGTTCCTGCTCGGCAAGGCCTTCCGGAAGAACATGCATATGGACCTCCTCCCCGAGGCGGAGAACTGGACCATCTACAGGTACCCGCTCTACTTCAGCGGCGGGTTCTCGGTCCTCGAGGCGCTCACGAGGATCGACCTGTCAAAGGAAGACAAGGAGTACGTGAAGCTGATCGAGTCACTGGCCGACGCGAGGGGATCCGACGGCCTCTGGGGCAAGAAGGACAGGCCGCACCTGGAGCGGGAGCAGTGGATCTCGCTCACGGCCCTGACGATATTGAACAGGTACGCGGACGGCCTGTGAGCTCGCGGCTCAGTGCTGGTGATGGTGCTCCGGCTCGAAGTTCGCCGGGCGCAGCCTGCCGAACGCGGACCCGAGCGCCTCCGTCAACGTCGGGTGGATTATCTGCGCCCTCGCGAGGGGCGCGTAGGTCTGGTTCTCGGAGTTCATCAAGTTGACCACCTGCTGGATGAGCACGGAGGCCTGCGGGCCGACGGCGGTCCCGCCCAGGATCCTCCTCGAGGGGTACTCGACGATGACCTTCACGAAGGCGTCCTCGTCCCCGTACGCGTAGCCCATGGCAGAGTCGAAGTACTTGGACACCCCGACCATGACCTTCCTGCCCTTCTTGGCCTCATCCTCGGTCATCCCGACCTGTCCGACCTGAGGGTTGGTGAACACCGCGTGCGGGACCGCGTGGAGGTCTATGGCCAGCTTCTTCTGCTCGAACAGGTTGTGCTCGACTATGCCCGCCTGGTAGTTCGCCGTGTGCCGGTACATGTTCCTTCCGAGGGCGTCCCCCAGGGCGAATATGTTCGGCTTCGAGGTCTCGAGGAACTGGTCGGTCATGACCCAGCCCTTGTCGTCCGTCTTCACGCCGGTCATCTCGGGCTTGAGCCAGTCGGAATTGGACCTAACGCCCACGGCCACGAACAGGTGCTGGCCCTCGACCACTCGCTCGCCCTTCTCCGCGGGGTCGTTGATGGTGACCGCGACCTTCCCGTCCCTGCCCTCGACCTTGACCGTGTTCGTGCCCGTGTGGACCTCGACATGCTCCGACAGGCGCTTCTTGACGAGCGCACTGGTCTCCGGCTCCTCGTGCGGCAAGAGTATCGGGTTCCTGCCGACGAGCACGACCCTAGTGCCGATGGCGGAGAAGAAGTGAGCGAACTCGCAACCGATGTACCCTCCACCCAGGATGACCATGCTCTCGGGCTGCTCCTCGATGCCGAACACCGTCCTGTAGGTGTGGTACTTCACGCTCTCGATGCCCGGGACCGGGGGTATCTGGGCCCTCGCGCCCGACGCGATCACTATCTTGGGTGCGGTGATCGTGTCCCCGCCCACCTTCATGGTGTAGTCGGACACGAAGCTCCCGACGGCGTTGTACAGCTTCAGGTCCTTGACGCGGGACACGCCCTGCTCCATCTCGTGGCGTCCGTCGAGCACGATGTCCCACATGCGCTTCTTGATGAGCGGATAATCGACCTTGTCCAGGCGCAGGTGCACGCCCACCTTCGCGGCCTCCTGGGCCTCCCTGATCACATCCGCCGTGTGGACCAGCACCTTGGACGGTATGCAGCCCCGGTTGAGGCAGGTCCCGCCCAGCGGGCCCTCCTCCACAATGGCGACCTTGAGACCGCGCTCGAGCGCGGGGTCGACCACGTTCATGCCAGCTCCCGAGCCTATCACGATGAGCCCGAAATCCGTCACCTCGTTCACCTTCCCTCGATAGGCGTATCCGCTAGTCGGCGTATATGGATTCCCCGAATGGGAGCGATCGACGGTCGGTGCCGGCCTTCAGAAGGAGTGCGTCTTCTGGCACTGCTCCGTCCAGTCGGACAGCAGGGCCATGGAGCCCTGCTCGACGCCTTTGACCATCCCCTCCAGGGACAATCCCCTGGCCTTCATGCAGCTGCCGCACGCGGCCACCCGTCCACCCTTCGAGATCACCCTCCCGAGCATCTCCTCGATGTTGTAGTATCCCTGGGGGGTCTGCTGGCCGGGGAACCCGCAGTACACGGCGTCGGCCATCAGGAACATCCTGACGGAGGCTCCCTTCGCCTGGAGCGCGATTGCGAGCCTGAGGGCGTTGTACGCCTTCTCTGTACCATACGGGGCATCGTTGACGACTATGAGCACTTCCTGTGACATTACGATCCTCGGGGCGTGATGCACTCCGGGACGCAATATCCTTGCTCCGAACGTGTCCGTCGTCTGGTGTCCGCCGCACCATTGAATACCCCTTTGGGCATTCACCACCAGGTGATTGTCCATGGGTAGGCTCGAGCTACCTATACCAGAGCTCGGGAGGGGGACGCAGTTCCTGTCGTCCAACGCCGAGGAGCTTGAGAAGAGGATCAGGGCGGCGGTGCCCGCGCAGTTCAAAAGATCCATAAAGGTCTGGCCTTTCAAGAGGAGGGGGTCCTCCGGACTGGCCGTGGAGTTCGACGACGGCGCGGAGAAGTTCGTATGGGCGGCGATCGAGACGCCCAAGAAACCCTGATCATGCGGCTGGCCCGGAAGGATTGATATCCTGCCCGCGGCTTCGGAGTGAACGGAGCGTGCGTCCCTGACCGAGGGTACCGTGAAGAGAAGGCTGACCGAGAGAGAGATCGCGATGCTCAGGTCGAGACAGGACCGGATGGAGCGGTACGTCAGGACCGCGAGGTTCGTCCAGTCCAAGTGGTTCATGATCGGCGCTTCTGTGGGGATCGCGGTGTTCCTGCTGGTGATGTTCCTCGTCGCCCGGTGAGACTCACTTCTTCTTGTGAACCGGGCACGCGATGCCGAGCCTGCAGTACCTGCACTTCTCCTCGGGCACGGGAGGTATCGCCTTGATCAAACGACCGTACTTGCGCCTCGGCAAAGATGCTTCCCCGGGCCGAGAACGTCCGCACGTCAGATAAAACCCTGGATTGCGCACCCGGCGGTCAGGGCACCTTGGGGAGCGTTATGTTGTACACGCACCCCTTCGCGGGGTCCCCCTTGATCATGTCGGAGACCCACATCTGGCCCAGGTAGCGCTCGACGATGCCCTTCGCGGTCGCGAGGCCTATCCCGAAGCCCCCCGCGAGCTCCGACTTCGAGGCCTTGGCCATCCTGAGCACCTCGGTCTTGAGGTGGTCCGGGATGCTCCTCTCGGGCTGGGCGACCTTGACCCACCACATGTCCCTCCGGCCCTCCCGCTTCGATTCTGCGCTCAGGACCAGCCTGATGGAGTCGCGCCTGTCGGACCTCACGGCGGTGAAGAACAGGTTGGTGAATATCTCGGGGAGCATCTCGTCCGCCTGGACCAGTATGCTCTCCTTCGGGAACATGACCTCGAACTCGACCTTCTTGCCCTGCACCTCGCGGGTGACCTGCGAGATCGACTGCTCGACGGACTTCCTAAGGTCCATGTGCCTGAGCAAGAGCGGGGTGCCGTTCCTCAGTTTCGCCATCGTCCTGACCATGTTCACGAGGCGCATGATGCTCTCGATCTGCTGCGTGGTCCTCTCCATGATCTGGGCGATCGATGGGTCGAGGTCCTTCCGGCCGGCGAGGGAGTCCAGGTACGCCATCACCGGGGTGGTGTAGTTGGCGATGTCGTGGGTGAGCAGGTCCATATGGAGCTCGTTCTGCTCCTTGGCCCCGACGACCTCCTTCAGCAGCCTCGCGTTCTCTATCGCGACGGCTGCGTGGTTCGCGAACAGCGTGGCCACGTCCAGGTCGTCCTTCGAGAACACGTCCGGGGGATACTTGAGAAGTTCGATCACCCCGAGGACATCCTTCCTGCCGATTATGGGCACCGCGAGCATGCGCGAGTGCGTGGCCGGGGTGCCCGGGATGTGGTTGCCCCTCGGGTCGGCCTCTGTGTCGACTATGATCTCGGCCTTCTTCGTCCTTGCGACGTGTCCTACGATGCCCACCTCCACGGGGAAGTTCCTGTCCTCCATGGTCTCCCCCGCGTACGGGCCCGTGGCGTACACCGGGTTCCCGACCCTCTTCTCCCAGTCGAACATGTAGAACGCGAGCTCGTTGTTGGGGATCAGCTCCGACATCTTGCTCGCGACGATCCTGAATATCTCCTCGGACTCGATCTCCTTCTGGAGGTTCGCGGCCGTCTCTATGAGGGCCTTCTGTGCCCTCGACCTGACGCTCAGCAGGTCGAACAGCTCCGCGTTCTCGACCACCCTGACGATGTGGTTCGCCAGGTCCTCCGCCATGGCCGCCTCCTCGGACGTGAGCGGCGTGAGCCGCGAGTTGTCCGCGATGAAGAACACTCCTAGCGTCTTCTGCGACCCGAGCATCGGTATCGCGACGCAGTGCTCGAACGCGAACTGACCCAGGATGCGCTTCCTGGGCACCTGGTCCTTCGAGCCCTCGACGCACATCCTCGTCTTCTTGGACGCGACCGCCTCCGCCGCGATGGGGAACGACTCGAGCATGATCCTCTTATCCTTCGATATCGCGGCGCCCTTCGCGCAGCACGCGGTGCACACCAGCTCCCTCGCATCCTCGTGCAGCCTGAACAGCGCGACGAAGTCCGCGTCGAAGTATTCCATGGCGTTCCTGCAGAACCGCGACAGGACGTGCTCCAGCTCCTGCCGCTGCGTGGGAGCGCACGAGAGGCACCTCATCAGCACGGCCTGGGTCTCGGTGAACTCCTCGAGCAGGAGCACAATCTCCTCGACGCTCCGGTCTATCATCGCGTCTATCGCAGTCTTGGCGCTATCCCTCGACGACGCGGGGGCGTGCTTCTCTACGATGCCGTACATGATGTCCCGGAGGATGTGCTGGTTCCTGATCACGCTGCTCAGGTTCAGGCTCTTCAGGTGCTCGGCCCGTATCGTGCTCCTGAGTATCTCGCGGGCCTTCTTCGAATCCGGGTTCTCCGAGCGCTCCACGAGCGCGTCTAGGTACGCGCGCATGCGGTCCATGCGCGCGCCCAAGGGGACGGCGAAGTCCGCAGCCCGGGTGAAAGGTATCTTCGCTGCCTCCGCGGCCCACTTCTCGACTATCTCCCCCGAGTGCGCTCTGAGCATCTCCAGAAGAGGGGTGTGCGGTGGGCTGTCGGCAGGGTGCTGAGGGGCGTTCTGCATGTGTCCGAGACTCTCCTCCAGCGAACGTTAAGCAGAGTGTTCATCTGATTGCAGTACATGGATAAATCCGTTTGCCACCGATTCTTACTCGGACGACATCATGGACGTCGAAAAACAGCGTTCTTTTCGACCATAGCCAGATGTTTCGAATCTCGATATTCTTTAGGTCGCATACGCTTATATCGACGCATAGGATAGCACGCTCTAGGAGTTGTGTATTGGGATGCCCGCGCAACACGCTTCGGTCAGGACCTTGCTTCTCACGGGGAAGCAGGTCAAGAAGCTCCTTGATATGAAAGACGTCCTCGCTGCTGTCGAGAACGCGTTCAAGCACAAGGGGCTCGGAAAAGTGCAGATGCCTCCGAAAGTCTATCTGTTCTACGAGAAGTTCGACGGCGACCTCAGGACCATGCCCTCGTACATCGAGGACATGGATGTCTCCGCGGTCAAGATCGTCAACGTCCACCCGCAGAACGCGAAGAACTACGGGATGCGCACGGTCATGGCGCTCCTGGTCCTCATCAACCCGCACACGGGCGCGCCCCTGGCGGTCATGGACGCGACGCACATCACGGACATGAGGACGGGCGCCGCGAGCGGCATAGCCTCCAAGTACCTCGCGAGACCGGGCCCGAAGGTCCTCGGGATCATAGGCGCGGGGAACCAGGCGAGGACGCAGATGCTCGCGCTGATCACGCAGTTCGAGAGGTTCGACGAGGTCAGGATATTCGACCTGTACCCCGAGAAGGCGAAGTCGCTGGCCCGGGAGTTCAGGAGACACTACAAGGACAGGGTCGGCAAGATCAAGGCGGTCAAGGAGGCCAAGGACACCGTCGTCGACTCCGACATCGTGGTCACGTGCACATCGTCCCGCGGGTCCATAGTCCACGACGAGTGGGTCAAGGACGGCACGCACATCAACTGCATAGGCGCGGACGCGCCCGGGAAGCAGGAGATGGACCCGAAGATACTCAAGCGCGCGCGCCTGGTCATAGACGACTGGGAGCAGGCGAGCCACTCCGGCGAGATCAACGTGCCCCTGTCCAAGGGCGAGCTCGTCAGGGAGGACGTCGACGCGGAGATCGGCCAGGTCGTCGCCGGCCTGAAGCCCGGCAGGGAGAGCGAGGAGCAGATAACCGTCTTCTGCTCGACCGGGCTCGCGGTCCAGGACGCTCTCACCGCCAAGATCGCGTACGATGCTGCGATGGCGCAGAAGATCGGCCGTTCGATGCAGATCGTCCTGTGAACAGTTAACGGCGTAGAAGCCCCGCGCTTCTTCGAAAACCATTCAACCCCTTATCGTTCTTTTCATCTTTCCTGTGGCGGACCTCCGGTTCGACTGGAACTCGGAGCCAGTGTCGGAGAAATGGATACCGTTAAGTGCGCACAATGGGATACCGCGCAATATCCTTGCGGGCACACCCAATGAACTGATTCTTTCGGATGGGAGACTGCGGGATAGAGCGACAAAGATGTTTAGGGGGAATCTGAACTGAGAAAGAGCGTGATAGGGATAGCTGCAGCGATGCTGATGGTCCTGCCCGCGCTGGTGTTCGCGACACCCGTGCGTGCAGAGGGAGACGCATGGACCGTGATGGTCTACATGGATGGGGACAATAGCCTCGAGAGCGCTGTCCCTGTGGATCTGGGAGAACTGGAAGCCGTGGGCTCGACCGCGGACGTGAACTTCGTCGTCCTGGCGGACACGCTGGCTGGTCCGGCGTACCTGTACTATGTGAACCAGGGCGGCTCGACCGTGATAGCCTCGTGGGGCGAGGTCAACATGGCCGACCCCGCGACCCTGACGAGGTTCATCACGGACGCGAAGACGCTGTACCCGGCGAACAACTACGTGCTGGATCTCTGGAACCACGGAGGAGGCATCATGGGCGTCTGCTGGGACGACACGTCCGGCGACAAGCTCACCATGCTCGAGATGAGGACTGCGGTCGTGGACGGTGGCGTGAGCTTCGCGAACGTCTGGTTCGACGCGTGCAACATGGCGCAGGCGGAGATCGCGCACCAGTTCCAGGGATACGCGAGCTACATAGTGTTCAGCGAGCAGACCGTCTGGGGACAGGGCTTCCCGTACGACGCGGTCGCGACGCACCTAGTGGCAAGCCCGACGATGGACGGTAGGACGCTGTCGCTGATCGCGGCGGACGAGTTCACGGTGTTCTACGCGGCCCTCGGATGGAACACGTGCACGATAAGCGTGTACGACATGGCCTACCTGACGACGGTGTCCGGAGCAGTGAAGACTTTCGCCAGCGCGATGGTCTCGACGATGAACCTGTACTACAAGACATACAAGTCCTGCAGGGGTTCAGCCGCCGCGACCGCCGGAGCTGTCGACCTGATGGGCTTCGCGGAGCTGGTGTCCGCGAACACGAAGTTGAGCACGACCGTGAGGAGCGCCGCGAGCGCGACTGTGACCGCCGTGGACCTGGCGATCATCTACGAGTGGCACTCGAAGGACTGCGCTGGCATGAACGGCCTCGGGATATGGTACCCGACGAGCTCCGTGTCGTACTACTGGAGCGCGACGGTGGAGACCATGTACCGCGGGATGCTGTTCGACACGGCCACGGGCTGGGCGAACTTCCTGGACGCGTACTACGCGAAGGCCTGATCGGCGGGATGCAGGACGCGTGAAACCACTTCCGGAAACCTTTTCCGGTGTTCTATTTCCGTTCGAGCGGGATCCTGTGGGAGAGCGACAGAGCCTCCCCTGTCATTCTGAGCGCCAGTGAGCCCGACTTAACGGCGTTGTTAGAATCCTGTACAAGAATCGTTTAATACCGTGAATCTGGATATCCTCCGGCATCCCGGATGATGCACCAGGGGCTTTTTTCGCGGGGCGCCGGGACAGAGCGAAAAGGATGAGAGGGGGAAGATGACTTGAGAGGAATCGTAGTTGGATTAGTGGCAGCCATGATGATGATACTGCCCGCACTGGTGATCTCCACGCCCGTGCGCGCAGAGGGAGATGCATGGACCGTGATGGTCTACCTGGACGGGGACAATAACGTGGAATCGTACGCCGCGATGGACCTCGACGAGCTCGAGCTCACGGGCTCCAGCGCCGATGTCAACATCGTGGTCCTGTGGGACCCGCTGTCGGGACCGGCGAACCTGCTGTACGTGAACAAGGGCAGCTCGACCACGCTCGCTGCGTGGGGCGAGGTCAACATGGGAGACCCCGCGACGCTGACCAGGTTCATCAACGACGCGAAGACGCTCTACCCGGCCACGAGGAACGCGCTCGTGATGTGGAACCACGGCGGAGGCATAACGGGCCTGTGCTGGGACGACACATCGGCCGCTGACAAGCTCACGATGCCCGAACTGAGGTCCGGGATCGCGAACGGCGGAGTGGCGTTCGACGTGCTCGTGTTCAACGCCTGCGTGATGGCGGTGGCCGAGGTGGCGCACCAGGTGCAGGGGTACGCGAGCTATGTGGTCTTCAGCCAGGAGAACATGTACGCGCTCGGGTTCCCGTACGACGTGGTCGCGGCGCACCTCGAGGCGAACTCCGCGATGGACGGCCGGACGATGGCCCTGATGATGGCCCAGGACTACACGAGCTACTACATCTCGATAGGGTACTCCGGCGTCACGATCAGCGTGTACGACACGGCCTACCTGGGAACTGTCGCGAGCGCGGTGAAGACTTTCGCGAGCGCGCAGATCGCCACGATGGGCACCTACTACAAGACGTACAAGAGCATCAGGCAGTCCGTGCCCGCCCCGAACAACGCTGCGGACCTGTACAGGTACGCGCAGCTCGTGGGCTCGAGCACGAAAATCACCAGCACGACGGTCAAGAGCGCGGCGAACGCGGTCGTGTCGGCGGTCGACGCAGCGATAATCTACGAGTGGCACACGGCGGACATCACGGGGGAGAACGGCCTCGGGATCTGGTTCCCGATAAGCTCCGTGACATACTACTGGAGCGCGTCGATGGAGACGATGTACAGGGCGATGCCGTTCGACCAGGCCGCCAGTTGGGCGAACTTCCTGGACTCGTACTACGCCAAGGCGTGAACGCAGTTGGGCAAACCCTTTCCCCAAACCCCTTCGACCTATTCCCACCGGATATCCTTTTTATCCAGCATGTGATGTCCGCCCGATGATCTGCCTAGGCATCGAGGGCACCGCGCACACGATCGGCGTCGGCATCGTCGACCAGGACTGCAAGATCCTGGCGAACATGTCCAAGATGATCGACGGCTCCAAGGGTGGCATCCACCCCCGGGAGGCGGCGAACCATCACGCGGAGAACATCGTGCCCCTGATGCACGAGGCGGTCGCGAAGGCCGGCATACAGTACAAGGACATAGGGCTCGTGGCGTTCTCGCAGGGTCCCGGACTCGGACCGTGCCTCAGGACCGCGGCCACCGCCGCGAGAGGGCTTTCTCTATCGCTCGGCGTTGACCTCATAGGGGTGAACCACTGTGTTGCGCATCTCGAGATAGGCAGGAAGGTGACGGGAAGCAAGGACCCGACCCTGCTGTACGCATCGGGGGGCAACACGCAGGTGATCGCGTACTCCGGCGGAAGGTACCGCGTGTTCGGCGAGACCATGGATGTGGGCATCGGGAACATGATAGACAAGTTCGGCAGGTCCACGGGCATGCCGTTCCCCGCCGGGCCGCAGCTCGAGCGGTACGCGAGGGAGGGCAAGGAGCTGATAGACCTCCCGTACAGCGTCAAGGGGATGGACGTGGCGTTCTCGGGCATACTCACGGCCGCCCTCCAGCTCCACAAGAACGGGAAGCGCCTCGAGGACCTGTGCTATTCGATACAGGAGACCTGCTTCGCGATGCTCGTCGAGGTCACGGAGAGGGCCATGGCGCACGTAGAGAAGGAAGAGGTCCTGCTCGGGGGCGGGGTCGTGCAGAACAAGCGGCTCCAGGAGATGGTCAGGATCATGGCGGAGGAGCGCGGGGCGAAGATGTTCGTGCCTCCTGGCTCCCTCTGCGTCGACAACGGCGCGATGATCGCGTGGACCGGGGTCGTGATGCACCAGGCGGGCCTCAGGACCAGGATCGAGGACAGCGCGGTCAACCAGAGGTTCAGGACGGACGAGGTCGACCTACCCTGGATGAAGTAGCCTCCGGAGGGGGCTGCTCAGACCCTGCCCACATTCTCTCTATACGAATGCAGCGCGCGCGCGCTCGAGTGCCAATCGCCGGACCGCTTCACCGCGGGGAACTCGCCCTTGCCGGCCCTGAGGGACAGGTACTGGGCGGAATAGGGCCCTGCCTTGCTCAGCTTCTTCAAGGGCAGTAGCTCGTCATCCTTCGTGCCCACCTGGTCCAGGAGATCAAGTATGGAAGCGGTCATCGCCGACAGGAGGAGATCGGTCAGCGGCAGCAGGTCCCCTGAGATTCCCGCCTGGATGGCGCGAAGATAGAACTCTCTGTCAGAAGGAAGCACGTGCACGGGGGGCCAGCTGTGCCTCATGAAGTGTAGGTTCAGGAGCAGCCTTCCGACCCTCCCGTTCCCGTCGCTGAACGGGTGGATGCTCTCGAACGACAGGTGCATCCATGCGCCGAGCCTGAAGATGTCCTCGCCTGACAGGTCGCGCTCCGAGTACTCTGCCGTCCACTCCTCCATCATCGGGAGGACCTTCTCCATCCTGGGCGGGTTGTGCCGAGAGCCAGTGACCCTCACGTTGACGCGCCGCCACTGACCAGCGTCGGCCTTGACCCCTCTGAACACCTCCTCGTGCAGCTCGAGCACTGTGACGAGGGATATGGGGTCGCGCCTGCGCACCATCAGTCTCCTGAAGGCAGCCTCGTGCTGGAGCGTCTCCAGCACATCGAGGATCGGACGGCCGCCCACGCTCCGCCCGTCGATCAGGAGCATCTCGACCTCAGCCCACGTGAGGGTATTGCCCTCTATCGCGTTCGTGCCCCAGGTGTTGAGGGCGCCTGCCCGCTTCCAGACTTCTTCCGGGAAGGCGTCCAGCGAGCATCGGGAGAGGAGGGATTGCCACAGGGAGTTCAGTATGATTTTGTTCATGATACTGCATTACATCATATTTAGTATTTATACTAATATGCTTTTTAGCCCACGTCTGTGAGATAATCATACTATTCAGGCACTCGGAGAGGAGGTCGGCCCACCCTGGATGAATCAGCGCCCGTGCGAAGGTAATATCGGCCTCGAGCGCGATGGTCCGTGCATGCCCTGGTCGAGAGGGGAGATGGAGGCGCAGCTCGCGAGACAGGCGGTCTGGCTCAGGGACTCGCTGCTCTGGATGATCGACTGGAAGATACTCTCCCAATGGGACGGCGCGGGGAGGCCGACGGCGCTCGATGTGGGGTGCGGGCCAGGCCACGTCATGGAGATAGTGGGGAAGGTGCTCGACGTCGCCGGCGTGGACGTCGACCATGTCGCGGTCGAGACGTGCCACCGGAAGGGACTGAAGGCGGGAGCAGGCACCGCAGAGAACCTCCCGTTCGAGGATTCATCGTTCGACGTCGTGTACTGCTCCTTCCTGATGCTTTGGCTCAAAGACCCGGTGAGAGCCGTCCAGGAGATGAAGAGGGTCTCCAGGGGCTGGATCGTCTGTCTCGCGGAGCCCGACCTCGGGGGGAGGATAGACCATCCCGAGGAGCTCTCGGGGCTCAGGGACATCGTCGCCAGGGGGATCGAGTCCGAGGGAGGGGACCCCTACATCGGCAGGAAACTGCGAGGGATCTTCAGCGCATGCGGGCTCGAGGCCGACATGGGCGTGCACGCGGGCGTGTGGCCTCTGAACAAAGTCAGGGAGGAGTCCGAGGCCGAGTGGAGGCACATCGAGCTGACCGCGGAGACCGACTCGAAGGAGGGCCTGAGGGCCTTGAGAAGGACCTGGGACGAGTCGCTCGCGAAAGGGTCGATGTTCCAGTACAACCCCGTGTTCTTCGCGTTCGCCAAGAAATGATCACATCGATGAGTGCCTGTCCAGGCAGATGTAGTCCCCGTGCTCCCTCGAGAGCGGGCATCCGCCGCCGCACACGTTGATGAGCTGGCAGTCGGAGCACTTGCCGTCCACGTACTTCCGCTCGCGTATCCTCTTGCAGAGCTCGTGGTCCCATATCCCCGACCACGGGTCCGTGAGCATGTTCCCGAGAGGCTCGTAGTAGCTCTGGCACGGGAGCACCGTCCCGTCGGGCTCTAGGGCCATGTTGAGCGAGCACGCGGTGCACTGCTTGATCCCGAGGCCGTAGTTGATCGGGTTGAACTCGCAGTACGGCGTGGGGGAGTACCAGACCAGGTTGACCCCGCCCTCGACCGCGACCGTCCTCAGCCGCGTCAGGATGGATGCCAGCTCCTCGAAGGTGATCCCCTCGGCCTGCGTACCCTTCCCGGACCTGATGATGCTGTTGAACGCTATGTTCTTCGCGCCGAGCGCCATGAGGAACCTCATGGTCTCCTCGATGTCCGCGAGGTTCGACCGCATGATGGTCGTGTTAGTGCTCACGTAGAGGTCCTCGCCCAGCGCGACCTTGAGCCCTTCGATGGTCTCCTTCCACGCGCCCTTCGCCCCCGCGAGGCGGTCGTGGGCCTCCTCCCTGTGCGAGAGCACCGTTATCTGGACGTGGTCCAGGCCCAGCGCTATCAGCCGCTTCAGATACCCGGGCTCCCGGAGGCTCCGGCCGTTCGTGATGATGCCCGTGACCTGCCCGTGCTCCTCCGACTGCGCGATGAGCTCGTCGAGCCCGTTGTAGAGCGTGGGCTCCCCGCCGGTGAACACTATGTGCGGTATGCCCACGTCCCAGAGCTTGTCTATGACGGACCTCCACTGGTCGACGGTCAGCTCCTTCTTGTCCTTGGTCTCGTTGTAGCAGTGGCCGCAGTCGTTCTGGCACCTGTACGTGAGTGCGATGTCCATCCTGTAAGGGGACGGGAGGTCGTCCGCGCCTATGGACGGGTTGTCCGTGCCCATGAGCTGTATCACGCTCGTGTCGCCCTTGAGATACTCCTTCAGCTGCGTCCGGACGCGCTCGTAGTGGCTCATGGCGGTGAACCTGTCCAACCGCTTGTACCTGTCCCGCATGTATCTGGCGGCATCGTCCGGGGACCTGCCCTCCAGAACGCACCTGACATAGTCGACCGCGGTGCCGTTCAGGAACACTATCTTGGAGGCGTCGACCAGGAGCACGCCCTTGCTCTCGCTGTCGACCCTGAGATGGAACCTGTGGTGCGCGAGCTCTCCGGAACCGTCGTACCTGTAAGTGCCAGGCTTGAGCCCCGGGGCCTCCTTCGCCTTGAACAGCCCCTTGAAAGGCATCACCTGCCACCCCCGGCACAGGCGCATGCACACGCGCAGGCGCATGCGCAACCCCCTCCGAACCCTCCGCCGAAGCCTCCCGAGCGCCCCGTCCCTCCGGACGATACGGGGACCACGGGGACCGGGTTCGTAGTCCGGGTGACCTCGCGGCTCAGGTTCTTCGCGTTGGAAACGAGGTTGTCGCAGGAGGAGCGCACCTGGGACACGTAGTTCTTCGCGAGCGTCTGCGGGGAGCGGATGGTGCCTCCGGCCGTGCCCACGGGATAGATGATCGGAGGTCCGACCCATATCCTCCCCATCCTCGTCTCGTAGTTCTTGTCGAGCATCATCCAGTCATGGCTCTTGTCCAGGCCCTTCGCGAAGTCCTCCGGGGTGCCCGCAGCCTTGACCTGCGCCCAGGCGGTCTCGCATATCTTCGAATAGTACGTCTTCGTGGCCTCGTAGTCGAACCCCTGGAGCTTAGTCCTGGTAGAGACTATCAGGTTCTCGAGGGTGTCCTTCAGGCCGTCCCTGTCGATGATGCCGTCCGATCGGATGTCAGCGAGGAAGTCCTCCTCGTACGGGTGGTCCGCTGTATCCGCAAACTTCGCCAGCTTGATCGGGTACTCCTGGGAGTCCACCCTGACCTTGCCTTTCGTGACCAGGCCGAAGAGAATCATCGTCGCGACCATCTCGAGAGGGCGCTCGAGGACTACCGCAGCCTCGACGGCCGTGAGGTCCCTGCGCGGGCCCGCGCCGGCGAGGCTCAGCACGGGGTCGAAGTAGTCCTTCATCCTGGCCCTCTGCTTCCTGATCCCGAGCGCGATCGGGATGGCAAAGAGGACGCCTATGATGATGAGCGGGAGACAGAGGAACAGCAGCTCGCCCAGGCTCCTGAAGAAGTCCCCGAGCGCGGTCCAGACGGTGTCCTGGTAGTATTTGTCGACATACTGGGTCGGGAACCCGGCGCCGACGTCGTAGAGTCCGCTCTCCTGGGTCGCGGGGTCCACCCCGCCCACGCTCCATGTGGCGACGACCAGGCCGGACTCGGGGTCCGCCCCGATCTCGTTCCAGGGCTGGTTCTCGAGGTATATCGCCTGCGAGACGTTGGTGAAGCCTTCGGGGAAGAATATCCGCGCCCTGAGCAGGCCCGTAAAGCCGACCTGGTACGAAGGGTCGAACCATGTCGGCCGGAACCTCATCCCGGCCGTGCCGTCGGTGATCTCGTTCAGGTACACCATGTGCGGGTTGTTGACATGGAAGTTCAGGGTGAAGGCGCCGAATGCATCTATCGCGTCCTGGGTCGTCGATAAGAACTCCACGGCCATCCCGATCTCGACGTACGGTGACTCGTGGACCAGCGCCGGCTGGTGCTCGACCCCGTTCACGATGATGGTCGCGTAGGCGCTGCTCGCATCGTAGTACTTGTTGGGGAGCCCCACGTCCACGCCGTCCATGAAGCCGTAATTCGTGAAGTTGAACGTGTAGTCGATGTCGATGCTCCCGTCCTTGAGTATGTGCACATCGACAAGCTCTGAGTTGAGGGTGAAGCTGTACTCCTGCGCTGAGGACGCGCCGGTGCCCGTGCTGAGAGCCGTCATCAGCAGGAATACGGACACGATGAGACACGACACGGAAGAGCGGATGAGTCCCGAGCACCCCACTGCCATCACGACATCACCACTTGGGGGCCTCTTCCATGGCGAACACGGCGCCGCAGTACGGGCATGTTGCCATGATGCCCCCCTGTATGACCTTGAGGGCCTTGTCCGTGATGGGGGCGCCGCAGGACTTGCACTTCATCTCCTTCGCGTTGAACTCGCCCGAGCCGTCGACCTTGACGTTGAATGTCTGACTGATCAGCTGCGGCTTCGCCGCCTCTATCTTCTCGGTCCGGTACACGAGCAGGAAGATGACGAACGCGATCAGGATGAGGACGGCGCCCACGACCATGTTGTCCAAGCCGCCCGCTATCAGGAATATCGCTCCCAGGAGGAGCAGAACCACCGCGACGAATATCAACAGGCCCTGGACGATCTTGTTCATGGTCTGATATCCTGTCCTGATTGCGGCTGGAGCGCATATAACCTTGTCGTAAGAATTCCAGAAGAGACACGCCATCGACGGGCGAGAGGCACCGCACAGGTTCTGCTGAAGCAAATAATAGCCGATACATCGGTCTCCCTCCCCGGAGGTTGGTCATTCTGGTAGCCACTGAGGAGGAGAAGTTCCGGAAGCTGAAGCGGTTCAACATTGCGATGGGGTTCCTGCACCTGATCCAGGGAGGGCTCATGCTCGCGCTGAGCACGAACGCAAAGGGACCCGTATGGACGACATTCCTGTCAGCGGAGAACGGCAACATCACGTCGACCACGGATGTGATAGCCAACCTGCCGCTGCAGCCGATGGTCGCATCGTTCCTGTTCGCCTCGGCGATCGCGCACTTCTCACTGTCGACCTACGGATACGCCTGGTACGTGGACAACCTGAAGAAGGGCATGAACCCCGCGAGGTGGTACGAGTACGCCATCAGCTCGTCGATCATGATCGTGATCATCGCGCAGCTGTGCGGCATATTCGAGCTGTCCAGCCTGCTGCTCATATTCGGTCTGAACGCCACAATGAACCTGTTCGGGCTGATGATGGAGAAGCACAACCAGACGACGAAGACGACCGACTGGACCGCGTTCATATTCGGTTGCTTCGCAGGGATAATCCCGTGGATAGTGGTAGGCATCTACTTCTTCGGGGCGATACTGCAGGACCCGGCCAACGTGCCGACCTTCGTGTACGCCATATTCTTCGTGCTGGCGGCGTTTTTCAACGTGTTCGCCATGAACATGGTGCTGCAGTACCGGAAGAAGGGCAGGTGGGCGGACTACCTGTACGGTGAGAAGGTGTACATCATCCTGAGCCTGACGGCGAAGTCCGCGCTGGCATGGTTCGTGTTCGGAGGGACCTACAGGTTCTGACGCGCACAGGTCCGAGGACGAGAAACCCTTTCAGTCTCATCCCCAGTTGGACAGCCGCAGGCATCCATCAGGATGCTTGCCACCGGATCACTAGGTGATCACAATGAGTCCAAGGAACAGGGCTGCGACGCTTACCGAGGCGATTGCAGCGGCCAGGTAGCAGCGCCGGTTGGGGGCCACTCTGTTCATCAGGACGACGAATGCGACCACGCTCATGGCCACCACGAAGAACACGAACGGCCAGATGACCACGATCTCGCTCATCGAACCCACCACTCAGGATGGAATCCGAAGAACGCTATATGAGGGTTCCCCGCCCTAGCGCAGCTGCAGCCCGACGATCTCGTCCACGGCCGCGATGAACTCCTCGTCCTTCCCCTCGGGGACCGTGGCACCCGCGGCGACCGCGTGTCCACCGCCGTTCCCCCCGACCTTCTCCGAGGCCTTCTTCAGGGCGGCGGACAGATCCAGTCCCTTGGTGATGAGGTACTTCGTGCCCCTGCTGGAGACCTTGACCTTCCCGGGCACATGCGACAGGGCTATCGTAGGCTTGGACTGGTCCAGGATGTACTGCATCGCGAGCCCGCACTGCGCGCCCGCGAGCGACGGGTCGGGAGCGTCGAAGTACTGAATGTGCTCCTTCTGCTCCGCCCCGTCCGTCTCTATCTTCATGAGCTTCTCGAGCAGCTTCGCGTTGTAGGCCGCCCTGAGCTCGTTCGCCTGCTCGAGCGAGTCCCTGTCCCCCATGCTCAGGGCGATCCCGAGCCCCTCGTGGTCCATCCTGCCGCACGCATTGAGCAGGTCCGCGAGGTCGGAAGCGCTCAGCTCCATCGAGGGCATCCAGTATATATCGGACACGAGCTCCTCGACCGTCTCCGGCCGGCAGCCCTGGCCCATCAGGCGCAGCGACAGCATCGATGTGAGCTTCCGCCTGTGGAACTCCTGAAGGGAGCCCATCGGGGTCTGCGGGCTGACCTGCATCGAATCCAGGAACGCGAGCACGTTCTCCTCCCGGCCCGACAGGCCCACGAAGTACGGATCGACCGAGGTCGATATGGCGTTCGCGAGCGTGGTGCCCTTGAGGTTGAGGCCCCTCTGGACCGCGATGAACTTCTTCTCGACAGCCTGATCGAGTATCTGTTGGTTCACGCCCTTCAGGCCGCCCATGTGCTGCCTGTCCCCCACGATGCCCGCGAGGGCTATGGGCGCGAGGTCCCAGTTGCACGGGTCCATCGTGACCGCGAGCAGGAGGCTGACGGTGGACGCGCAGGCCTCCGTCATGCCGTCTATGCCGTAGAAGTGCGGGTTGACCTGGACGACCTTCTTGGACTTCCTGATGGGCTTGTGGTGGTCGAGCGCGACGACCTTCGCGTCGAGCGACTCGAGCCCCTCGATCTGACCGGAGCCCATGTCCAGGAACAGGATCGTCCGGTTGCCCTCCTTGGCCAGGTGCTCGAGCATGTCCTTCTCGAGGCTCTTCGAAAGGGTCAGGTGGAACTGCATCTTCATCCTGCGAAGGGCGCCCGACATCACGGCCGCGGCTGCGAGCCCGTCGGCGTCGTAGTGCGACACCACGCGCACGCTCTCCGCTGACTCTATCACCTTGAGCGCGTGCTTCAGCGCTTCCGAGAATTCGGCCGGGAGTTGGACGCTCCCGTTCATGAGAGCCTCACTCGACCTGAAGCGCGGCCGTTTCCAGCGAGTATTTCCATGTCTCCGGTATGACCCCTTCGCGCTTGTAGTACTTCGCGAGCCTGCGTATCTTCGACTCGATCAGGTGCAGGCCCCTGGAGTTGTGATAATCCTTGGGGTTGGTCCGTACATGGCCGCTCAGCTGGACCGCCCTCTTCATGAGGCTCGACAGGTCCTCTGGGAGCTCGAACTTGATGTTCTTCTCAGCGCAGATCTCCTTGATCGTCTTGCCTGTGGCAAGGCGTACATTGGGGATCGCATGCTGGTCGCGCAGAACGAGGCCTGTCTTCGCCATCGTGACGCCTTCGCCTGCTAGCTTCGCCACAAGGTCCATGACATCCTCTGGAGACTGCTGGACCCAATCCGGGTTCTTGTCTATGAGGGGCCTCTTGGAGCCCGAGGAACCCTTCCTCTTCGAATGCATCCTTGACATGGTCTACATACTCCGATCAATCTGGTTTGGCCTGTGGCGAGGCAGGGGCGACTATATTCTTCCTACCTTTAAAGGTTTCCATGATTCTTTTTGCCTGGGCCAGCATGGCCTCGTACTCCACCTGCGGGAAGGACAGCTCCTTCGGGAGTTCGGTGAACTCCCGCACCTCGACGATCTCCTGGGCTAGGTGCGGCAGGACCTTCCTGCCGGCCGTGCCGACGAAAACCCTTCCGCCCTCGACTTCGATGTGCCCTATCGGTTCCAGGGACATGCCCGTCTCCTCCAGGAACTCCCTTACGGCGGCCTCCTCGTCCGTCTCGACGTCCTCGACCCGCCCTCCGGGCATCTCCCACCTCCTGAGCCTGTTCCTCACCATCACAAAACGATCGGCCTTGAAGGCGATGACATAAACGAATCTCTGCGCCAAAGCCGCTAAGCCTCCACGATGAACGCCGCGTGGTCCTTCGCGTACTGGTCGAGGTCTATGACCTCCCTGACAGTGAGGTTGTGCGCGGTCAGATGCCTCCTGACCTCAGCGTAGATGTGCTTGGGGTCCTTGCTCACGTCCACGCTCCTGGACTTGAGCATCAGTATGCCGTGCTCGGCCTCGAAGGATTGCATGTTCCTGACGAACATGTCCGCCTGGTTCCTCTGCGCGACATCCTGGTAGACGAACTCCACGCCATCTAACATATGGGCGTAGTCGATCGGCTTCGAGGCGTCCCCCATGATCGGTATCATGTTCTTCCGGGCCTCGGTCACCCTCACCAGGTCCCTGAACACCCGCTGGGATATCTCGACGCAGTAGACGATGCCCTGAGTGAGGATATCGGACACGTGCGACGCGGTCGTGCCCGAGGCGGCCCCCAGGTACAGTACCTTGGACTTCTGGTCGAGCCCGAAATCCTTCCCGCCCAGAAGTATCATCGCAGCGAGCTTGGACCTGTGAGCGTTCCACGTACGGTATTGCACCCCGCCGAACTCGAGGATGATCTCGTCGTAGACTTTAGTCCCAGGGGCAGCGTTGACCGTGAGAAGCGTACTGCCGCTCGTGTAAACACCCGGGACGCCTGGCACCTCGGAGAAGGGGTTCTTGAACGGGCTCATCTAGAGAGGCCGAAGGTTCTCCCCCCTAAAAAAGTTATACGCCGGAATGCATCTGACTTTCGGATGCCGGAAGAGGATCTTCAGAAGCAGATCAAGGCTCTCTCCGAGAAGATGGAGAGCGTCGAGGAGTCCATGAAGCTCGTGGCGGGGCCGTACTCCCAGCTCCTCGAGTACATAGAGCGCTTCCAGAAGATATCCACGAGCTACTTCAAGCTCCTGGACCTCTACCAGAGGTATGGGGAGATATCCCCGGACCTTCTCGTCCCGGGCGTCAAGGACTCCATCTCGAGGGAGGTCGTCAAGATACTCTTCGACAGGGACGGGCAGAACATATCGCAGATCGCGGACAAGCTCAAGGAGCGCAGGGGGACCTCCTCGAGGCGCATCGTGAGGGAGCGGCTCAAGATGCTCGAGGAGAAGGGCGTCGTGAGGGCGAAGGGCTCCTCGAGGGCGAAGGTGTACTGGCTCACGGAGGAGTACATCCGCAAGTGGTATGAGCTGCTGGGGCTCGGGCCGGGGAAGAGATCAGGCGACGGAGCATGACCGGATACCGCGCCCGAGGGCAGAATGAGCGCCTGTCGGTCACTAATTTCCACTTCCCTTATGAACCCGGACGTTTCTAGCATATGTCAGAGGCCCTTAGGGCCGAGGTGAAGCGACATGAGCGACGAAGAGAAGAAGGAGAAGAAGATCAAGTTCGACTTCGACGATGATGACCACGGCGGGTTCGCCAACGACGCCGAGGAGCTCAAGGGGGTTCTATCAGTCGTCTCGGCCGAGATACCGAAGCTGCTGGACCAGATCAGCAAGGCCCTGTACAACCCCCAGAACGCAGACGCGTTCGGCAAGAGCGTGGCGCAGTTCTACAAGCAGATGCGCGAGGCGGGGATGGACGAGAAGCAGGCCTTCGAGATGACCGATAATTTCATGGCGAACTTCAGCATGGGTTCGATGCTGTCCAGCATGCTCGGCGGGGCGATCGACAAGGGCATGTCGAAGAACAAGGACAAAGAAGACGATGACTGAGCAGGGACCGTCGATATACCACGCTGGAGGTTGATGGCATGGGCGAGGACGAAAGCGAGGACCGCGTCAAGACCGTTGCGACTGTCATGGCCACGGTCCCGAAGCTCGTCATAGGGGTCGGCTGGTCCTATCTCAAGCTCAAACGCCAGGCTAACAGGTACTCGCGTGAGATGGAGAGGAAGCTCGTGGCGGAGGGCATGCCGAAGGAGTTCGCCTCCCGCCTGGCAGACAACTTCGCGGTCGAGATCTCCGTTAGGAAGTTCATCTCCAAGATGAAGCTCCCCGGTGTCGACATACGCATCTTCGACAAGTAGGCAGGCATCTGCGCCGCCAGAGGCGGCGTGGCCAGCTCGGCAAGATAATATAGACCGCCTATCCAATACGCTCGCCGTGAAGGCAAAGCTGCTGAAGATAGCCGACGAGGTCATGGACGCCTACAAGCTCCTGCCGAAGGACTTCGGAGGGCACATAGAGGTCGGCAGGGGCGCGAGCGGCTCCGCGACCTCGAAGATAGACAAGTGGGCCGAGGACCTCGTGCTCGCGCACATGGAGCGCGAGAAGGTCGAGCTCAACGTGCTCAGCGAGGAGGCAGGCATGATTGACCGTGGCTTCAAGCGCACCCTCGTGCTCGACCCTATCGACGGCACGCTCAACTGCACCCGCGGGGTGCCCTTCTTCTCAATATCAATGGCGGTCTGCTCGAAGAAGATGGCCGATGCCGACCTCGCGGTCGTCAAGAACCTGTACACGGGGGACACGTACACCGCCAGGAGGGGCGGCGGGGCGGAGATGAACGGCAGGAGGATAGGCGTCTCGAAGTACTCCAGGGACGACTCCGTGTTCATGATGTTTGACGGGAGGGACGTGGCCCCTGAGTCCGACCAGGTCAAGCTCCTCGCGAGCAGGGTCCGAACCATGGGGTGCGCGTCGCTCGAGATGTCACTCGTGGCGCAGGGGAGCGTGCAGGCGCATTACATGAACTGCACCAATTTGAAGAGGATGATACGCATTGTCGATATCGCAGCTAGCTGTCTCATACTCCGGGAGGCGGGAGGAGAGGTGGTCGACCTCGAGGGGAACAAGCTCGACATGGAGCTCTCCCTGGACGACCGCAAGAACTTCCTGGCTTACGGGGATCCGAAGGTGAAGGAGTTGGTCCTACGAGGATAGGCATCGCAGGCACGCCCGAGCTCAAGAACTTCAAGCCCGTCGCGAAGAACGTCATCGACGCGCTCAAGCTGAAAGGCGCGGACTACGTGCTCGAGGAGCACGCCGCAAAGGGCCTCGGGGAGCAGGGGATCCCGCTGTCGAAGATGAAGGTGGACGTGGTCATCACGATCGGCGGGGACGGCACCATCCTGAGGACCCTCCAGGGGACCGACCTGCCCATCTTGGGCGTCAACGCCGGGGTGCTCGGGTTCCTGACGGAGGTGAAGCCGGACGAGGTCGCGAGCGCCATCACGAAGCTCCTGTCCGGCAAGTACTCGATTGACGAGCGGATCAAGCTCAAGACGGTCATGGACGGCAAGAGGTTCGAGGACGCCACGAACGAGACCGTCATACACACGGCGCAGATCGCCAAGCTGAGGCACTTCACGATATCGGTCGACGGGACGCACGCGACCGAGATGCGCGCGGACGGGATCATCATCGCGACTCCCACGGGCTCGACCTGCTACGCGATGAGCGTCGGCTCGTCCATAATCGACCCCAGGGTCGAGGCGCTCGTGTTCGCCCCCATCGCCCCGTTCAGGTTGTCCGCGAGGCCTTTGGTCGTGCCCGCGAAGAGCAAGATATCCGTCTCCCTGAGGGATCCGAAGCCGTGCTCGCTCGTGATCGACGGCCAGTGCCAGAGGGAGATGAAGGGGGACGAGACCATCGTGTTCACGGCGTCCGAGAAGAAGGCCAGGTTCGTGACCTTCAACAAGGACGACTTCTACATCAACCTCGAGGAGAAGCTCATGGCGTGGTCGCCCTACGCCGTGCAGAGGCAGTGAGAGGGAGCACATGCCCGCGAGAGCCCTCGAGACCGTCAGGATAGACTACCCGAAGCACTGGTTCGTGCTCGGAACCGTCGTGCTCTCGGCCGTAATCGTCTTCGGGGCGTACTCGGCCTACTGCGCGATCGAAGATTTCACGAGGTACTTCTGGGCGGGCGCGTGCGTCCTCACCGGGCTCATGCTCTTCCTGTTCTTCGTCCCGCCCATGTTCACGCACCATCTCGCGGGCGAGAAGGGCCTCAAGGTGCACATGGGCCTGCTGATCGACGAGACCGTGCCGTACGCTTGGATCTCGGACATCAAGGACACCTACGTCAAGCGCGGCGGGATGACGGTGGGCGTCGGGGTCAGGTACTTCGGCATCATGAGGACGGTGTTCGTCACCTCCTCATTCAGGGACCTCGTGACCATCAAGTTCGGCTCGGTCCACGTTATGGGGAAGCTCCTCAAGAAGGATGTCGAGCAGATCGTGCTCAGCGTGAAGGACAAGAGCTCCCTGATGAGCATCGTCAGGGAGAGGACAGGCCTCGGGGAGGATTGAGCGTGCCCCTCTTCGACTTCTCAAAGGACGACCGGGCGAACGTGAAGGCCATCAAGAGGCGCGTGCTCAAGATGATCCTCGAGGCCTCGAAGTCGAGCTACCCGAACGAGTTCGGGGCGCTGCTCCGGGCCGAGAAAGGCGTGATCAAGGAGCTGATCCTGCTCCCGGGGACGGAGTCGAGCGAGCGCTCGGCGCTGTTCAAGCTGCACATGCTACCCGTGGACTTCTCGATCGTGGGCACGGTGCACTCGCACCCTTCCGGGAGCTGCAGGCCCTCGGACGCGGACCTGGACCTGTGGCAGCACTACGGCTGGGTTCACATGATCGTCTGCAGGCCCTACGACAAGAGCAGCTGGAGGGCGTACAGGTCCGGGGGCGACCGGGTCGAGCTAGAAGTGGTCGACTGAGATTGACCGGATGATTGTGCGCATCGAGCATGAGGGCTTCTCTGATTGAGCCCCACCGCATTCGCACAGAGGTTCGAAGCGGTTCAGTGCGTGAAAAGATACGCCTCTTCCCCTGCAACGTCGATGTGGACGACGAGGCTGTGCTCTCGGAGGAAATCCCGCCCGACCACGCTCGGGATGGATATCCTGAATCCGGACCGGACACCTCGTTTCTGCCGAAGCTTCTTCGGATCCGCTCCGCACAGCACCCCTGGCGCGTCGAACACGCCTTCCTTCCCGTCGCTATCGACGAGCACGATGGATACATCGGGTACCTCGTAGGCCTCGGTGGTCCCACCCCATCCAGCTATTGGATGACGGGAGCGGCGAAGCATGTCCAACGTGAGACCCGATCTACTCAGATCCCCCTCCCCGATGATGGTGGTGCCGGAGCCAGTGTCGATGATCAGGTTCACGCTGCTGCACACTCCATATCTACGGAACACGACCAACGCGGGAAGGAAGTGAGCACCGTCGTGAGCGGCGGAGACCCGCCCTGGGAATTTCCTCATGCAGACACGCCCAGGGGACGATCAGAGGAGCCAGATGACCGGCTCCTTAGAGACGAACTCTACGGCCACGACAGAGGTGTCCTTGACCTTCTTTCTCCTGAGCTTCACTATGACTTCGCGAGAAGACTCGCCCACGGCAAGGATCTTGCCTTGGTCGTATGCGATGTACTTGTCCGGATACTTGGACCGCAGCATCTCCATGTGGTCGAGCAACCAGAGCTTGTTCTGAGCAGACCTTTCGATCTTGACACGGGCGGTCCTGAGGATCGCCTCCGGAACTGAGCTTACTGAGCGCATCCGTGTCATTCCCACACACCTATCCGATACCGCCATGTTTCAACCCAGTTGACGACGAGGCCATCCCGCGGATATGAACCCTGGGCGCGGAAGTAGCATGCGTGTAGTGATGGCGTCCGCACCGACCGACGACGGTCTACACGGGTTCGTCCTTCGACGTCAGATGGAGCTGCGCAGCCCCCGAGCGGAGTATTTCATGGGGCGCCATTCCGACGCCCGCTCTACCGTCCGGGACTTACCTGCAGGAGATAGACCTTGTTCCTCGGATAAATACCTGCCCTGCGGATGTAGCGCGGCGGGACAGGGGTCATCTGACCATGTCGAGCACGAGGAACCTCTGGGGCTTGTTCGGGTCGACGAGGAGCATGGCCTTCAGGCCGACCTCGTACTTGAGCCTCTTCTTCGGTATGAACCCGCCCACGATCTTCGAGCTCTTGATCGTCTCCGCCTGCCACCTGTACGTCCACTCGACGGACACGGTGTCGCCGGTCCGCGTGACAGAGGTCACCTCTCCGGGGGTCTCGACGCCGGACTGCAGGACGGAGGAGTAGATGTTCCAGCGCCAGTAAACCATGCCGAAGCTGATACCGATGTCGGCAACGAGCAGGAGGTACAGGCCGGTGAGGTCGATGGCCTCGGACGGGTCCTCGAATTCCACGCTCGACATGAAGAACATCACGAACGCCAGCACAGCAGGCGTGGAAGCCGCCATCCACACGAAGACATCCCTGATAATCATCCGCCCGACCGTCGGCCGGCTATCGGTTCGAACACTGATGTCGCCCATTCCCTCCAACTCCCGAAATGAATCACGGACCGACCCAAGGTCCGGCGCAGGCCGCGGATTCACGTAGGCTCATATGAAGGTTCTCCGAGCACGAGGTCGTCCTCCGCAGCGCGTTCGACCCATTGCACGGCATATGAGGAGATTGTCACCGTGCTCACCCCCGTTCATAAAGAACTTGTCAGTCCAGTGACAATCTCTTTATAAATACATTGTCAGCGTGATGACAACTTCTTTTTAAATGGATTGTCACCGTGGCTGCAGAATTGAAGCACGGCCAGATGAGTTCAGGACCGCTCAGAGTATCTTGCTCTTGGGGGAGATCGTGCCCCTCGCGAGCGCCCCTATCCCTATGAACGTGCCCTCGCCGATGATCGTGCCGACGTCTATGGTCGCGTTGATGCCCGTCTTGACATCGTCCCCCATGATGACCCCGAGCTTCCTCCTGCCCGAGCCGGTCTTGGCGCCGTCCACGACGACCATGACCTCCTTCTCGTCCAGCCGGAGGTTCGCGACCTTGGTCCCCGCGCCGAAGTTGCACCGCTCGCCGATGACGCTGTCCCCGACATAGCTCAGGTGCGGTATCTTCGTGTGGTCCATCACGATCGAGTTCTTCACCTCGACCGCGTTCCCGACCTTGCAGTTGTCCCCTATCGACGTGCTCGGGCGGATGTACGCGTTCGGGCCTATCTCGCAGTCCTTGCCTATTATGACAGGGCCCTCGATGTACGACCCGGCCTTGACATGGGAGCCCTTGCCCACTTGCATCGCCCCGACGACCGTGGCATTCTCCGACACCTCGCCCTCGATGTTCGTCTCGAGGCCTTTCATCAGTATCCTGTTCGCTTCGAGCAGGTCCCAGGGCCTCGCGACATCTATCCACTCGCCCTCGAGCCTGTGCGTGTACAGGTGCGTCTTCTTCATGAGTATCTTGAACGAATCCGTGACCTCGAACTCACCGCGAGGGGACTTCTTGGTCTCCGAGATCGCGTCGAATATCTCGGGCTCGAGTATGTACGCGCCCGCGTTGACCATGTTCCCCTCGGGCACCTCCGGCTTCTCGACGATGTCCATGACAACGCCGTCCTCGGCCTTGATGCACCCGTA
>Ga0315292_10000109_pt1 | contig 32001 bp, 28 predicted proteins | sample YL17G13_0_MG_FD_204029 | JGI IMG/M metagenome (GOLD analysis project Ga0315292, IMG submission 204029) | Sediment microbial communities from Yellowstone Lake, YNP, Wyoming, USA - YL17G13_0 | ecosystem: Environmental > Aquatic > Freshwater > Lake > Sediment | place: USA: Wyoming | collected... | reverse complement strand
GCTCCATGGGCGTGACCGCCCAGTCGGACACTTCGGCGACCCGGCCGCGGATGAACTCGCAGCCCTCGGCGAGGAGGTGGTTGTAGAACTCCTCGTAGCCTTTCCCGGCGGCGCGCATGTCGATATAGAAGTTGTAGACCTTCGCGTCGCTGCGCTCGTGGATCAGGTGCGCCAGCTTGAGGGAGTACATGCAGCAGACGCGCGAGCAGTACTCGTGGGTGTTCTTGTCGCGGGATCCGACGCAGTGGATGATGCCCACCGCCTTCGGCGTCCCGCCGTCCTTCAGGACCACCTGCCCGTTGGTCGGGCCCGAGGCGTTCACCATGTGCTCGACCTGGAGCGCGGTGAACACGTTCGGGTACCGGCCGTAGCCGTACTGGGGCACCCGGGCGGCGTCGACCGGCTGGAACCCGGTGGAGACGATGATCGAGCCGACCTGGATCTCCTCGTGCCGGTCCTGCTGGCCGTGGTCGATCGCCTTGGCCTCGCACACCGTCGCGCACACGCGGCAGCCGTCGGTTTTGAAGTGGATGCACGAGTCGTAGTCGATCACCGGCTGATGCGGCACGGCCTGCATCGTCGGGATGTAGATCGGCGTCATCGGGCCCAGGGGCAGCTCACCTCGAATCTGCTCCTGCTCGTCGTCGACCGTGATGCAGCCGGTGGGGCAGACCAGCGCGCACGCGGTGCAGGCGATGCAGGCGTCCGACGGCTCGTCGAAGGGCGTGCCGACGTAGCGCGTCGTGCCGCGGCTGAAGAACCCGAGGACGTTGGCGCCGACCACGTCCGAGCAGACCCGCACGCACAGCCCGCAGAGGATGCAGTCGTCGTCTCCGCGGCCGAACCGGGGCGCGGTGACGCCGTACTCCTCGGCGAAGCGGTTGAGGATCGGCACGTTGCCGCAGCGCGCCAGCAGCCACTCGATGATGAGCGCGCGGGCGCGGCGGACGCGATCGGTCTGCGTGAAGATCTCGATGCCCTCGGTGACGGGATAGTTGCAGGCCGTCACCATGCGCACGCGGCCCCGCATGTGCACCTCCACGGTGCAGATGCGGCAGACGCCGTACGGCTCGAGGAGCGGGTGATGGCACAGGGTGGGAATCTTCACCCCGGCCTTCTCCGCCACCTGGATGAGCGGCGTCCGGTCTTCCGCCTCCGTCTTGATCCCGTCGATCGTGACCTTCACGAGTTTCATCACGGCCTCCAGCAGTCCCTCGTCCCCATCGTCAGGCGCGTACGACCGCCTCCCGCTTGCACGCGTCCAGGCAGGCCCCGCACTTGATGCAGAGGCCCTGGTCCAGCAGGTGCGGGTACTTGACCTGCCCGGTGATCGCGCCGTTCGGGCAGGCGGTCACGCAGGCGTGGCAGCCGTCGCACGTCGCCTGGTCGATGCTGTAGGTGATGAGCGCCTTGCACACCCCTGCCGGGCACCGGTGGTCCCGGATGTGGGTGACGTACTCGTCGCGGAAGTAGCGCACGGTCGAAATCACCGGGTTCGGCGCCGACGTGCCGAGCGCGCAGAGGCAGGTGTCCTGCATGACGCCGCCCATCTCGTCGAGCAGCGCGAGGTCAGACTCGTCGCCCTTGCCCTCGGTGATGCGCGTCAGGACGTCGAGCGAGCAGCGCAGCCCCTCCCGGCAGGGCGTGCACTTGCCGCACGACTCCTCGGTGAGGAAGCTGATGAAATAGCGCGCGACGTCGACCATGCAGGTCTGGTCGTCCATCACGATCATCCCGCCCGAGCCCATCATCGAGCCCGCGGCCGTCAGGCTGTCGAAGTCCACCGGCATGTCGAGGTGCGTCTCGGGCAGGCAGCCGCCCGACGGGCCGCCGGTCTGGACCGCCTTGAACTTGCGGTTGTTCGGGATGCCGCCGCCGATGTCGAAGATGATCTCGCGCAGCGAGATGCCCATGGGCACCTCGATGAGCCCGGTGTTGTTGACCTTGCCGACCAGCGAGAACACCTTCGTGCCCGAGCTGCCGTTCCACGGGTTGTCGCTCACGTCACCCGTGCCCATGGAGGTGAACCACGCGGCGCCGCGGTGGATGATGAGCGGGACGTTGGCCCAGGTCTCGACGTTATTGAGGTTGGTCGGCTGGTTCCTGTAGCCGTACTCGACGGTGTGGATGTACTTGGCCCGGGGCTCGCCGACCTTGCCCTCCAGCGACGCCATCAGCGCCGTGGATTCGCCGCACACGAACGCGCCCGCGCCCTGGACGACGCGGATGTCGAAGTCGAACGCCGTGTCGAGGATGCCGGTGCCGAGCAGGCCGTACTCCCGCGCCTGATCCAGCGCCTTCGCGAGGCGTTCGCGGGCGATCGGGTACTCGTGGCGGATGTAGACGAAGCCCAGCTTCGCCCCGATGGCCCGCGCGCCGATGATCATGCCCTCGATGACGGCGTGCGGGTCGCTCTCGATGATGCTGCGATCCATGAACGCGCCCGGGTCGCCTTCGTCCGCGTTGCAGACGATGACCGGGTCCACGCCGCGGTGGACCGCCGCCTGACGGCACGTGGCCCACTTGATGCCGGCGGGGAAGCCGCCGCCCCCGCGGCCCCGCAGGCCGGAGAGCTTGATCTCCTGGAGGATCTGATCGGCGGTCATCTCGGAGAGCGCCTTCGCCAGCGCCAGATAGCCGTCCCGCGCAATGTAGTCGCCGATCTGCTCCGGGTCGATCAGCCCGCGGTTGCGCAGGACGACGAGCCGCTGCTTCGCGAAGAACGGGATCTGGCTCAGCGTCGGGATCGGCGCCTGCATCGCCGCCGGCTTGTACATCAGCTTCGCGACCGGCCGGCCCTTCAGCAGGTGTTCCGCGACCAGGACGGCCACGTCCGACTTCTTGAGGCCGCAGTAGAACACCTCGTCGGGCTGCACGATGAGCACGGGGCCGGCGGCGCAGAAGCCCTGGCACCCGGTGCGCACGACCTGCACCTCGGTGGCCAGCCCCTTCCTCGCGATCTCCTGCTCGAGCTCCGCGCCGAGCTCGAACGACCCGCAGGACACGCACCCCGTCCCGGCGCACACGAGAACATGAGAACGGAACGCCATGACCGTCTGCCTCCTCGCGGCCTCAGCCGGTGGTCTCACAACCGGCGGCCAGCGCGATGTCCATCACCGCGTTCCCGCCGACGATGTGCTCTCGAACGACCTGCGCCATCTTCTCCGGCGTCAGGTTCACGTACTTGACCGGGGCCTCCGACCGCACGTCCACGGTGGCCATCGGCTCGCGGCTGCACAGGCCGGCGCACCCGGACGTCGTCACCACGACGTCGGTGAGGCCCTGCCGCTCGATCTCCGCCAGCAGCGCGGCCATCACGTCGCGCGCGCCGGCGGCGATGCCGCACGTGCCCATGTGGACGGTCACCCGGGCGCGCGACTCGCCGGCGCGCAGGGCGAGCGTGCTCGCCGTCCGGTCTCGCATCGCCTTCAAGTCGTCAATCGTGAGTCTGGGCATGATGACTGCTCCCTGACCACCCCGTGTCGACCGGCTTCGCCACCCGTTCTCGCGCCCGTGCCGGGGGCGCCTCACGCAGGTGGCGATGCCGTCCCCTAATGCGTTTTCGCCTTGTAGTCCTTCACGTACTTGCGCAACAGCCGCGGAATGCCCGTCTGCTTCAGCTTGCCGTGCACGTCGGTGCCCACGGTGAGCACCGGCGCGAGGCCGCAGCACCCGAGGCAGTTCACCGTCTCGAGGCTGAACGCCATGTCCGGCGTCGTCTCTCCGCGGCTGATGCCCAGCTCCCGGCCGATCGCCTCGAGCAGCCGCGGCGCGCCCTGCACGTGGCAGGCCGTGCCCATGCAGACGTGAATCCGGTGGCGGCCCACCGGCTTCAGGCTGAACCCCCGGTAGAAGGTCGCAATGCTGAGGATCTGGCTGACCGGTGCGCGCACGCCGGTCGCGACCGCCTCGATCACGTCCCGCGGCAGGTAACAGAACTCCTCCTGGCACTCGAGCAGGATCGCGATGAGGTGGTCCCGCGCGCGCCCGTGGCGGTCGACGATGGCGTCGACGGCCGCGAGGACCGCCTGCGTGTCCCGATCCGGTGCTGCGATGGCACTCATGACGCCCTCCCTGCTCGTGGTGTCTCGCCGACGTCGGTGGCGCCGGCCGCCAGCTGGGCTTCGCCGTGCCGGACGGCGCGGCGGGCCAGCACAATGCCTTCGGGCGACGCGAGCGGGGCCCCGTCCAGGGCCGCCCGCAGATCGGCGGTCGCCAGCGTGTACTCGCAAAGCGCGCGACGGTGCGTCCACTCGACGTCGAGGTCCGGATGCGAGGCGAGCAGCACGAGCACCGTGGTCTCCAGATCGCCCAGCGGGGCGCGATCGATGTGCGTGAGCTGAAACGTGGCCGTGACCGTCGTGCCCGCTCCCGCCTGCGACGCGACGGTCAGGTTGCCGCCGGCGGTCTGGGCCGCGTGGCCCAGCAGCGCCAGGCCCAGGCCGACGCGCCGCGTCTGGCGGGTCGTGTAGAACGGGTCGGTCGCACGGCGGGCCGTGTCGGCGTCCATGCCCCGGCCGTTGTCGCCGATCACGATCGAGAGGCGGTCAGCCGCAGGGTCTTCGTCGACCCGGACGCTGACGCGCGTCGCCCCGGCCTCGGCGGCGTTCTGCGCGATGTCCAGCACGTGCAGCGCCAGGTCTTCCATCGGTCGCCCTCCGCCCAGCACCGACCGCCCGGCGTCGGCCAGGATCGCGCGACGCACATCGGCCGCGTCCGCCGCCCCCAGATGCAGGAACGTCACCGCGCGCCCGACCTGCGACGGGGCGTGCGCGTCGGACCCGGTCACGGCCTGCAGCGCCAGCGGTTCGGCGTAGCGGCGCCGGCCGCGGTCCAACGGCGTGTTCGCCGACACCTCGACCGCGTCCAGACCGAGGCCCGGCGGAACGAACCCGAGCTGGCCGACGAGCCCGAATCGTTCCCGGTCGATGTGGGCGGCGATCGCCACGCCGCCCGCGCGGTGAATCTCCTCGACCGCCCGATCGATCGGCCACGTCGTGGCGCCGGAGAGGCGGGACACATTGAACCCCAGCACCTCCGCGCGCTCGTTGGCGATGACCTGCATCCCGAGCACGTCGGGGACGTTCTGACCTGGCAGCGCGGCGGCCACGCGCGCGTGAAGCACGCCGGCCGCCGCCTCGTCGGGCAGCAGCGCCACCAGGTGCACTTCTTCCTCGGTCGTGATCTCCATCCCCGGCACGGCGACACAGCCGGCCGCACGTGCCGCGCGGAGGGTCGCCGCCACGTTGTCGGCCGCGTTGTGGTCGCACAGGACGAACCCGTCCAGCCCGGCCCCGACGACCGCCCGCACGATGGCCGCCGGGTGCATGTCGAGCTCTGCGCACGGCGAAAGGCACGAATGCACGTGCATATCGAACCTGTACACTCTCAGGACACCGTTCTCCCGCGCAAGCCGAACTCGTACAGTCGGCCTGCCGTCTCGAATGCCGCCAGCGGGGTCACGACGATGGCCACGCCGTGCTCGAGGGCCCGCGCCCGGGTCTCCGCATCGGGCTCGCGCCCGTTCACGACCACGACGGCCGCGAGGTTCTTCAGCTGCGCCACCGCGACAATGTTCACGTGCTTCTGAATCGTGATCCAGACGTCGCCGTCCTGCGCGTGGGCCATCACGTCGGACAGCAGGTCTGACGCGTACCCGCCGCGCACCTCCGGCGCCTCCTGGGGCGGCGCCACGGCGACGATGCCACTGATGCGCGCGGCAAGCTCGGCAACGGTCATGGCTGCACCTCCGAGGCGTCCAGGGGGCCGCCGGTCAGGCGCGTGCACCCGGCCGCGAGCCGCGCCAGATGGTCCACCAGATGCCGCTCGTGCACGAACACGCACTGCGCCTCCTCGGCCTCGCCGATGACGACGTCCTCGGCGAAGGTCGCGCAGGTGGGCGACCCGCAGGCGCCGCAGTCGATCCCGGGCAGCGCGGCCGCGATCCGATCGCGCTCCTGCATCCGGCTGATGGCGCCGACGATGTCGCGCCCGAGCGGGTGCGGCGGGCGTGCGATGAAGGGCGCCGTCGTGCAAAAGTCCCCCCGGTCGTGCCGGGCGCGCATGACGGCGGGATCGAACAGGTCGCGCTTCGGCAGCGACTGCTGCAGGCGCAGCGCCCGCGCCCGCGCCACGTACGGGTTCGCGACCGTCAGCGCGCCGCTCACGCAGCCTTCGAAACAGGCGTGGCACTCGACGAACATGTATTGCTGCAGACGGCCCTTGTCGATGTCGTCGAGGATGCGCAGCACGTTCGGCAGGCCCCACACCGACAGCGTGTCCTCGGCCGGCAGCGAACTCGGCAGGTTGATCGAGAACGCCCACCCGAGCCCCGCGGCGGTTTCCGTCTCCGGCGGCCTCACCCCGGACGTCTGCACGTCGCGAATCACCGGCGCCAGCAGCGGGAAGATGTCGCTGATGCCCACCGCCGAGTCGATGTAGGAAACGGCCATGCCGGGGTGGTCGACAATCGACACCATCTTGGCGGGGCAGGGCGTGATGTAGACGGCGCGGATGCGCTCGACGGGCAGTCCCGTGGCCGCCGACAGCACCCGCTTCGCCTCGCGCGCCGCGATTTCCCGTGGCGACAGGATCGGGAGCAGCAGATCCACCAGCCCCGGGTACTTCACCTGGACGAGCCGCACGACGCTCGGGCAGAAGGACGAGATGACGGGCTTCGGCCCGCGATAGGACAGGAGGAACAGCTCGATCGCCCGCGTCGCGGCGCCGCACGACCACGACAGCGTCGCGGCATCGTCGAACCCGCTCTCGCGCAGCGCCTGCAGGATCGTGCCCGGGGTGATCTCGCCGTCGAACTGCGTGTAGAGCGCGGGCGACGGGATGGCGACCGTGCTCTCGTACTGGCCGAGGCCGGCCGCCGATTCGGTCAAGGGCACGATGGCGGACTTGGCGCAGACCTTGATGCACTCGCCGCAGTCGATGCAGCGGTCCTCGAGCATGGCGGCGTGCCCGCGCCGGACGCGGATCGCCTGGGTCGGGCACACCCGCATGCACGCCATGCACCCGTGGCAGGCGCTGGCGTCGAAGCGGATCGAGTGGTAGTGCGCGTCGTCCATGCCGTCAGCTCACGTGCACCCGCATCACCAGGTGCGTGCCCCGCTGGATGTCGGACGTGATGATCAGCGCGTCCGTGTTCCGCTTGATGTTCGGCAGGCCCATGCCCGCGCCGAACCCCATCTCCCGCATTTCCGGCGTCGCCGTCGAGTAGCCCTCCTGCATCGCCAGCGCGATATCGGCGATGCCTGGGCCCTCGTCCTGGACGTCGATGGTGACATCGCCCGGCGTGACCTTCAGCGTCATCGTGCCGCGGCGTGCGTGCATCACCATGTTCATCTCCGCTTCGTAGGAGGCAATCGCCACGCGCCGGACCAGCGTGGAGGCGAGGCCCATGTTCTTCAGCGTCTCCTTGATGCTCGTGGACGCGCGCCCGGCGTTGGTGAAGTCGGCCCCCACGACGTCGTACGCGCGCACGAATTCGGTGTCCGTCATGCCGGCGGCCACCCGTCCGCGTTCCCTGTCCGCCCGTTCACCACCGCGTACAACCGGCCGGCGGTCTCGAACAGCGAGCGCTGGCAGCGGAACACCGGGATGCGCGCCTCCCGGGCCAGTGCCAGCACGTCCGGCGGAATCGTCTTGCCCCGGGCGAATACGACGCCGGCCAGGTCGGCGATCGTCGCCGTCCGGATCACCTGCACGTTGGCGAGCCCCGTCACGAGCACGTAGCCCGGCCGCGAGTCCACCAGCACGTCGCTCATCAGGTCGGCGGCCACAACGCCCGTCACCGGCGCGGTCAGATCGGGGCACCAGACGATGTCGGCGCCGATCGCGATGCGGACCTCTCCCAGTGTCGTGGCGACGGTGGCCGCGGTGCTGGCGCGCGCCGGCGTGGTGGGGCTCGTGTGGGTCCCTGTGTTCATGTGTGCGCAACCATGGGGGCCAAAGCGGCCGGGCGCCCGGCGGCGGCCTTCGTGCGCCCGATGACCTGTGTCCCTTTGCGGACCACGCGGTTGGCCGGGATGCGGCGGGCGGGGCAGTGCTCCCAGCACGTGCCGCAGCCCGTGCACTTGTCGGTGTCCACGTAGCTCGCCTTCCGGCGGACCTTCACCGTGAAGTTGCCGATGAAGCCGCTGACCGCCTCGACCTCGCTGTAGGCCATCAGGTGGATGTTCTTGTGCTTGCCCACCTGCGTCATCTTCGGCGTCAGGATGCAGGCCGCGCAGTCCAGCGTCGGGAACGTCTTGTCGAAGTGGGCCATGTGCCCGCCGATGCTCGGCTCCCGCTCGACCAGGTACACCTGTTTGCCGGCGTCGGCCAGGGTGAGCGCGGCCGAGATGCCCGCGATGCCGGCGCCCACGATCAGGACGTTGGGGTTCACCGGCACGCTCGAGCGCTGCAGGGCGTCATGCAGCGCCACGCGCCGGACGGCGGCCGTGAGGAGCAGCTTCGCTTTCTGCGTGGCCCGCCCCAGGTCCTTCGTGACCCACGACACCTGCTCCCGGATGTTGACCATCTGGTAGAGGTAGGGGTTCACGCCGGCGTCCTGCAGCACGCCCCGGAAGGTCGGCTCGTGCATCAGCGGCGAGCACGAGGCCACCACCAGGTGCGTGACGGCGTGCTTCCCGAGGTCGTCCTTGATGAGCTGCTGGCCCGGGTCGGAGCACATGAATTTGTAGGTCTTGGCGACAACGACCTTCGGCAGCGTGGCGGCGTACCGCTCGAGCGCCGGGACGTCCACCTTGCTCGCGATGTTCAAGCCGCAGTGGCAGATATACACGCCGATGCGGCAGCTGTCGGTCGCGCTCATGGATCCCCCCTCACACCATCGCCGGGAGCGGCTCGGAGACGACGAAGTTGCGCTGCAGGCCGAGGGCCTTCGGCGCAAGCCCGAAGGCGAGGCCCAGCAGTTGCGTGAAATAGACGATCGGCAGCCGCACGTCTTCGTGGAACGAGCGGCGCATCTTGTCCTGGTACGCTTCGAGGTTGTACTGACAGAGCGGGCAGACGGTCGCGAGCACGTTGGCCGTGCGCGCCTTCGCTTCCTTCAGCAGCAGGAAGTTCAGCCGGACGCCGATCTCCTCCATCGTGCCCATCAGCGAGCCGCCGCAGCAGTGCGCCTTCAGCGGATACTCGACGACGGTGGCGCCCAGCGCCGCCATCAGACGGTCCAGCGTCTGCGGCCGGAGCGGGTCGTCGAAGGTGCCGTACGGCCGCACGACCTGGCAGCCGTAGTACGGCGCGATCCGGTAGCCGGCGAGGGGATGGACGACCTTGGCGCGGATCGCCTCGAGGCCGACGTCGTTGATCAGGATGTCGAGCGGGTGGCGCACCTTCGCGCAGCCCTGGTAGGCGAGCCCGGCCGCCCGCAGCCCGGTCTGCACCTTCGTGGCCAGCGCGGGGTATTCGCCCATCATGTGCTGGGCCTTGGAGAGCACGAGATAGCACGCGGCGCACGGGGCGACGACGTCGGCGTGCATCTGTTCGGCGAGCGCCAGGTTGCGGGCGGCCAGCGCCAGCGCCTTCTCCTGGCTGACCGACATGTACGAGGTGGCGCCGCAGCAGTTCCAGTCGGGAATCTCCTCCAGCCCCAGGCCGAGGTGCCCGAAGACCGCGCGCAGCGATTCGTCGTACGGCTTGCCGAGGCCGCTGAGCGAGCACCCCGGGTAGTAGGCGTAGGCCGTCATGTCAGGACTCCTCCATCGCGTCGAGGATGGTCTGCAGCTGCTTCGGGTCCTTGATGTGGTCCTGGCCGAAGACCATGCGCCCGGTTCTCAGGAGCTTGAGGCCGATCGGCGCCATCTTGAGCAGGCTGAGAGGATTGGTGCGCAGCGCGAGTTCGATGACCAGGCGTGATTCGGAGTTGCGGCCGTGCGTCGCGACCATGCGGTAGAAGGCCGTGGCGAGCACCGGGATCGGGAAGCGCTTGGGGTACAGTCCCTTCTCGATCGCCCGGCGCTTCAAGGCGTACATCACCTCGGTGACCTTGATGTCGCGCGGGCATCGGACCTGGCACTCGTAGCAGGAGGCACAGAGCCACGGGGTAGCCGATTCCAGGACGTCGCGCTCGAGGCCGGCTCGCGTGAGCGCGATGACCCGCCTGGGCGTCAGGTCCATGTGGACCGACATCGGGCAGGCTCCGCTGCACGTGCCGCACTGAATGCAGTCGCGCAGCGCCTCGCCGCCCGGCTTGGCCATGATCTCCGCCGGGAACGCCGGATTCACATCCTCGGCGTACCGGCAGTGCGTCGTCCCGTTGTGCACAACCGCACCTCCTCAGAACCGCGGGTCAGACGGACGTCAGAGTCGTGGGGACCAGGGTTGAAAGCCGCCGCATATGTCGCGCACGCGCATGCGTGTCGTATACAGCGAGGGCTCGAGCAGGGGCAGATCTACTGAAGGAGGCTAAGGGTGGGCCAGAGCGAGACGGAGCATATTGCGTGTACGCAGCGGCTGTCAACGGGAGAATCGCGGGAAAGCCGCGCAGAACCTGAGTAGTTCGATCGGAGACACGTGCCGACCGCATCGCTCGCGACATCCATGATGGGGTCGACCATGATGGGGTCAGACTCGATCGTGATCGAGTCTGACCCCAATGGAATCGTCGGCGGTTCGATGATCGGACTTGACGGATTCCGAGTGTAGGAGTAGGAAATAGATGTCCCCGAGTCCCTGCCGACCCGTCTGGGGATCCTGAAGTGTCGCCGGAGGCCATCATGCGTCTGAATACCCGCGGTCGCTACGGCATGCAGCTGATGACGCAGCTCGCGTGTCATATCACCGATCCCAAACCCGTCGGCTTGAAGCAGGTGGCGGCGGCGACCGGGCTGCCCTGGCGCTATCTGGAGCAGATTGCCGGCCCGTTGCGCAAGGCGTCGCTCATCAAGGGGCGGCCCGGGCGTGCCGGCGGCTACAAACTGGGGCGCGCACCCGACCGCATCACCCTGCGCGACGTGATCGAGACCGCGTCCGGGCCCATCCGCCTGATGGACTGCGTGGACATGCCGGAGGCGTGCGAGCACAGCCCGACGTGCACGTCGCGCAGCGTGTGGGCGTCGATGACCAGCGACATGCGAGGCGTGCTCGAGAAGTACACGCTGGCCGATCTGGCGAAGCGGCCGTGCGCCGGCCTGCGCGAGACCGCCGAGAAGGCCCGCGGCGCGCGCGCGTCCACCAAGCCCCCCGCGCGCGGTCGCGGCGCTTCGAAGCGCTGGAAGTTCCTGCGGTCGTACGAATAGGGCGCTGCAGAAAGAGCGCGGCGCGGCGCCGCGCGAACCCGTGACCAGCTTCATCATCCCCGCGCACAACGAGGAGCGCCTGATCGGCCGCACGATCGACGCGCTGCACGCCGCCGCGCGCGCGTGCGGCGTTCCCTACGAGATCATCCTGGTAGACGACGACTCCACCGACAACACGGCCGACGTGGCGGCGCGCTCCGGCGCGCGCGTGGTGCACGTCACGGCCCGGCAGATCGCCGTCGTGCGCAATGCCGGCGCACGCGCGGCGTGCGGCGACCGCTTCGTCTTCGTCGACGCCGACACCATGGTGCCGGTCTCGGTGCTGCGGGCGGTAGCCGAGGCGTTCGACCGTGGGGCGGTCGGGGGAGGGGCTCCGGCCCGATTCGACGGACTGGTGCCGCTCTGGGGCCGGCTGGCGGTCTGGATGTGGCTCGCTCTCCAGCGTCTCTTCCGGGTCGCGTCGGGCTGCCTGCTCTTCACCACCCGCGAGGCGTTCGAGGCCTGCGGAGGCTTCGACCAGATGCGCTTCGTCGGAGAGGATGTCGAACTGAGCTGGCGGCTCCATCGGCAGGGCCGATTCGTAATCGTCGGAGAGCCGGTGGTCACGTCCGGCCGGATGGTGCGCGCGTACGGCGCGGTCGAGGCGCTGGGCCTCTTCGCCAGCCTGCTGCGCCCCGGGGCCGATCGCCGCCGGTCGGGCCACTGGTACCGCGAGCGGCGCGAGGACCCCGGCGCGATTGACTCGCCGCGGCAGGGGTGATGAGATGCGGCGCGGAGGTGATCATGAGCGTCGTTCCCTGGTGGCACTACGTCCTGCTCGTCCTCGGCACGCTCTGCATGCTGGTCGGCGCCGTCGACCCGCTCGAAGGCTCGGTCATCATCCTGCCCGGGACGGCGATGATCGCGCTCGAGGCCTTCCTCGGCGGCAGCCGGCACACGCGGCTCCTGGCAAGAGCCGCCGCGTTGGTCGGCCTTGGCATCGTGGCACTCTTCGGCCTCAGCGCCTTCGGCGGCATCGGCGGACCGAAGGGACTCTCCTGGTGGTGGGGCGCGCTGCTGCTGCCGTACCCGCTCGGGTGGATCATGGGAGTGGTGGGCGCGTGGCGCCGGTTCCGTGAACTGCGAAAGGTGTGAGCGATGAAGCGATTCCTGCTCCTGTGCGTGGTGCTGTGTGCGGGGCTGGTGGCGCAGGCCGCGCCCGGCCAGGATGTCAGCGCCTGGCAGCGCCAGGCCCAGCGCGTGACCATCACCCGCGACGACTGGGGCATCGCGCACATTCAGGGGAAGACCGACGCCGACGCCGTCTTCGGGATGATTTACGCGCAGGCGGAGGACGATTTCAACCGCATCGAGACCAACTACTTGAACTCGATGGGGCGGCTGGCCGAGGCCGAGGGCGAGGCCGAGATCTACCGCGACCTGCGGATGAAGATCTTCATCGACCCTGTGGACCTGCAGGCGAAGTACGCGGCGAGCCCGGCCTGGCTGAAGGCGCTGATGAACGCGTGGGCCGACGGCCTCAATTACTACCTGCACACGCATCCGGCGGTGAAGCCGCGCGTCCTCACGAGGTTCGAGCCGTGGATGGCGCTCAGTTTCAGCGAGGGCAGCATCGGCGGCGACATCGAGAAGGTGGCGCTCGGCCCCCTTGCGGCGTTCTATGGCAAGACGCCCGCGCCCGCCGCCGCGCCCGCCGCCACGCCTGCCGCGGTGCCGGACCAGGAGACGGAGGCGCGGGAGCCGTCGGGCTCCAACGGGTTCGCGTTCGCGCCGTCGATCACGGCTTCGAAGCGCGCCATGCTGTGGATCAACCCGCACACCTCGTTCTTCTTCCGCTCCGAGCTGCAGATGACGAGCGACGAAGGCCTGAACGCATACGGCGCCGTCACCTGGGGGCAGTTCTTCATCTACCAGGGCTTCAACCACCGCGCGGGCTGGATGCACACGACGAGCAGCGTCGACAACATCGACGAATACCTCGAGACGGTGATCAAGAAAGACGAGGGCTACGCCTACAAGTACGGCGCCGAGGAGCGCCGGATGACGGCGAGCACGATCGCGGTGCCCTACAAGACGGCCACCGGGATGGCGAAGAAGACGTTCACGATCTACCGGACGCACCACGGACCCATTGTGCGCGAGGCCAACGGAACGTGGATCGCGGTTCGCATGATGCAGGAGCCGCTGAAGGCGCTCACGCAGTCGTACTCGCGCACGAAGGCGACGGGCCTGCAGGCGTTTCGCGCGACGATGGACCTCCATACCAACTCGTCGAACAACACGATCTACGCGGACGCCGACGGCAACATCGCCTACTTCCACGCCAACTTCATCCCGAAGCGGGATCAGAAGTTCGACTGGGCACGCCCGGTCGACGGCAGCGATCCCGCCACCCAGTGGAGCGGCGTGCTGTCGGTGGACGAGTCGCCGCTGGTGGTGAACCCGGCCAACGGCTGGATCCAGAACACGAACAACTGGCCGTACTCGGTGTCCGGGCCGCTGAGCCCGAAGAAGGATCAGTTCCCGCCCTACGTCGACGCGGGCAGCGAGAACCCGCGAGGCGTGCACGCCATCCGCGTCCTGTCCAACAAGAAGGACTTCACGATCGACTCGGTCATCGCCGCCGGGTACGACAGCTTCCTGCCGCCGTTCGAGGCCATGGTGCCGCCGCTGGTGAAGGCCTGGGACGCCTTGCCGGCCGACGCGCCGCTCAAGGCAACGCTCGCGGATCAGATCGCGGTGCTCAGGGCCTGGGACTTCCGCTGGGGCGCCTCGTCGGTGGCGACGACGCTCGCGGTGTTCTGGGGCGAGGACCTCGCGCAGCGGGTGGGGGCCGAGGCGCGAAAGGCCGGCGTGTCGGTGTTCGAGTTCATGGAGACGCGGGCGACGGCGCAGCAGCGGCTCGAGGCCCTGGCCGCGGTGTCGGCCAGACTGCAGGCCGATTTCGGCACCTGGAAGACGCCCTTTGGCGACATCAATCGTTTCCAGCGGCTCACCGGCGCCATTGTCCAGCCGTTCAACGACGCCGGCCCGAGCATCCCGGTGGGCTTCGCCTCCGCCCGGTGGGGATCGCTGGCGTCGTTCGGCGCGCGCACGTACCCAGGCACGAAGAAGATGTACGGGACCAGCGGCAACAGCTTCATCGCCGTGGTGGAGTTCGGCCCGCAGGTCCGCGCGCGGGCCGTGTCGGCCGGGGGCGGGAGCGGCGATCCGGCGTCGAAGCACTTCAACGATCAGGCCCAGCGGTACGCGACCGGCAACCTGCGCGAGGTCTACTTCTACCCGGCGCAGTTGACCGGGCATACCGAACGCCGATACCAGCCGGGCCAGTAGTCCCTCCCGCGAGCACGGGCGCCGCGCGTGCCGGCTGGCGTAGGATGGCCGCGGACTTCGACCGGAGGGCGATGATGCCGGACGGTGCGGCGCGGATGACGGTGGTGCGCGGCGACATCACGCAGCTCGACATGGACGCGATCGTCAACGCCGCGAACACGTCGCTGCGGGGCGGCGGAGGCGTGGATGGCGCGATCCATCGCGCCGCCGGGCCCGGGCTGCTCGCCGAGTGCGAGGCGCTGGGCGGGTGCTCGACGGGAGCGGCGAAGATGACAGCCGGCTACCGGTTGCCCGCGCGGTACGTAATCCACACGGTCGGCCCGATCTACGGCGGCGGGCGCGGCGTCGACGCGCGGCAGCTGCGTTCCTGCTACACGTCGTCGCTCCATCTGGCCGCGGACGCGGGCCTGGAGTCGATCGCGTTCCCGTGCATTTCCACCGGCGTCTACGGGTATCCCAAGGATGAGGCGTGCGAGATTGCCGTGGAGGCCGTCTCGGCGTGGCTGGCCACGCACGACCGCCCGTCACGCGTGATCTTCTGCTGTTTCGAAGGCGACGACCAGCGGCGCTATCGCGAGCGGCTGGCACGGCGACAGAGGCCGTCGCGGCGGCGCGCGCGGCACCTGACGTAAGATGGCCCGTTTCGGCCGCCAGCTCGACAAGGAGTCAGCATGGCTCGAGTGACCGGCATCGGCGGCGTGTTCTTCAGGGCGCGTGACCCGGAAGTGCTGCGCGAGCGGTACCGGCGCCACCTGGAGTTGGACATCCAGTGACATGGTGAACGAACCTTTGACCCGGGCGGACTTCGAGCAGCAACGCGGCGCCGCGGCCGGCGCCCGACGGCGGACCGGCCGGCCGCTGGCCGTCGTGAGCGTCGTGCTTGGCTTTGCGCAGTTGATCGCCTTGCGGTGGCTCGAACGGCGTCTCGACCGACCGACCGCCGTCGCGATCGCCGGGAGTGCCTTCGTGGCGTACCTGGTCATCGTTGGGGCGCTCGGGTGGCGGATGGCGCGCGCGGTCCGGCGGGCCACGCTTCGATGCCCGCAGTGCGGGGTGCCGTTGAAGGACATGTCGGAGCGGGTCGCGGCGGCCACGGGCCGCTGCGATGCGTGCGGCGGCCAGGTCATCGCGTGAGCCCTGTGCGCGTGCTCGTTCAGGCGCCCCGTCGATCCCGCCATTGGAATCTACGCAAATTAGCCGTCCGTTCAGCTGAAGTTGGAGTCTAATACGCAGAGATCTCCGGTTCCCCACACAGCCCGATGATCCTGGACCGCCATCTTCGTCTGCTCGCCACCGCCGCGCTGGCGGCCGGCGTTGTGGCCGCCACCGCGTGCGGGACGACGTCCGCGGGGGATAGCCCCGGGGGCGCGGACGGGACGGCGACCGTCCGGCGCGGGACGTTCGTCCGCGCGATTCGGGTGGCGGGCACCGTGGAAGCGGTCCGCGCGGCGACGACCGTGGCTCCGCGTCTTCGGGGCCAGAACACGTCTGGACTGGTCGTGACGCGGATCGTGGCCGGCGGCAGCCGCGTCCGGCAGGGCGACATCCTGATTGAGTTCGACCGCCAGGAACAGGCGCGGATCGCGTTTGATCGGCGCGCGGAGGTGTCCGATCTCGACCAGCAGATCCGGCGCCGGCAGGCCGAGCAGACGGCGGCGCGGGCCGCCGACGCCTCGACTCTCAAGCAGGCTGAGAACGACGTGTCCCGCGCGCGGCTCGCGGTCGCGACCAATCGCATCCTCCCCAGGATCGAGGCCGAGAAGAACGACCTGGCCCTCGAGCAGGCGCTGGCCCGGCTCGCGCAGCTCAGCACCACCTTCGTGCTCAAGCGGCAGGCGGCCGCGGCCGACGTGCGCATGCTCGAGATTCGCCGGGCCCGCGCGCAGACCGCGCTCGACAGCGCCGAGAGCAACGCCAGCCTGATGGTCGCTCGCGCGCCGTTCGACGGGCTCGCGGTGCTGAAGTCCACCTTCAAGGGCTCGCAGATGATGGACGTGCAGGAGGGCGACGAGATCCGCTCCGGCATGGCGGTCGTCGACGTCGTCGATCCGTCGCGGATGCGGGTCCGCGTCCGGGTCAGCCAGGCGGACGCGGGAGCCATCGCACCCGGGCAGTGGGCCAGGGTCGCGCTCGACGCCTACCCCAGCCTGACGTTCGAAGGCCGGGTCGAGACCGTCGCGCCGCTGGCGGTGCCCAGTCAGTTGACGGCCAAGGTCCGGACGTTCACGGTGCTGGTGTCCATCTCCGGCACCCACCCCAACCTGATGCCGGATCTGTCGGCCGCCGCCGACGTGGTCGTCGAGCGGCTCGAGAACGTCCTGACACTGCCCCGCGAGTCGGTCGTGTTCGAGCCGGAGGGCGCCTGGGTCCGCGTGCAGCGCGGGCGATCGTTCGAGCGACAGCCCGTCGCGGTCACGACCGCCAGTGCCCAGCTGGTCGTGATCGGCTCCGGGCTGACCGACGGCGCCATCGTGGCCCGCCGCCCGCAGGGAGCGTCCTGACGTGACGCGCGAATTCACCCGCCGGTGGTGGAGGGCAGGGGTGACGCTTGCCGTGCTGGTGTTCCTGGCGGGTGCCGGCCTGTTCGCGGTGAGCCGGCGCGCCGCGCCGGTGCTGCCGACCTCCGAGGTGACGCGCGGCGACTTCGTGGACGTGGTCGAGTTGCGCGGCGAGATTCGTCCCGTCCGATCGGTCGTGCTCACGGCACCGACCCAGGCTGGCGAGTTGCGCATCCTCAAGCTGGCGAAGAACAACGCCACGGTGAAGCCCGGCGATGTGGTGGTCGAGTTCGACCCGACGATGCTGTCGCGCCAGCGTCAGGAGCGGATGTCGGAACTGCGTCAGGCCGACGCGGAGATCGAACAGTCGATGGCCGAGGCCAGGATCCTCGCCGAACAGAACCGCACCACCCTGATGCGGTCGAAGTACGACGTGGATCGCGCGGCCCTCGACCTGGTCGAGCGCGACTTCCTGGCCAGGCTGACGATCGAGCGGGCAAGGCTGTCGCTCGACGATGCGCGGCAGCGGCTGCTGGCGGTCGAAGAGAAGATCCGCTCGGACCAGACCGCCTCGGCGGCGACCATCGCGGCCCGGCAGCGGCGGCGTGCCAAGGTGCAGCAGGACCTCGATCTTACCGAGCAATCGCTGGCCGCCCTGCAATTGCGAGCCCCGTCGGCCGGCATCGTCAGCCTCATGACCAACTACAACAGCGGCGGCCCGATGGGCCCGTCCCAGGACTTCCGCGAGGGCGACAGCGTCTGGTCGGGCGCCGGCGTCGTGGAGCTGCCGGAGTTGTCGTCGGTCCTCCTCACCGCGCGCCTCGAGGAATCGGACCGCAGCCGCGTCGAGGTGGGACAGGCCGCCGTCGTCCGCGCTGACGCCGTTCCCGACCGCGAGTACTCCGCGAAGGTGGCGGGCATCTCGATCCTCGCGCGGGTGGACTTTTCGTCGGGCTGGCCGCCGTCACGGGATTTCGACGTCAAGCTGGCGATGGCGGATGCGGACCTGAAGCTGCGGCCGGGCATGAGTGCCGTTGTCCGCATCGGCGTGGGCAGACTCGCGAGCGTGCTCCTCGCGCCGGTTGAGGCGCTGTCGCTGGTCAACGGCCGGCCGACCGTCTATCGGCTGGCCGGATCGGGCTACGTGGAACAGACCGTCGAGGTGATTCGGCGGGGCAAGGAACAGGTGGTGATCGGCAAGGGCGTGGCGCCGGGCGACCGCCTCGCGCTGAAGAAGCCGCCGGCGTCCGCGATTCGAGGTGGCCAGTGATCCGGGGCGCACCATGACGGTCACGCGCAGCATCTGGGGCCTCACCGCCGTGGTCGTCGTGGCGTGCGCGATCGTCGCGGCGGTGGCGCTCACGCCGAGAACGGCGGTGGCGCGCGGCGTGCCCACGGCCTCGGTGGCCCGGGGCGCGCTCAGGCTCGACGTGTATGCCACCGGCGAGCTGCGCGCCGGCCGCTCGGCGTCGCTCTCGGCCCCCCCCGCGGGTGGCCGCCTGCGTCTGCTCCAGCTGGTCGAGACCGGGATGGCCGTGCGTGCCGGGGACACCGTCGCCGAGTTCGATCCCGCCGATCAGCAGTACCTCCTCGACCAGGCGCAATCCGGGTTGGCCGAAGCCGAAGAGGAAATCACCAAGATGAAGGCGGACCTGGCCGTGCAGGCGGCGCAGGATCAGGTCGATCTCCTGACCGCCCGCTTCGATGTGCGCCGGGCCGAACTGGACGCGCGCTCGCCGGAGCGCCTCATCGGCGCGAACGACGCGAAGAAGCGGCGGCTTGCCGTGGAAGAAGCCCAACGCCGCCTCGCCCAGCTCGAGGACGACCTGCAGTCGCGCGTCACCACGAGCCGGGCGGCGCTCGCGGTGGTCGACGAGAAGCGCACGAAGGCGCGGCTGGCGGCCGAACGGGCCCAGCAGATCATCGGGAGCCTGGTGCTGCGGTCACCGCTGGACGGCCTGGTGGTGGTGAAGGAGAACAGAGATGCGGCGGGCGGCATGTTCTTTTCCGGCATGAGCCTGCCCGAGTTGAAGGCGGGCGATTCCATGTACTCGGGCCAGGTGGTACTCGAGGTGTACTCCGCGGTCGGCATGGAAGTGCGCGTCAAAGTGAGCGAACAGGAGCGGGCCAACGTCGTCGCCGGCCAGACGGTCACCGTCCGGGCCGACGTCCTGCCGGGGCGGACGTTTCGGGGGCGCGTCCTGACGCTGGCGGGGCTCGCGTCGCGCGGCGGGTTTTTCGAGTCAGCCGGGCCCTTGCGCCAGTTCGACGTCACCGTTGCGCTGGACGAGCCGGAGTCTCGCTTGCGGGCCGGAACCTCGGTGCGTGCGCTCATCGCCGGCACCGAGATCAAGGACGCGCTCACGGTGCCGCGGCAGGCGTTGTTCGAGAAGAACGGCAAGCCGGTCGTCTACGTCCGCGCGGGTGAACTGTTCACGCCGCGCGAGGTGAAGGTGACGCACCGGACCGAGAGCCGCGTGGCGCTGGACGGGATTGCCGAAGGGACCGAGGTGGCGCTGGTGAACCCCGACAAGGCCGGCCCCGGGACGGCCGCGGGCGCCACCGCGTCCGGAGGACCCGTGGCGGGAGGACCGCGATGACGGCGCACGCCCCGACCGCGGCGCTGCGGATGAACCCGCGCCTCTGGCACCTCGTCCCGGAACTCCAACAGGGGCTCGACAACCTGCGCTCGCACACGCTTCGCTCGCTGCTGACGATGCTCGGCATGATCTTCGGCGTCGCGGCCGTCGTGGCGATGCTGTCCATCGGCGCCGGGGCGCGGCAGGAGGTGATTGCGTTTATCGAGCAGCTGGGTGTGCGCAACATCATCGTGGAGTCGCGCGAGACGTCCGACCGCCAGGCGCTGCAGCGGATCCGGAAGCTGTCGGCGGGACTCTCGTTCCAGGATCTGCGCGTGATCGAAGCCAATCTGCCGGGGCTGCGCGCGACCAGCGCCCGCAAGCGTACGACACCGACGAAGATGCTCCCGAAACCACAAGGCGAGATGCCGATGGTGTACGGCGTGGCGCCCGCCTACGCCACGCTGTCGGGCCTGCGTCCGTCCGCCGGCCGGTTCTTCGATGACGCCGAACACGACGCCGCCGCCGCCGTCGCGGTGCTCGGCCAGGCGGCGGCCGCAGGACTGTTCGGCACCGACAATCCGATCGGCCGGTTCGTGAAGATCAACCAGCAGTGGGTCGAGGTCGTCGGTGTCGCCGGGCCGCAGCTGGCCGTCCAGACGGATCTGGCCGGTCTCCCGGCCCAGGACCGGAACAACGTCATCTACGTGCCGATCATGGCGGCGGTCTTGCGCCTGGAAGATCCGCAGAGCTGGCAGAAAGACGAGATTGACGGCATCTACCTGAGCCTGGGGCCGGACGCCGATGTGAACGCCGCGGGCGCGCTGGTGCGCGGCCTCCTCGACGCGGCGCACCGCAGCGCGGGGGACGTCAGCGTCATCGTGCCGGCCGAACTCCTGGCCGAGCAGCAGCGCACCCGGCGCATCTTCGAGGTCGTCATGGTGGCGATCGCGTCGATCTCGCTCCTGGTCGGCGGCATCGGCATCATGAACATCATGCTGGCCAGCGTGCTGGAGCGGACGCGCGAGATCGGGGTGCGTCGCGCCGTCGGCGCGACACGGCGCGACATCGTCCGGCAATTCCTGATCGAGACCTCGCTCATCACGACCACCGGAGGCGCCGCCGGCGTGTTCCTTGGTGTCGTCCTGTCTCAACTGGTCGGCTATTTCGCCGGCTGGTCCACGATCGTGACGGCCACCTCCATCGTGCTGGCCTTCGTCGTCTCCGTGTCGGTGGGCATCGTGTTCGGCGTGTATCCGGCTGTGCGCGCCGCGACGCTCGATCCCGTCCTCGCCCTCCATTACGAATAGTGGTGCGGGACGCCAAAGGTCCTCAACGACACACTGTCGGCACGGAAGCCCGTCGACACGACGACCTTGAAGATCTAGCGCGCTAAACAACCACAGATTTCATGGCCTTGAGGATTTCGACGGGTGGTATCGTGATTGACTTGGTCGAGGCATGAAGACTGATCACCAGCCTGCCACTCAGCGCGCGCGGGGTTCCAGTGCGCTCTTGTTCTTTCCACCGATCACTGGCTCCAGCAAGAACATCCACCTGGCTCTTCCTCATTTGGCTGGTGTGTTGGATTCTCTTGGCATCACGCCATGCCAACATGATCTCAATTTTGAATTCACGAAATGGATCGTCTCTGAGTATCGCGCCGGCTCTTCAAGGAATCTTGCTTTCCCAAGACACAAGGCATTCGAGATCCTCATGTCTTCGCTTGCCGATCAGGATTTTGCCTCCCTGGACCTGACCCCATTTCACCATCGCCTTTCCTCCCTTGTTGAGGAGTTCTTCACACACTACTTTGTGGCTTCGACTGGTTTTCCAAAGGCACTGTTTATCGGGATCACCATTCCAATGGCCACTCAATTAGTGCCAGCCGTTCAGCTCGCACAAACACTGCGCCATGTGTTTGGCAAACGGGTCCCCATTTTTCTGGGGGGCCCGATGACGTCGCTTTACCTAGGCAATGTTCTTAACGACCTGTTATTGAAGAATGCGATTGACGGTGTCGTGAGGGGCGATGGCGAGCAAGCCACGGCGATCATTGCGCGCCAACTGCTGGCCGGCCATCTACGAAAGCCCGAGATTCCCAACCTGTTGTACTGCGAAGAAAATGAAATCGTGCAATCGGCGGTCGCCGGCAGAACGAACCTGAATGTGCTCCCTACCCCCATCTTCGAAAAAAGCCAGATCGAAGTGATCGCGCCCGCATCGCTTCCGGTTCTGGCGGGCCGAAGGTGTTATTGGGGCAAATGCACCTACTGTGATTACCAGAACCTCTATGCCGCGTTCATTCCCCGCCATGTGATCTCAGTGGTCAATGACATAGAGCGTCTGATGGCTCGACACGGGATTCGGAAGTTCTCGTTGGCATGCGATACCATTTATCCAAGATTCGCAGAACAATTCTCCCGCGAGATTCTTCGACGAAAACTCAAGATTCGTTGGTCATCGTGCGTGCGGGTAGACGGTGGCTACACCCCTGAGATTCTCGAGCTCATGAAGGACTCTGGCGTTCAGCACATGCTGGTCGGCTTGGAAAGCCTTGATGATGACGTTCTCAAGAAGATTCGAAAAGGGTATGACTCAAGGCAAGCGGTGAGCTTTCTCAATCTGTTCCTGAGTTATGAGGTCCAGATGATTGCTGCCATGATTATTGATTTGCCGGGCACGACCTATCAGTCGGCAAAGAATCAGCTGCGAAGATTGGTGGAAATTGCCAACTCGTCAAATCGCACGTTCCTCAGCGCCGTGTGCCATGAGTTGTCCCTCACGCGGACGTCTGAAATCGGAAGGTATCCCGAACGCTATGGTCTACGCGTCTTGTCCAAGCCAGATCTTCTCATAGCCCGTGCCACAGGGTTTCGGCCCAACGTCGTTCCCTGGGTTGACCCCCATGGGATGACCAGGTCAGAAAAAGGACGTATCCGATCTCTCTATCGATTCCGGTTTGGACGCTCTGGCTTTACCGAGTAAGACTCTCTTCCGATTGACCGAACCTCTGGGGCGGCGCGCCGCTGGCCTTCGGGGGAGAGCTATGACACGATGGAAAACGATGCCCGCCGAGACGCTCCTCTCCCTGCGCAGGGACCTGCTCTTCGAGCTCGCGGGGAGCGAGGCCATCCTCGAAACGCGGGAACAGCGCTGGACGGTCTGGAACCTCTCCGCAGGGTTCGCGGCGGCCCTCAGCGCCCTGGCGTCGGATGGCGCGCCCCGAGATCGGTTACTCGCGATGGCGGGAGAGACGGAAGGTGAGGCGGGGCGAGCGAAGATGACGACGTTCCTCACGGAGGCTTCGGAGCGCGCGATGCTCCGGCAGACGGTCCTCTGCGGCGGCGCGCCCCTCGCGACATGGGTTCCGATGCCGGCGACCCTGCGATCCTCGCCGGTCGAGCCCGCCTCCGGCGCGCGCTATGTCCTCTCGCGATTCGCCCTCTGCAGGCGAACGGGTCCGGATCTCTTCCTCGAGTCTCCCCGGTCGAGCGTCAGGATCCTCCTCCACGGCTGGCGCGGAGCCGCGCTGCTCGACTCGCTCGCGCGGCCGTTCGAGGCGGGCCGCCTGGGGACGGGGATTCCGGGTGTCGAGCCCGAGGCGGCCGAGGTCCTCTCCGGGCTTCTCCTGGGGGCTGGGATGATCTGCGAGGTCGGACCGGATGGTACGACCGAGGAGGAGCGCGAGCCCGATCTCGCACACTGGGAGTTCCACGACCTGCTCTTCCATGCCAGGAGCCGGAGGGGCCGGCACGGCGACATCTACGGCACGAGCCTGCGATTCCTCGGCCGGTTCGATTCGCTACCCGCCTTGAAACCAGGCGGCCCGGGGGAACTCGTCGAGCTCGCGAAACCGGAGCCCGAGACGCTCTCGCCGCTTGTCGAGGGCCGGAAGTCGATCCGCAGCTACGCCGAGGAACCGCTCTGCCTGCGGGAGCTCGGTGAGTTCCTCTACCGCGCCGCGCGAGTCCGGCGGCTCTTCGAGGACTCCAAGCCCCAGCAGCGTACGGACCGCCCCCATCCGAGCGGAGGAGCCTGCTACCCCCTGGAAATCTACCCGGTGGTCCGCGCCTGCCGCGATCTCGATCCCGGCCTCTATCGCTACCGTCCGTTCGAGCACCGCCTCGAACGGATGTCCGCCCGGACCCCCGATCTCGATCGACTGATCAAGGGCGCCTGGTACGCGACAGGCCGGACGTGCGAACCGCAGATCCTGTTCGTGGTGACCGCCAGGATGCGGAGGGTGAGCTGGAAATACCAATCCGTCGCCTATGCTCTCGTCCTCAAGGACGTCGGTGTTCTCATGCAGAACATGTACCTTGCGGCGGCAGCGATCGACCTCGCTCCCTGCGCGATCGGAGGGGGCGACTCCGACCTGTTCGCGCGAGCCTCGGGACTCGACTACTACGCCGAGCCATCCGTCGGCGAGTTCATACTCGGCAGTCAAGCCCCTCTGTCGAGCCCACAGTAGCCCCGCAGCCGACGCGGCAAATCCCCTTGGATCGACGCCAACGCGGCCTGCACACGCACAGGGCTCCTGCCCAAGCGGACGCGGCGTTGCATGGCGCGACATGCGACCTTGACTTGGAGATTCCGTCGACTATCATGTGGGCTGCGTGATCGAATGACGTGCCCAGAAATCGGAGGTGGACCATGGCGAGAGCAGAAATCAAGCTGACCGACGACCAGAAGAAGCAGATCAAGAGCGTGACCGGGCTCGTGATCGAAACACTGACCGTGGAGAAGATGGACCAGAAGCGCGAGAAGGAGCTGGCTCTCCACGTCGAGGAACTCGAGGATCGGGTGAACGCGGCCATCGAGGAACCGGCGGCGATGCCCACCACTGGCTCGCATGTGCTCACGAACCCGCTCGCTCGGAATAGCCTCTATGTCGGCATCACCGCGAAGAACCGCCTCCTGTTTAAGTTGGGATAGTAGCCCGGCCGAGCGGTTCCTGGAAACGCGCTTCTCTCGAGCGGCGAGGCTCCGCCTTGCCCTCGGGGGCGGCTGCTTCCATCGGTGACGAGGCATCTGGACCATGACGGCTGGAACTGTCCTGATCTTCCCGCCGCACTGGCTCCCCTATCAGCCATACCTGAGCCTCCCTGTCCTGGCCGGGTACTTGAAGGCGAACGGCCATCAGTCGGTTCGGGTCGTGGACGCCAACGTCCTGGCCATGGATTGGATGCTGGCGCCGACGTTTCTCGGCGAGTGCCGGAATCGGGTTCGATCTCGCCCCGCAATGCGCGCCGCATCGGCGCCCCTCCTGGCCACCTCGGACGACCTGGTAGCGGACATCGACGACGCGAAGGCGGTGCTGCGCGATCCGGAGCGATTCTACGATCCGCCGTGCCACCATCGCGCCATGCGCATCCTCAAGGCAGGATATCGGCTCATCTCCGCCGCCTGGTCTCCCCTGGAGATCAGCTTCAACGACTGCAAGTGCCCGTACTCGGGCGCGTCGACCCGGGGAATTCTTTCCGCGCTTGGAGACCCGGAATCCGACTTCTTCTCGAGGTTCTTCTCCGAGTGCATCGTGCCGGACGTCCGCGCCTCGTCGCCTGGTCTCGTCGGGATCTCGATCATGTGCGAGGATCAGGTCATCCCTGCCTTCCGGCTGGCGTCGCTCCTCCGGCGGTCGATCCCCGGGGTCCGCCTCGTCGCCGGTGGGGCGGTGCCCACGGCTCTCGTCCCCGAGCTCCGGAAGAGCCCCGGGCTCTTCGACGTATTCGACTGGTTCGTGACCAACGACGGCGAGGATGCGCTGCTCGGGATCGTCCGCGCGCTCGAGGCCGGGGAGGAGCCCGAGGGCGTGCCGAACGTGCTCTTCCGCCGGGACGGGGTCGTCCGCGTCGGGCCGATCCAGCTCAATGCCGCGGAGCGCATTGCCACGCCCCACTACGGGGATCTGCCCTTCGATCGCTACCTCGCCCCGGAGTTCATCGCTCACCTCCACACGTCTCGGGGCTGCTACTACAACCGCTGCAAGTTCTGCTCGCACGTCGCAACCAACGTGACCGAACGGTACCGTCCGATGCGGGTCGAGCACGTGATCCGCGACGTCGTGGCCCTGAAGGACACGCTGGGCGCCCGGTACTTCAATTTCTGGGATGAGGCGATCCCTCCAGCGATGATCCGGCGACTCTCGGAGGCGATCCTCGAACGGGGGCTCGACATCCGATGGAACTGCCTGGCTCGGTTCGAGGACGTACTCACGCCCGACCTCTGCCGCCTGGCGGCCCGCGCGGGCTGTCTCGAGATGTCCTTCGGCCTTGAGTCCGCCGCTCCGCGCGTCCTCGCCGCGATGGACAAGGGCACCGACATCGAGGTCAATGAACGCGTCCTTGCCAACTGCACGGCCGCCGGGATCCGTACCAACCTCTACGCCATGGTCGGCTACCCCTCCGAGACCCTCGAGGAAGCGAGGGAGACGCTCGACTTCGTCCTTCGCAACCGGGAGCGGATCACGCACTGCATCTTCAGCGTGTTCACGCTCATGAAGAACTCTCCCATCATGTGCGAACTCGAGGCCCATGGGATCGAGGTGATCGAGGCCCCCGAGCAGGACCTCCGGATCCGCTATCCGTTTCGGGTCCTGCGCCCGGGATCCCTCGACCAGGAGGCGGCGGCGCGCCTCTCGGAGGAGTTCACGCGCCATCTCGAGACGTCGGGTCTTGCGAGCGCCAATTCGAGGGCCGGCGCCCACTTCCTCCTCTTCCTGGCCCGCGGTGTCGATCCCGATCGGGGGACCGACCTCGATCCGCGCACGCTTTCCGACGACATGGTCCTCGCGCGGAGCCCAAGCGCCCGGATCCTCGAGGACGATGACCAGGGCGACGGAGGATGGGCCTTCGACCGTTCGAGCTGGCGGATGTTCCGTCTGAGCCCCGGCGTCCTGCCGATCTTCGCCCAGGTCGACGGCTCGATGAACCTCGGAGCGCTGTCCGACAGGCTCTCCGGTCCTGCGATCGAAGGGGCGCCCGACCGGCGGCGAGCGTATCGCGACTGCCTCGCGCGCCTGGTCGAGCAGGGGCTCGTCGCGGTGGCCGATCCGGTCGCGGGCACACGGGACGAGGCGTGACGTTTCCCGGGATGGGGATCCCCCTCCTCGTCGTGCCGCCTCAGGTCGACCCCTCCCAGCCGCTCTACGCGCTGCCCGCCCTGGCCGCCTATGCAAGGAGGGCGGGAATCCCCGTGGCGATCGAGGATCTGAACGTCCTCGTCTACCACCGCATGATGTCGCACGACTGGCTCGAGCGGTGCCTGGCGAGGCTGCCCGCCGCCGAAGCGCGAGTCCGGAGGGATCATCCCGACCTCCTGCCGCGTTTCGAGCGGGACCGGAGCGCGGCCGAGGTCTATGGGCCGCGACTGCTCGGGGTCGCGACCTGGGCGAGGGACGCCCTCCGCGATCCGGAACGCTTCTACGACTTCGACCAGTACACGCGGGCGATGCGGATCTTCGATCGCGCCCTCGACCTCGTCAGTTGCGCCTGGTTCCCCACCGTCCTGGGCTACCAGTCCTTCGAGATGGGGTCCCACGTCCGGGATCTCGCCGGCGCGCTGAGGGCGGCTCGGGATCCTGCCGAGAACCCGTTCCTGGAACTCTTCGCCGAGGAGATCGTCCCTCGGATCGTCGAACGGCGGCCTCCCATCCTTGGCTTCTCCTTGATGTCGCCCACGCAGTTCATCCCCGCGCTCACGATCGCGGACCTCGTGAAGCGCCGGCTCCCGGAGACGATCACCGTGATCGGCGGCATGCCGATCGTACACTCCGCGGACCGGATCGAGTCGTTCGGGATGCTCGCGAGCGCGGTCGACGGGTTCGCTGTTGGCGACGGGGAGGAGACCCTGGTCGAGCTTGCGAGGGCGGTCGAGGGTGGCGGCGACCTGGCCCGCGTCCCCAATTTCGTGAGCGTTCGAGGCGGACGCGTGATCCGCGGGCCGCTTCGCAACGTGCCGATGCGCGGCCTGCCGACACCCGACTTCGACGGGTTCCCGCTGGACATGTACTTCTCCCCCGAGCTCAACCTCCCGGTCCTCGCTTCGAAGGGATGCGCCTGGGGCCGCTGCCGATTCTGCACGAACTCCGATCCCGATGCCTCGTACCGGGCGCGGCCGATGAGGTTCGTGGTCGAGGACATCGCGCGGCTCCAGGCGAAGTACCGGACCGACGTCTTCAGCCTGATCGACGACTCGATCTCGGCGCGGCAGGCCGAGCAGTTCGTCGACGGGCTCCTCGAGCGGGGCCTCAAGATCCGCTGGCGCTTCCGCACGCGGGCGGAGACCGGCTACACCGAGGATCTCGCGCGCCGCCTTGCGAGCGCGGGATGCCGGAAGGTCTACGTGGGGGTCGAGAGCGGATCCCAGCCGGTCCTCGCGCGGATGCACAAGGGGACCCGCCTCGAGGTCGTGGACCGGGTCCTCGGAGACTTCGGCAAGGCAGGCATCCCCGTCCACGCGTTCTGTATGGTTGGCTTCCCGCAGGAGACGCTCGAGGACGTGGCGGCGACGGCCGATCTCATCGTCCGCCGAAAGGACGCCATCGAGAGCATCCTGTTCGGAGATTTCGTCCTCCGGAGGCGCTCCGCGGCGGCCCGCGAACCGGCGCTCATCGGCATCTCCAGCGTCCGGATCGATGGAGACGGGATCGTCGACCAGGTCGGCTTCGAGGTCGCCTCGGGGATCGGACCGGGAGAATCGAAGCACGTCGCCCGGAAGCTCGCCGAGGAGGTCGCGTCGCGCGCGATCGCGGACGACGGAGACGATCGCCGCTACGATCCCAGGTACGCGAGGCTGCAGTATCTCGGCAACCGCTACTACAGCGCGCTCGATGCCCCCAACTTCATGTACCACTGCCGCTACGGGCCCCGCCGGGCGCAACCCATCGCGGGCCTTGCCCGGGAACGGGTGCGCGTCGCGATCTCCTCGTCGGACTTCGAGGTCGCGCGGCTCGTGTTCGCGCCGGGGGTGATCCGCCGCTGCCCGGATGGCCGCGCCTACTTCTACAACGACGTCACCGCGCACGTCATCATCCTGTCTCGGGACGCGACGCAGCTCGCGACGCTCTGCGACGGGACGCGATCGGTGCGCGAGGCCGTCGCCCGGTTCCTCGCCGACCGAAAGTCCCCGGAGAACGCCGGGGATTGCCGCCAGTGGCTCGAGCAGATGACGCTCTCCGGCGACCTCGTGCTCACCCGGGGCGCGCCATGAAGGTCCTCCTCCTCCAGCCTCCGCACTGGGATCCGTCCCATCCTTACCTGAGCCTGCCCTCGCTCGCCGCCCACCTGCGCGCCCGGGGGCACACCGTCGTGCTGCGCGACGTGGCGCTCGACGCCATGAACCACTTCCTCGACCCGGCCGTTCTCGCCGGATACGTCCTGAGAGGGGCCGTTCGCATGTCCGAGCTCCTGTCCCGGGGCGCACTGCCGGCGGCGGAGATCGAAGAGCTCCGGCTCCTCGCCAAGGTTCAGACCCACGCACCCGTCTCGATCGCGCAGATCGCGGATGCCTGCCGCGCGTTCCGGGGCGAGGCGTTCTACGACATCGAGACCTACCGGCGTTCGATCAGGATCGTGTTCCGCGCGCTCGAGATCGTGGCCTCGTGCCACTTCCCGTCGAAGCTGACATTCGGCGAATTCGGCACCCGGTACCGCCAGGCGTTCACGCAGGACATCCTCGCGGCGATGCACGATGCCGCCGCGAATCCCTTCATCGACTTTTTCGAGGGCTACGTCGGAGACCGGGTCCTGGCGGAGGAACCCGATCTCATCGGCATCTCGTTCACCGCGCACTCGCAGCTCGTCCCGGGCCTCACCCTCGCGCGGATCCTGTCCGAGCAGGCTCCGGATGTGCCGCTGGTGGCCGGGGGTGCGCACATCACGACGCTCCTCACCACGGGCGCGAACGTCGAGCCGTTCTTCGATTACGTGGACGGCTTCTGCTGCTACGGGGGCGAGGCGCCTCTCGAGCGCCTCCTCCAGAACCTCGAGTCGGGTGCCGGCGGCGTCGAGATCACTCCCAACTTCGCCCACTATGCCCGGGGCAAGGTCGTGCTCAACACCCCGTTCTTCGACGAGGACCTCGATGCCCTCCGTACGCCGGACTTCGAGGGGCTGCCGCTCGGGTCGTACTTCGCCCCGGATCTCGATCTCCCGATCATCGCTTCCAAGGGGTGCTACTGGGCCCGCTGCAGCTTCTGCGGCTACTGCGAGAGCACGGACTCGCGGTCCCATTTCGTCCGATCGATTCCTCGAGTCATCGAGGACATGACAGCCTATCGCGATCGCCACGCGTGTCGCGCCATCAGCTTCGGCGACGACTGCATCTCTCCGGAGCGATGCCTGGAACTCTCGCGCGGCCTAGTCGAGCAGCGCCTCGGCGTGGCCTGGGATGTGTTCGTCCGGCACGACAGGGCCTGGACCCCCGAGATCTGCCGGGCGATGGCCGAGAGCGGCTGCAAGAGGGTCTACTTCGGATTCGAGTCCGGGAGCGAACGCGTGCTCCGGCTGATGAGGAAGGGGACGACCCGTCGCCTGATCGAACGCGTCTGGCGGATGTTCAAGGCCGAAGGCCTCTCGGTCCACGCCTTCACGATGGGAGGCTTCCCTTCCGAGACCGAGGCGGAGGTGCAGGAGACGATCGATTTCCTCGCCGAGCACCGCGATCTCGTGGACTCGATGTCGTTCCTCCCGTTCGCGCTCATCCCGCCCTCGCGGATCATGAAGACGCCGGCCGAGTTCGGTGTGCGGATCCTGGAGCCCGAAGGGGATTTCGGCGTCGGCGGGGTGGAGTACGAGCCGCGGCCCTGGCACCCCGGCGGGAACGAGTATGTCTCCTACGAGTACATGCCCTCCTCGATCATCGATCGGCTCCGCGCCCTCGATGGACCCGCGCTTCGCCACGAACTCCACGAGCACGTGGGGTACATCTCCGCGAGCCGGCACCCCGCACTCAAGGGGCACGAGTTCCTCTACTACGCGTTCCCGGAGAAGCGGTCGGCCCCTCCCCTCCGCCCGCGGTGCCTGGAACTCCCCGAGGCTCCCCTCTCCCGCCCGGTCACGGTGCGCCTCTCCTCGCCGCCCGAGGCGGCGGACTTCGCCGGCAAGATGTTCCTCTACGACGGGGGAACCGGGCGCGTCCTGACGGTCGGGTGGGCCGCGGCCAGGCTGGTCGAACTCTCCGACGGAACCAGGACGGCGCGCGAGATCGTGCGAGCCGTCATGGTGGAAGGGGAGGGGGACGGGATCGCGGCCGCGAACGTGGAGGAGGTTATCGCACGTCTTCTCGAGGCGGGGATCCTCGTCGCGAAGGAGAGGTCGTGCGCGTCGTGACTCGGGTCGCCCTGGTCTTCGGTCCGCAGTGCGAGCCGTTCCAGCCCTACGCCTCGCTGCCCTACCTGACGGGCCACCTCCGCCATCACGGGATCGACGTGCTGCCCGTCGATGCGAACGTGGAGAGCTTCCACTACATCCTGGCCGGCGAGCGCGTGGCCTCGTGCGCGTCCGCTGTCGCCACCCGCGCGCGGGAACTGAGAACCAAAGCGGCTCGCTCGGAGGGCGAGATCGAGGAGCTCGCGGCTCTCGCGCGTCCGGCGCTCCTGGGCAGCGCGGTCGCGGCCGGGATCGATGCCGCGAGAGACGCACTCCGCTCCTGGCGTGCGATCGACGACTACGACCTCTACGCGCGGAGCTGGCGGCTGGTGCAGGAAGCCTTCCGAGTGGTCGGCGCCGCCAGCTATCCCGTGAGCCTGGCCGCCAACCTGTACGGACCGGCCCGGGTCGCCAGATCGCTCGCGAGCCTGCTCCGCGCGAGCGAGGACGCGGGCGCCTGCCCGTTCTCGGCCTTCTTCGACGAGGTCGTGGTGCCGCGGATCGCGGACTACGGGCCCGATCTCGTCGGGTTCTCGGTGGCGAGCGCGGGGCAGGCCCTCCCATCGCTCGTCCTCGCACGAAAGCTCCGGTCGGCGCTCGGCGGGAAGGTCCATCTCTCGATCGGAGGCACGTTCTATAGCCGTTTCCGCGACGCGCTCGTCTCGTGCCCGGCCCTCTTCGACCTCGTCGACAGCGTCGTCCTCCACGAAGGGGAGACTGCGCTCCTCGCGCTCGCCCGGGCCGCGTCGACCGGGGGGCCGAACTCGGCTCCGCCCAACACGATCCTCCGGATCCGGGGAATCGTCCGCGTCGGGGCCGACCTCATCGAGCGCTTCGACGAGCTCTCTTCGCCAGACGCCGTTGGGCTCCCGCTCGATGCCTACGTCGCGCCGGCGCCGATCCATCCCCTCTTCCAGTCGCGAGGGTGCTACTGGAACCGTTGCACGTTCTGCACCCACCGGGGCCT
>Ga0315292_10000107_pt1 | contig 32150 bp, 34 predicted proteins | sample YL17G13_0_MG_FD_204029 | JGI IMG/M metagenome (GOLD analysis project Ga0315292, IMG submission 204029) | Sediment microbial communities from Yellowstone Lake, YNP, Wyoming, USA - YL17G13_0 | ecosystem: Environmental > Aquatic > Freshwater > Lake > Sediment | place: USA: Wyoming | collected... | reverse complement strand
CGAGCCCGGCGAGAGAGAAGACGCCGACGACGAGGCCGCGCCGGAAGCCGGAGAACGCGGTCAGGGCGATAAGCGCAAGCGCGATCAGATCAACGGCCGACACTCCTCCTGATTCGCAGGCGATCGACGCACCCCTGCGCGCGTCTCGGCCCGGCTCGAGCCCGCGCGACATGCCGGCGCCCGGGTCGTTCAGCCAGATCCGAACGGCGCCGCTACAATCCTTCGGCCCACGGGGGCGTAGTTCAGTTGGTTAGAACGCCGGCCTGTCACGCCGGAGGTCGCGGGTTCGAGTCCCGTCGCTCCCGCTCTCGAAGTCCCTGCAAAAGGCCAGTTCTTGTTGTCTTTGAAGGCGCGAAGGCGCTGTCGAAGTCGATCGTTTGCTGCCCGCGACGGGAAACCGGTCGCTCGGACATCGTCGTGGCGCTACCTCGGCACGTGAGCGGCACGGAGCAGAAGTCGTTACGGGTCTTGGACAGAGCAGCATCACCGTCGTTGCGGCAAGCAGCGTCGGATTCAGCGCCGCCGTGAGCGCGGAGAACAAGACCCAGCTCAACGACAGACCCTCTTGCGCGCAGGGCGAGCAGCCCACGCGCTCGCGGATTTGGTTGATGAGCCGGTGCTCCTCAATCCGATCGCGGGTCCACTGCGTCTCCAACTCGAGCTGCTTCCCGCGCACCTTCTACGCGGGCATCGGCATGAAGTACGAGCTCACCCGACGGCCCTCGACGATCTCGTTGGTAATGCCCGTGTGGCCGGATGCCCAGTGCCGCGCAGGTTCGCGAAACGGCGCGTTCAGGATTGGGTTTTCAATGACGGCATCAGACATGGCTATTGGAGTCAGGTCAGCGTGATCAGCATCGTACGAGAGAGACAGGTCGGGACCCGCGACGACTCCGGGAGGCGAGATCTCAGCTTGACACGCATCGACTACCTTCGATACATTTACATGTATCAATACGAAGGAGAGGGCGATGCTGAAACGGTTCACGCGGACGAAGGACATGGTGGTGGAGTTCTGCGATCGCTGTAGCTCCGTTTGCACGGCCGCCTGCCGTGCTGACGGGTTGCTTGCCCGGTCGCTCGAGGAGTCGATGGTTGAAAGCGGGCGGCTTCTGTGAGTGCGACACTCGAAGCTGTTGCCTGCTGTGCGCCGCTCTCCGCGCCCGCGCTCACGGACGATGAGGCGAACGCGACGGCCGAGCTGTTCAAGGCGCTCGGGGACCCTGCGCGGGTGCGGATCGTGAACCTGATCGCGACCCAGCGTGGCGCAGTTTGTGCTTGCGATTTCAACGATGCGCTTGGCCTGGGGCAGCCGACCGTCTCCTATCACCTGAAGAAGCTGACCGAGGCCGGACTGCTCGAGCGCGAGCAGCGTGGCAAATGGGCCTATTTCTCGTTGAAGTGCGATGCCGTGGAGAAGCTCGCGGCCGTCGCTGACCTGAAAGGAGCGTGTTGCTGATGTCCTCCACCGCTGATGAGCTGCGCGAGGAGGTGCGCCGTCGCTACGCAGAGTCGGCCCGGGCCGTCACCGAGGGCTCCGCCGACGGTGGTTGCGGAAGCGGCTCCTGCTGCGCGATCGACGAGAGCGAGGCCGGGATGTTCGGCGGCGCCCTCTACCACGCCGACCAGCACGACGAGCTGCCGGACGCCGCGGCGCTCGCCTCGCTCGGCTGCGGCAACCCGACCGCCGTCGCCGATCTGCGCGAAGGCGAAACCGTCCTTGACCTCGGCTCCGGCGGAGGCATCGACGTGATCCTCTCCGCCAAGCGGGTCGGCCCCACCGGCACCGCCTACGGGCTCGACATGACCGACGAGATGCTCGCACTCGCGCGACAGAACGTGGCCCAGTCGGGCCTCACGAACATCCACTTCCTCAAGGGCGTGATCGAGCAGATCCCGCTGCCTGCGAACTCGGTCGACGTCGTCATTTCGAACTGCGTGATCAACCTCTCGGTCGACAAGCCCGCAGTGCTGGCGGAGATCGGGCGTGTGCTGCGGCCCGGCGGCCGGATCGGGATCAGCGACGTCGTCGCCGAGGACCGGCTCGCGCCGGAGGAGCGTGGCGCGCGCGGCAGCTTCGTCGGCTGCATCGCCGGAGCCCTCTCGAAGAGCGAGTACGAGGCAGGGCTCGAGGCGGCCGGTTTCGAGCAGGTCTCGGTCGAGTTCACGCACGAGGTAGCCGACGGCATGCACGGAGCGATCGTCAAGGCCGCGAAGACGAGCGAGCCTGAGAAGAAGGGCCTCCCCGTGATCCAGCTCGCCACGAAGGCGAGCTGCTGCTGAACGCCGCGGGGAAGGCGCTTTCCGGGCACGTCGTGCCCGGAAGGCCTCCCCGACAGGTCATGAGCTCGCGACTTCGCCGGCGGCGCCGAGCGTGCCCATCAACGTGCCGAGCTGATCGACATCCACCGAGGCAAGCCGATAACGGTTGCTTCGGCCAACTGATGTCACGGTCACCAATCCTGCCTCTCGGAGCTCACGCAGGTGGTACGAGACGAGGGACTGACTTAGACCCGTAGCGGCTTCCAGCTCTCGTACAGACCGACTGGCCCCCGCGAGCCACAAGACGATCAGCAGCCGATCCTCGCTCGCGAGCGCCCTCAGAACCTGCACCCAGGCCTGTGCGAGGCGTCGGCACTCATCAACCTGACTCAGATCCAGGTCAGAGACGTAATCAGTGCGTTCAATCAAGATATTTTGATTATATCACTCAGAGGTGATACGTTTGAAGCATCTCCGACCATGCGTACACACTCCCGCTCGATGACAGCGATCTCCTCATCCAGCGGATCAAGCTGCTCTCCTGGCTGAGCTTGATCTGGATGACGCTCGAGGGAGCGATCGGCACGATCGCCGGGATCACATCGAACTCGATCGCACTGATCGGCTATGGGCTGGACAGCTCCATCACAGGCGTCGCGAGTCTCGTCATCATCTGGCGATTCACGGGCGACAGGCTGACTTCGCCGGCGGCCGAGCGGCAAGCTCAGAAGGTTGTCGCGATCAGCTTCTTCCTGTTCGCACCGTACATCGCACTCGAGGCCACACACCGGCTGATCACGGTGGACAAGGCTCAAGCGAGCTGGGTCGGCATCACGCTCGCGATCGTCAGCACGCTGCTGATGCCACTGTTCGGTTACGCGAAGAAGAGGATCGGCGTCCAACTCGGGTCCGCGGCAACAACCGGAGAAGGCACCCAGAACATCCTTTGCGCCTACCTCTCGCTTGCGATCCTCGTTGGTCTCGTCGCGAATGCAATGCTCGGGATCTGGTGGGCCGATCCGGTGGTCGCGCTCATCGTCGCCGCTGTCGCGGTGCAGACCGGAGTCTCGACGTGGCGTGGCCAGGGCTGCGCCACATCCTGCTGAGCGGCCCGTCGATTCACCCGGGAGGCGCCGCGCCGGCGGTCTGATCGCGCGAGGGTGTCTATCTCGTGTACAGCCGGTAAGAGACTGAATATCGTCTTGCATCGATATTGACGTGCGTCTATGGTCTCGGGCATGCGTACCGACCTCAACCTCATCGAGCAGTGCACGACACCGCTGGTCGCACCGGTTCTCAGCGACGAGCAGGCGGAGAGCCTGGCGCAGCTGCTGAAGGCGATCGCGGAGCCGATGCGGATCAAGATCCTGCACCGGCTCACGTCGGCGGCTCCTGAGGGTGTCTGCGTTTGCGATCTGACCGCTCCGCTCGGGCTGACCCAGCCCAGCGTCAGTCACCACCTACGCGTGCTCTGGCATGCAGGTCTCGTCGACCGGCGCCAGGAGCGGACGCTCGTCTACTACTCCGTGCGGCAGAGCGCGCTCGACCACCTCGCCACCCTGATCGCAGGGTCGCCCGCCGAGGTGGCCGCATGAGCCCGCCCGTGCGCGTGGGCATCAACGGCTTCGGTCGCATGGGGCGCCTCGCGCTGCGGGCGGGCTGGGGCCGGGACGACCTCCAGTTTGTGCACGTGAACGAGGTGAAGGGAGGCCCCGAGACGGGAGCCCACCTGCTCGAGTTCGACTCGGTACACGGGCGCTGGCCGACGCCGATCGGCGGTGGCGGCGAGAGTCTCGTCGTGGACGGCTGCGAACTCGGCTGGTCCGAGGCTTCGGAGCCCGGTGCCGTCGACTGGGCCGCCCTCGGGGTCGACATCGTGCTGGAGTGCTCGGGGAAGTTCCGCTCGGGGCCGACGCTGGCCCCGTTTCTCGATCGCGGTGTCCGGAAAGTGGTGGTTGCCGCTCCCGTCAAGGACGGCTCGGCGCTGAACGTCGTCGTCGGCGTGAACGACCACTTCTACGATCCTGCGTCGCACTCGATCGTGACCGCGGCGTCGTGCACGACGAACTGCCTGGCGCCGGTGGTCAAGGTGCTGCACGAGGGGATCGGGATCAGCCACGGCTCGATCACGACGCTGCACGACCTGACGAACACGCAGACGATCGTGGACGCGCCACACAAGGACCTGCGCCGTGCGCGCGCGGCCGGCATGTCGCTGATCCCTACGACCACGGGTTCGGCGACGGCGATCGGGCTGATCTTCCCGGAGCTGCAGGGCCGGCTCGACGGGCACGCGATCCGCGTCCCGCTGCTCAACGCGTCGCTGACCGACTGCGTCTTCGAGCTCGCGCGCGAGACGACCGTCGAGGAGGTCAACGGCCTCCTACGCACCGCGGCCGAAGGGCCGCTCGCCGGCATCCTCGGCTACGAGGAGCGGCCGCTCGTCAGCGTCGACTACGTGAACGACCCGCGCTCGTCGATCGTCGACGCTTTGTCCACGATGGTGGTCGCGGGCACGCAGGCGAAGATCTATGCCTGGTACGACAACGAGTGGGGCTACGCCAACCGGCTCGTGGAGCTCGCCGGGATCGTCGCGCGCGACCTCGAGAGCCGCTGACGCGGGGAGGACGGGCGGTGGCGACGGAAGACACGACAGCCGGCCGCCGGGGCGACCTGCGCAACTACGCGGTCGTCACGGGTGCCTACTGGGCGGACACCATCACCGACGGGGCCCTCCGCGTCCTCGTCCTCTACTACTTCTACGACCTCGGCTACAGCCCCTTCCAGGTCGCGATGCTGTTCCTGTTCTACGAGATCTTCGGGATCGTCACGAACCTCGTCGGCGGCTACCTCGCCGCCCGCTTCGGGCTCAAGTCGACGCTGATCGGCGGCCTGTCGGTCCAGCTCGTAGCACTCTCGATGCTGGCCTTCGCTCCCGTCTCCTGGCTGGTCGTGCCGTACGTGATGGTCGCCCAGGCGCTCTCGGGCATCGCCAAGGACCTGACAAAGATGAGCTCCAAGAGCGCCGTCAAGCTTGTCGTCCCCGAGGGGGAATCGGACACGCTGTTCCGCTGGGTCGCGATTCTGACCGGATCCAAGAACGCGCTCAAGGGCGTCGGGTTCTTCCTCGGCGGCATGCTGCTGACGCTGATCGGCTTCCAGAGCGCGATCCTCGTGCTGATGGTGCTCGTGGGCGCCGGCCTCGCTGTCGTCCTGACGATGATGCGTGGCTCGCTCGGTCGGGGCAGTGCGAAGGCGAAGTTCGCGCACATGTTCTCGAACACCCGCGCCGTCAACGTGCTCGCTGCGGCGCGGCTGGCGCTTTTTGCCGCGCGTGACGTCTGGTTCGTCGTAGGACTCCCAGTCTTCCTGCGCAGCCAGGAGGGCTGGAGCTTCTGGCAGGCCGGCGCGTTCCTGGGCGGTTGGGTGATCTTCTACGGCATCGTGCAGGCGTCGGCGCCTTCGCTCCTGACTCGAAGGAGCCACGGCGAGCCGACCGGTCTCACCGCGACCTGGCTCGCCTTCATCCTCGCAGCGCTCACCGCAGCGATCGCGGTCGGGCTCCAGTCCGATGTCGACCCGTCGGTGGTGGTCGTCGTCGGACTCCTCGTCTGGGGTGTGATCTTCGCCCTCAACTCGGCCGTGCACTCGTTCCTGATCCTGCACTACGCCGAAGGCGAGAAGGTGGCGATGAACGTCGGCTTCTACTACATGGCAAACGCTGCCGGCCGCCTCATCGGAACCGTGCTCTCCGGCCTGCTCTACCAGTGGCAGGGACTCACCGCCTGCCTCGTCGCAAGCGTCGTATTCCTCCTGGCCGCCGGAACGCTGTCTCTGCTGCTCCCGCGCGGTCTCACGGTGGCAGGGCACCAGCCGCTGCGCGAAGCCGCCTGATCGAGAGTCGGCGCGACGGCCGCCAGAGCTGCGGCAAAGCAGCGTCTAGCTGAGGGGAACTACGGACGTCGGGCTGGTCGCACCGGCATATCGTAAAACTACGATGGGATCCGGGGTAAACACTCTCGAGAGCACGTCCCCGCAGACGGTTGAGTGTGAGCTGGCGGGTTTGGCGAAGGCGCTCGGGCATCCAGTGCGGGTGCGGATCATGCGGTTACTGCTCGAGCGTACGACGTGCTGTTGCGGCGATCTCGTCGACGAGTTGCCGCTAGCGCAGGCGACCGTCTCTCAGCACCTGAAGGTGCTTCGCGACGCAGGCCTGATCCAGGGCACGATCTCGGGGCCGCAGGTGCGCTACTGCGCCAACCGCACCCGCCTCGAGGAGCTGTCGGAGTTGCTCGGAGGGCTGCTGTGAGCTCGATAACGCTCCGCGCCAGACACGTCCGCAGCGCCCATCCATTCGTGTGGCTCACGGCCGGGGCGCTGACCTGGGTCGTGCTCTACCACTGGCTGTTGCCGTTCTGGGACTGGGTCTGCTGGACGCTGCTGGGACTGCCCACGGATGCACGGTGGGCCGAGGCGCTCCACTTCTTCCTCTACGACACGACAAAGATTCTGCTCCTGCTCGTCGGGATCATCTTCGTCGTCCGCGTCCTGCGCAGCTTCATCTCCCTGGAGCGCACCCGCCAACTGCTGGGCGGCAAACGAGAAGGAGTCGGAAACGTGCTCGCCGCCTCGCTCGGGGTCGCGACACCGTTCTGCTCGTGCAGCGCTGTGCCGGCGTTCATCGGCTTTGTCGCAGCGGGCGTCCCGCTCGGGGTGACGCTCTCGTTCCTGATCGCGAGCCCGCTCGTGAACGAGATCGCGATCGTGCTTCTCTACGGCCTCTTCGGCTACAAGATCGCGGCGCTCTACATCGTCGCCGGGCTCTCGCTCGCGATCGTGGCCGGCTTCATCCTCGGCCGCCTCCACCTCGAGCCCTACGTCGAGAGTTGGGTGCTGGAAGCGGCAGCGGTCGCTCCCGGCGGCGCCCAGGGCGAGCTGCGGCCGACCTGGGAGGAGCGGATCGAGCTTGGGATCGACGAGGTGCGCACGATCATCGGCCGCGTCTGGCCCTACCTGCTCGCCGCCGTCGCTCTCGGCGCGGTCATCCACGGCTGGGTGCCGACGGACTTCTTCACCCAGGTCGCCGGGCCTGGCAACCCGCTCGCTGTGCCGGTCGCGGTCCTCGTCGGGGTGCCCCTCTACTCGAACGCGGCCGGCGTGATGCCGCTCGTCGAAGCCCTCCACGCCTCCGGCATGGCGATGGGAACCCTGCTCGCCTTCATGATGAGCGTCGTCGCGCTCTCCCTCCCGGAGCTGGTCCTGCTGCGCCGCGTCCTCCGCCCCCAGCTGCTCGCGACCTACGTCGGCGTCGTCGCCAGCGGGATCATCCTGATCGGCTTCCTCTTCAACGCCGTCATCCAATGAACGGAGACACCATGCATACCGTCAAAGTCCTCGGCCCCGGCTGCCGCAACTGCGAACGCCTCACCGCCATCACCGAACAGGCCCTCACAGACCTCGGCCGCACCGAACAGGTCGAGAAGATCACCGACCCCGCTGCGATCGTCAGCTACGGCGTCTACAGCACCCCCGCCCTCGTCGTCGACGACGAGGTGCTGATCAGCGCCCGCATCCCCGGGCTCGAACCGCTCAAAGAGATCCTGGGCGAGCGCCTCGCGAGCAAGGTCGGCTGACGCGCATCGGCGCAGCACAGCCCAGGCGCCGGTGGCCGGTCCCGAAGCGGTGGTGAAGTGGCTTTCGCTGAGTTTTCGAGTTCCGAGGGCGCGGCGACGACGCGGTTGACGACTAGCCCGGGGGGCTAGAGGTGCGCTCCGCCAGGTCGCGGAGCGTCGAGTCCGGGTGCCGGCCGATCGCGAGCCCGACGAGGTAGCAGGCGAGAGGGGCGTTGGTGCGGTCGCCGCTGTCGTGTGCAGCGACGCGGGCGAGGTCGAGGAGCACGCGTACGTCGTCGTCGGAGAGTTCGTAGCCCGCCACGTCATCGTCGACCGCGTCGGCCATGCGGTCACGCGCAGCTGTCAGCCATTCGTGCATGCGACAACGTTACCGCTCCTCCCGGTCGGAGTCGATCCGTAGTTAGCCGCGCACCTATTGGGGGTGTCTGCGGAGGCGTCAGCGCTGTCCTTCGGGGAGTCTGTCGAGTAATTCGCATTCGTCTCGGGAGGTCTCCATGGCTCGTGTGCTTGCTCTCTCTCCACCCGGTGTGGTGCGGAAGCGATGGCGCTCTTCCTTCCAGGGGCTGAACGCGCCGCACAAGCTCGTCGCCGAGACGCAGAATGTCGGCGAGGCGAGCCGGCTGAGCCTCGAGCTTCGGCCCGCTCTGGTCCTGCTCGAGCTCGACCGGACACGCGATGAGTCGGTTGCCGCTTGCCGGGCACTCGCTGAGGGCGATGCGCCCGTGGTGGCGCTCGCGCCGCGCCTCGACGACGAGGAGCGGGCCGAGCTTCTGTCGGCGGGCGCGATCGGATACGTGCTGACGTCGATCGACGCGCACTCACTCTCGATTGCCCTGCAGGCGATCGCGGAGGTCGCAGCACCGGACATGGACAGCGCCGATGACGTGATCCGTGGCAAAAGCGGCGCGTCGCGCGCGGACTTCCTGAGAATCACGGGTGCGGCTGCAGCAGTCGCCTTCCTCATCCCGGGCACCGCGCGATCACAGAGCGGAACGAGCACGAGCACGAACCCGTCGCCTTCGGCGCCGGGAGCAATGCCGACGCTGCCACCCGAGATGGCGGGCGAAAGCGACATGTTGCGGATGCAGCGCGAGCTGATCAGGGCAATGGGCAAGCCTGTTGCGGAGCGCCGCTGGGTGATGGTGATCGACCTGCGCAAGTGCAGCGGCTGCGATGCCTGCACGATCGCGTGCAAGGCCGAGAACCAGTTGCCGCCGGGAGTCGTCTACCGGCCGGTCGTGCAGGAGGAGGTCGGCACGTACCCGAACGTGAGCCGCCGCTTCCTGCCTCGTCCGTGCATGCAGTGCGAGAATCCTCCGTGCACCCCGGTCTGCCCTGTCGGCGCGACGTGGCGCAGGGACGACGGCGTGATCGCGATCGACTACGACAAGTGCATCGGCTGCCGCTACTGCCTGACCGCGTGCCCCTACTCCGCGCGAACGACCGACAAGGGCGAGTTCTACACCGAGCACACTCCGGCAGTGCAACCGTACGAGGAGCAGGCCTCACCGGAGTACAACGCCGGCTTCAAGCGAGCCGACGGCGGCTCGCCGATCGGTAACGCGCGCAAGTGCCACTTCTGCCTGCACCGACTCGAAGCGGGACAGCTTCCGGCCTGCGTCACGAGCTGCATCGGCCACGCCACCTTCTTCGGTGACGCGAACGACCCCGACGGCCTCGTCGCCGAGCTCGTCGGCCACCCGGCGGCACGGAGGCTGAAGGAAGAGCTCGGCACCAATCCCCGCGTCTACTACCTCACCTAAGGAGCGTCCCTCGATGACTCGTACGACAGTCAAGCGCATCCTCGTCGGCGTGTGGGCGGTCGCCTTCGTCGCCGGTGCCATCGGTGTTCTCTGGCGGCTCGTCTCCGAGGACGCCGACTTCGGTAGCTACATCCCGTGGGGTCTCTGGGTCGCGCTCTACGCCTGGTTCGTCGGTGTCTCTGCCGGTGCGTTCATGCTGTTCTCGGCGGGTGAGGTGTTCCGAATCGAGCGCCTGCGCCGCGTCGGTCGACCTGCGCTCGTGATCTCGTTCGCGTCGCTCGTGTCAGGCCTCGTCGTCGTCGGGCTCGATCTGGGCCACTTCTGGCGCTTCATGAACGTCTACATCTATGGCAACTCCTCATCGCTGATGGCATGGGAGATCTCGCTCTACACCGCATTCGGCGTGCTTCTCCCCCTGATGCTCGTACTCGCCTTCCGCAACGAGCTTGCCCGCTTCAAGCCGCTCGCCCGGCTGGCCGGCACGCCCGGAGTCGACTCGGCCTGGGTGAGGCCGCTTGCTCTCGTCGGCGGCGTCCTCGCGCTCGCGGTCTCGGGAGCGACAGGGGCGCTCTTCGGGATCGTCGGGTCGCGACCGTACTGGCATACAGGGCTGCTGCCGTTGCTGTTTGTCGCGGCGGCGCTGCTCACGGCGGCGGCTGCCCTGGCGGTGTTCGCGACCCTGACGGTCGACGAGCGCGGCGAGCACGACGCGGACGAGGTCTCGTTCCTCGGCCGTCTCACCCTGGCGTTCCTCGGCATCGTCGTGCTGATCGAGTGGGCCGACGTGAGCATCGCCTGGACGCAGCACTCGCAGGCCGCCGCCGGCTGGGCAGCGTGGGATCTCGTCCTCACTGGTCCTCGCTGGTGGGTCTTCTGGCTCGTCCACCTCGGGCTGGGCGTTCTGATCCCGGCCCTGCTGCTGCTGATCTGGCCACGGCGCATCGGCGCGGTGGGGCTGGCCGCCGGGCTCATCGCGGTCACCTTTGTCTCGGTCCGCCTCAATGTCGTCATCCCCGGGCTCGCCGTGCCACAGATCGAGGGCCTCGACGAGGCCTACACGGGGCCGGGGCTGACGTTCTCGTACACCCCAACCCTGCAGGAGTGGCTCGTCGCCGTCTTCGCGGGCGCCCTCTTCGTCGGGATCATCGGTCTCTGGTATCGGTTCGTCCCCGCCGCGGCGGCTTCAGGGACGCAGCCGGACGTCGCTCCCGCCGGTGCCGCGCCGGCCGAGACCCGCGCGGCGTTCCTCGGCAAGGTCGGCATCGCGGGCGGCGCGCTCGTCGCGTCGCAGTTGCCGCTCGCGCTGCACGCGCTCGGGGAGCCTGGCGACGGCGAGACAAGCCCGATGGGCACGAAGCCGTACGAGCTCGCCAAGGCAGAGAACATCCTCTACTCCGTCTGCCAGCAGTGCAACACGCAGTGCGGGATCAAGGCGAAGCTGATGGACGGTGTACTCGTCAAGATCGACGGCAACCCGTACTCGCCATGGACGATGAAGCCGGCACTTCCGTACGAGACTCCCCTCGCACTGGCGGCGCCGGTCGACGGCTGGCTCTGCCCGAAGGGGCAGGCCGGGATCCAGACCGCCTACGACCCGTACCGCATCCGCAAGGTGTTGAAGCGTGATGGCAAGCGCGGCGAGGGCCGCTGGAAGACGGTGCCGTTCGAGCAGGCGGTCGCGGAGATCGTCGACGGCGGCGACCACTTCGGCGAGGGCCCCGTGCCTGGACTGGACGAGCTTTGGGCCATGCGCGATCCCGACCTGTCGAAAGAGATGGCGGACGACGTCAAGGCGATCTGGGACGGCAAGCTCACGGTGGCGGAGTTCCAGGCCAAGCACAAGGATCACCTCGACCTCCTGATCGACCCGGATCATCCCGATTTCGGTCCGAAGAACAACCAGGTCGTGTTCACCTGGGGACGGCTCAAGGGCGGCCGCAACGAGTTCATGCGGCGGTTCATTCAGGACAGCTACGGGTCGACGAACGCGCACGGCCACACGACCGTCTGTCAGGGCTCGCTCTACTTCGCCGGCAAGGCGATGAGCGAGCAGTGGACGGACGGGAAGTGGCAGAAGGGCACCAAGGCCTACTGGCAGGGTGACCTCGGCGGCGCCGAGTTCGTGATCTTCGTCGGCTCGTCCCCGTTCGAGGCGAACTACGGGCCGCCCTACCGGACAAGCCAGATCACCGACGGGATCGTGTCCGGGCGGCTTCGTTTCGCCGTGGTCGACCCACGCCTCTCGAAGACGGCCGGGAAGGCCTGGAAGTGGCTACCCGCAGCCCCAGGCTCGGAAGGCGCACTCGCCCTCGCCATGACCCGGTGGATCATCGAGGAGAAGCGCTACGACGCCGCCTTCCTCGCCAACGCCAACAAGGCCGCAGCAGCGGCGAACGGCGAGTCGACCTGGACGAACGCTTCGTGGCTCGTCCACACCGACGGCGAGAACGAGGGCAAGCTCGTCCGCGCCTCCGAGGTCGGTCTCGGCGAGGTCGAAGAGCGCCTCGATGCCAAGGACAAGCCGTACGAGTACGACCGCTTCGTCGTCCTGGTCGCCGGCAAGCCCGTCGCCGTCGATCCCGAGGACGAGGAGAACGCCGTCGTCGGCGACCTGCTCGTGAAGACGACCGTCAAGGGGATGAAGGTGAAGAGCGGCTTCCAGCTCCTCTACGAGTCGGCGGCGGAGCGCACCGTCGAAGAATGGGCGGAGATCGCGGGGATCGACTCCTCCGACATCGTCGAGGTCGCCCGCGAGTTCACGAGCCACGGCAAGAAGGCGGTCGCTGACATCCATCGTGGCGTGTCACAGCACACGAACGGCTACTCGAACGTGATCGCCTGGAACACGCTCAACGCGCTCGTCGGCAACTACGACTGGAAGGGAGGGATGTCGCGGACGAGCACCTACAGCATCACTGCCGACAAGGACGGCGAGCCGATCGACGGGATGCCGTTCTTCCTCACCGACATGCACCCCGCGAAGCTGAAGCAGTTCGGCGTCTCCAGCATCCGCCACGAGACGCCCTACGAGAAGACCACGATCTTCGCCGACTACCCGGCGAAGCGCCCCTGGTATCCGCTCTCGAGCGATGTCTACCAGGAGGTCATCCCCTCGATCGCGGACGCCTATCCGTACCCGGTCAAGGCGCTGTTCCTCTACATGGGGACGCCCGTCTACGCGCTGCCGGGCGGGCACAAGAACATCGAGATCCTCTCCGACCCGAAAAGGCTACCGCTCTTCGTCGCCAACGACATCGTCGTCGGCGAGAGCTCGATGTATGCCGACTACGTCTTCCCCGACCTGACGTACCTCGAGCGGTGGGAGTTCGCCGGCTCTCACCCGAACATCGTCGAGAAGACGCAGCCCATCCGGCAGCCCGTGATCGCACCGCTCACCGACAACGTGACCGTCTTCGGCGAGGAGCAGCCGCTGTCGTTCGAGTCCATGCTCCTCGGCCTCGCCGAGAAGCTGAAGCTCCCTGGCTTCGGTCCGGACGGGCTCGAAGAGGGACGGCCGCTCTCGCGGTCTGAAGACCTCTACCTGATGATGGCTGCCAACGTCGCTGCCGGCGACAAGGAGAACCCGATCGAGCCTGCCTCGAAGGAGGAGATCGACCTCTTCGTCACAACCCGAAGGCATCTGCCGAAGACGGTGTTCGACGTCGACCGCTACCGCAAGATCGTCGGCGACGACTGGTGGGCGCGCACCGTCACCGTGCTCGCCCGCGGCGGCCGCTTCGACGCCGAGGGCTACGACGGCGACCGGCTCAAGAACCCCTACGGCAAGCAGCTCAACGTCTATCAGGAGAAGACCGCGAAGGCCGTCAACGCGATGACCGGCGAGCACTACCCCGGCATTGCCGTCTACGTCCCCGCCGCCCGCTCCTCGCTCGGCGAGGACATCAACGACGTCGGCTTCCCGCTGCGCCTGATCACCTTCCGCGAGATCCAGCACACCAAGTCGCGAACAGCCGCCAACTACTGGCTGCTCGACCTGCTGCCCGAGAACACCCTCATCCTCAACAGCCGGGACGCACGCGAGCTCGGCTACGCAGAAGGCGACTGGGCCCGACTCACGTCGTCCACGAACCCCGACGGCACCTGGCCGATCGGGAACGGCAAGACCTGGCCCATGGTCGGCAAGATCAAGGTCGTCGAAGGCATGCGCCCCGGCGTCGTCGCCTTCTCGCTCGGCCACGGCCACTGGGCATACGGAGCAAGCGACATCGTGATCGACGGCGACACCGTCAAGAGCGACCGCCGCCGGGCCGCCGGCTTCCACGGCAACGCCGCCATGCGGATCGACCCGCACCTCAAGAACACCTGCCTCGCAGACCTCACCGGCGGCAGCGCCGTGTTCTACGACACCTCCGTCAAGCTCGAGCCTGCGAGCGAGTCCGACGCGGCGGCACCCGTCGCCTTCTGAGCTCCACACGACCTCCCGCGTGTGGCGAGAGAGAGGGGCCTTGCAAGGCCCCTCTTCACGTTCCGGGCGAACATCGAGGGCGCTCTGCCTCCATTCCTGGACCGGGCCACTTCCCCTCGCCCGCTTGCTGCAACCCGATCGCGCACCCGACGCTGTCCGACGCGCGGCTCACCCGGCCTGAAGCAGCTGTCGTCTCGTATTTTCTGAAGCAACGACAGACGCAGTTTCTTGCGTCTGCGTGAGAAGCGCGGCAGCTACGCGTACGTCTGACTCACGCGGGGCGCGCTCAAGCCAGCTCGGAGACCTCGCCGCCGGCCCATCCGGGTCGTCGCAGGTGGTCTCAGCGCTACGTTGCGCCGGCGAGCGCGGCGAGCTGCTCGGCTCCGACGGGTGCCTCGGCCTGCCAGGGAACAATCGCGAGCATCTGCGTCTGGTCGGCGACCTCAAGAATATAGGGAAGCTCGCGCGAGGCGCGCTCGACGAGGACGGGGTCTGTCGTGTGGGTCTCGGCGAAGCTCTGATTGATGATCCAGGCGTACGGCTCGATGTCCGCACGGCGCAAGTCGTCGCTGAGGCGGACGGCCTCGTGTACGGGGGTTGCTTCCGGGAGCGTGACGAGGAGGACGCGGGTGAACCCGGGGTCGCGCAGGCGGGGCAGGAGCTGTCTGACCTCTTCGGGAACCTCGCCGGTCGTGCGGGAGACCTCGCGGTGGTATGCCTCGGCGGCCTCGAGCAGGAGCAGGGTGTGGCCGGTGGGTGCCGTGTCGAGGACGACGAAGCCCTGCTCGGCTTCGGCGACGGTGCGGGCGAAAGCGCGGAAGACGGCGATCTCCTCGGTGCAGGGGGAGCGGAGGTCCTCCTCGAGCAGCGCGCGTGCTTGGGTATCGAGGTCGCGGCCGGCGGTGGCGAGCACCTCTTCGGTGTAGGCGGCTGTCTCGGCCTGGGGGTCGATGCGGCTGACCGTGAGGCCGTCGAGCTCACCGTCGATGGTTTCGGCGACGTGTGCGGCCGGGTCGGTGGTCGAGAGGTGGACGGTGTGGCCGCGGCGGACGAGCTCGGCCGCGATGGCGGCGGCGATCGTGGTCTTGCCGACGCCGCCCTTGCCCATCGTCAGGACGATCCCGTGCCCGGTTTCGGCGATCTCGTCGATCAGGGCAGGGAGCGGCAGCGCGGTCGCAGAGAGCAAGCCTCTCGCGTGCGCTCCGCGCGCCGTGACGGCGGGCATGTGCGTCGGCTCAAACACCGCTGCGAGCGCGTCTGCCCCGAGCGGCGCGAAGGGAAGGAGCGGCACCGCGGTGCGCGGCAGGTGGGCGAGCCCGTCCGGGAAGCCGGCGAGCGCCTCTTGCTGGCGCGCCTCGAGGGCGAGCGCGAGCGTATCGTCACGGTCGGTCGCAATGAAGATGCCGTTGAGGACGAGATGCTGGTTGTCGACGCCGAGCGTGGCCAGCTCGATGCGGGTGCGCTCGGCCTCGTCGAGGGCGGAGCGCTCGGGCCGGCTGACGAGCACGAGCGTGGTGACGTCGCCGTCGCCGAGCGCGGCCAGCGTCGCCTCGTAGAGGGCGTGCTGTGCCGTCAGGCCCGCGAGCGGCCCGAGACAGGAGGTGCCGGTCGTGTTGTCGGCGATGAACCCCGTCCAGGCGCTCGGGAGGCTGAGCAGGCGCAGCGTGTGCCCGGTCGGCGCGGTGTCGAAGATCACGTGGTCGAACCCCGCTGTTGCTTCCTGGTCGCCGAGCAGGCGGGCGAACTCGTCGAAGGCCGCGATCTCGAGCGTGCATGCGCCCGAGAGCTGCTCCTCGATGCTGGCGAGGGCGGAGTCGGGCAGGACACCCCGGTAGGGGCCGACGACACGTTCACGGTAGTCTCGTGCGGCCTCTTCGGGATCGAGGTTCAGCGCGAAGAGGCCGTTCACGCCCGCGACCTGTGTCGGCGTCTGGCCGAGTGGGGTGGCGAGCACCTCGTCGAGGTTCGACGCCGGGTCGGTGCTGACAAGGAGCGCACGCCGGCCTTGCCCGGCCAGTGTGACGGCCGTCGCGCTCGCGACCGATGTCTTGCCCATCCCGCCTTTACCCGTGAAGAATAGAGCGCGGGTCGGCCGGTCGAGAAAGCTCATCAGCAGCAGCTGCTCGAGCCGGTCGGGCTTGCGGCCGCGTCGGCAGGCGCCTCGGTGGAAGAGCAGCAGCCACCGTTTCCTGCTTGCTCCGCGACGAGCGGCAGCGCCGCTCCCTGCGCGCTCGCGACGCTCTCGCCGTCGGCTCCGAGGAGCCCGTCGGCGACCCGGAGGATGTGCCTCGCGGGCGTCTCCTTCACCCTGCGGGCCATCTTCACGGCGCGCGCGATGTCGTCGTTCAAGAGCCCGAGCTCGCGGGCGACGCCGACGTGATATTCAAGGCAGGGCTCGCAGTTCGAGGCGATCGCGGCGCCGATCGCGACGAGCTCGTCCACCATCTCGTTGTACGAGAACGCCGATGTCTCGACGCCCGCCAGTTCGGCAAGCGCAGCCCTGTCCGGGTACGAGCCCACGCTGACGACTGACCCGTCGGCCACGATCAGCGGCAGGCAGCCCTCGCCCTGCTCGCGCAACGCCTCACGCACGATCTCCCGTTCGGCGAACGCTCCCGGTTGCTGCGCCAGGTTGAACCGCTCTACGGCCACACCGCGTGCGGACAGCCACTCGACGTCGCCGGCAAACTGCGCCAGCGCCGGATCGACGGACGGGCCGCAAACCCCGGTAGAGCAGCACAGTGCCGGGTCGAACACCTCGATCGTCTTCATGCGGAAACAACCTCCAGTTCGTTCATGACGTTGACGGCGGTGAGCGACTCGACGAGCTGCGCGAGTCGTGTGAGCCGGTCGGTGCTCGCGCAATAGCAGACGCGCGGCCCATCGATCTCGCCCCGCACGAGTCCGGCCTCCTTCAGGATCTTCAGATGCTGCGACACGGTCGCCTGCGCAAGCGGCAACTCGGCCACGATCTCGCCACACAGGCAGGCGCGCCGCTCCAGCAGGATGCGCAGGATGCGCACCCGCATCGGATGCGCGAGCGCCTTCGCGACCAGCGCCAGCTCCGCATCCGCCTCCGTCGCGGAAGCCGGGAACGGAGAAAGCTCAACGTCGGAGCCGCAACACTCAAGGTCAATATCGGTCATCGTCGATTGACGATAGCCATAGAAGGCCGAGATGGGTCGTGAGAGGGATCGTTGGCTCCTGAGATGAAGGAGGTCAGCGCGGCCTGCTGCGCAGGCCGGGTCCTTCGAGTCTGCTCAACAGACTCCGTCTCGGCATCCGAGAGCTCGCGCACACACGTTGCGGCAAGTTACTCATCCATAAGTCTCGATGAATAACTAGGCTGTCGGTATGTCCGGTACTGCGCTGATCGACTGCTGCAGCCCGCTGGTGCGGCCGACATTGACGCACGCACAGGCGGCCGAGCTGGAGCGCCTCTTCAAGGCGCTCGCCGACCGCCATCGGGTACAGATCCTGAACCTGCTTGCCGGAGCCGACGACCCGGTCTGTGTGTGCAAGCTGATGCCGGCGCTCGGGCTGGCGCAGCCGACGGTCAGCTACCACCTGAAGCTGCTCGTCGACGCCGGTCTGCTGGAGCGCGAGCGCCGCGGGCGCTTCTCCTACTACCGGCTGGCCGTAGGCGCTCTCGACCGTTTGGGCGAGCTCGTCCGCGGCCCGGCCGCCGCCACGGAGCGCGCGGCGTGAACGTCCTCTTCGTATGCGTGCGAAACGCCGGCCGCTCGCAGATGGCCGAAGCGCTCTTCCCACGGGTTGCTGCTGGCGCGCACGAGTCGCGCTCGGCCGGCTCGGCACCCGCGGAGCTCGTCCAGCCCGAGGTGATCGAGGCGATGCGCGAGCTCGACATCTACATCGCCGATCGCATCCCGCACCGGCTCCAGCGAGCCGACGCCGAGTGGGCCGATGTCGTCGTGACGATGGGCTGCGGCGACGCCTGCCCCTACATACCCGGCAAGCGCTACATCGACTGGGAGCTCGACGACCCGGCAGGCAAGGGTGTTGCCGAGACGCGCGCGATCCGCGACGAGATCGCCGCGCGCGTCGAGCAACTCCTTACCGAACTCGACGCGAAAGAGGCATCCCCGTGAACGCACCCGATCGGCACGGCACGGCGGCGACGGCCGACGAGAGCGCAGTCGTCGCGAAGCTCTCGACGCTGGATCGCTTCCTGCCGCTGTGGATTGCGCTCGCCATGGTCGGCGGGGTCGTGCTCGGGACCGTGATCCCGCAGCTGAACGACTGGCTCGACAGGCTGCGAGTCGGCACCGTCAGCCTCCCGATCGCTGTCGGGCTGCTGCTGATGATGTACCCGGTGCTCGCCAAGGTCCGTTACGACGAGCTCGGGGTGCTTCGTGCCGAGCGTGGGCTATTTGTCGCGTCCTTCTGGCTCAACTGGGTCTTCGGCCCTCTGCTCATGTTCACCCTCGCGTGGCTCTTCCTGGCGGATCAGCCCGCGTATCGCACCGGGGTGATCATCGTCGGCCTCGCTCGTTGCATCGCGATGGTGCTGATCTGGAACGACCTCGCCTGCGGCGACCGCGAAGGGGCTGCTGTGCTCGTGGCGCTCAACTCGCTCTTCCAGATCGTCGCCTACTCGTTCCTTGGCTACTTCTATCTGACACTCCTGCCGGGCTGGCTCGGGCTCGATACCCAGGGGTTCGAGGTCTCGATCTGGGAGGTCGCCCGGACGGTGCTGATCTTCCTCGGGATCCCGCTCCTCGCCGGGTACCTCACCCAGCAGATCGGCGTCCGGCGGCGCGGCCGCGACTGGTACGAGACGGTGTTCATCCCGCGGATCAGCCCGATTACGCTCTACGGGTTGCTGTTCACGATCGTGCTTCTGTTCGCGATCCAGGGCGACGCGATCACGGCCAGCCCGCTCGACGTCGCGCGGATCGCGCTGCCGCTTCTCGTCTACTTCCTGGTCATGTTCGCCGTCTCGTTCGCGCTCGGCAAGCAGATCGGGCTCGCCTACGACCGCACCACTGCGCTCGCGTTCACCGCCGCCAGCAACAACTTCGAGCTGGCGATCGCCGTGTCGGTCGGCGTCTTCGGTGCCACCTCCGGCCAAGCGCTCGCCGGCGTCGTCGGACCGCTGATCGAGGTCCCCGTGCTCGTCGGACTCGTCTACGTCGCGCTCTGGCTGCACCGTCGGCTCACTTGGCCGCAGCCGTTGGAGGCCTGACGGCCACGATCGCGGCCCGCACTCACTCGCGCCGCTCCGCCCATCCACTCGGACTAAACGAGGCCGGCTGTCAAGTCCGTGTCGTTTCTGATTTGCCCGGAGCACGCGTGGAGCAAGAGGATGCTACTGAGCAGCTGATTGGCCCTTCTGCAGGTCGGTGACGTTCAGCACATCGCAGCGTGCGGGACTCCGCTCGATAATGGGTACCTCTGGTCTTCTGCGAAGCTCCGCTGGACTCATGGCCCGTCCGGAGATCGGACACACTGGGAGCGCCTGGCTGGCTCGCGACCTGTCTTACAAAGGGCACCGCACTGGCCGTCCTCGCACGCGATCCTGGGGACAGGTCTTGGGGACAGGTTCGGGGTTTTTCGAGGAGCATCAAGGCTCCTCGAGGAAGGGGTGCAGGTGAAGCAGAAGTGGCTGTGATGCAGAGAAGCCGCGCTGGTAAGCGCGGTTCCTACGACGTGTAGCTCAAGCTCGAAACCTCCATGGTAAGTAGGGGGTCGCCGGTTCGAGTCCGGCAGAGGGCTTTAAACTCCCCGCAAAACGGCGATTTTTGTTGTCAGGTCTGGTACACAGGAGCACCTCCATCACAAGGAGGGGGTCGATGCTCAATTTTGCGCCGACGTTCCACGCAGAGCCGCTTGAACAGACGGATTGAGGGTCTGGCCTCGACGTAGAGCGCGGACGGGCGAATCTTGGGGGTCGATTCTGGGGACGCTTTAGCCTTGGCGAGGCGATGACGTCGGCGGTAGTGGTCGTCAGCAGACCGATCAGCCAACGCCCCACGGCGGTGAGTTCATTCGGGTTCATGCGAGCAGCTCGCCAGTGGCGGGCAGGGAATCTCGGGGAAGCTCTACCTCGGAAAACGTGGAAAGGCGTCCCAGCCGTGGAAGACAGCGGTGTCGCCGAGTTCTCGTTCGATTCGGAGCAACTGGTTGTACTTGGCCGTGCGCTCGCTGCGTGTCGGCGCGCCGCTCTTCATCTGGCCGGAGTTGGCGGCGACGGCGAGGTCGGCGATGGTGGCGTCCTCCGTCTCTCCCGAGCGGTGGGAGATGACGGTTGTGTAGCCGTGGCGGTGTGCGAGCTCGATCGCGTCGAGTGTCTCGCTGACGGTGCCGATCTGGTTTAGCTTGATCAAGACCGAGTTCGCGATCCCTGCGCCGATCGCGCGTTCGATCCGCTCGACGTTGGTGACGAGCAGGTCGTCGCCGACGAGCTGCGTCCGGGCGCCGAGGCTGTGAGTGAGATCCGCCCAGCCGTCCCATTCGTCCTCGGCGAGGCCGTCTTCGATCGACACAATCGGGTAGCGGTCGAGCAAGTCTTCGTAGAAGCCGACCATCTCGGCGGTGTCCAGGCTTCGCCCCTCGCCGGTGAGTTCGTAGCGGCCTTCCTGGAAGAAGCTGCTTGCCGCGGGGTCGAGGGCGATTGCAACCTGGTCACGGTGGCCGGCTCGCTGGGCGGCCTCGAGGATCAGCTCGATCGCCTCCGAGGTCGCGGCGAGGTCCGGTGCGAAGCCACCCTCGTCCCCGACTCCGGTCGCGAGGCCGCGTTCCCGCAAGACGGCTTTCAGTGCGTGGTAGGTCTCGGCCGCGATCCGCATCGCCTCCGAGAACGTGGCCGCCCCGGCGGGGACGAGCATGAACTCCTGCGGGTCGAGTGTGTTCTGGGCGTGCATGCCGCCGTTGATCACGTTCAGCATCGGCACCGGCAGGACGCGCGCGTTGGTGCCGCCAAGCCAGCGGTAGAGCGGCACGCCTGCCTCGGCTGCGGCTGCCTTCGCGACCGCGATCGAGACACCGAGGATCGCGTTCGCCCCAAGTCGCGCCTTGTTCGGCGATCCGTCCAGGTCGATCAAGAGCCGATCGATGCGGCGCTGGTCGGACGCGTCCTCGCCGACGACCGCTTCGGCGATCTCGCCCTCGACGTTCCCTAGCGCGGTGAGGACTCCCTTTCCCTCCCAGAGTTCGGCGTCGCCGTCACGGAGCTCGACAGCCTCGAACTGCCCGGTCGAGGCGCCCGATGGTACGCCTGCGCGTCCGACCGCTCCCGAGATGAGCTCGACCTCGACTTCCACGGTTGGATAGCCGCGCGAGTCGAGGATCTGGCAGGAACGGACATCGACGACGGTGCTCATTGGGTTTTCCGTTCGGGGTTCCGGGAGCTCGGAATCATCTAACCCGCGGACACGCCCCGGCCGCACCGGGACCGTGCCGAACAACCGATACGGGCAACTACGCGCGGCCGCGCCTGACAGGACATGGCTACTTGACGACCATGACGGGGCAGTCTGCGTGCTCAGTGACCCGATCGGCCGTGGAGCCCAGGAGGTGGTTGCGCACGAAGTGCCCCTGCCGTCCGAGGACGATCAGGTCAGCGGCACGCTGGGATGCCACCTTCACGATCAGCTCCGCCACGTGCCCTGGCTTGACGTCGACCTCGACGGCCACGCCCGCTGCTTCGGACCGTCGTTCCACCTCGCCGACCAAGCCGCTGAAGAACGCGTCCTTCTCGCGCTTCACCTCCTCCACCTCCCCGACCGTGGCGGCATATGCGGGCAAAGGCCCCTCGACCGCGAGCGCATAGAGGTCGGCGCCTGTGAGCGCGGCGAGCTCGAGTGCTTTGTCGAGTGCTCTGTTCGAGCTCTCCGAGCCGTCGACTGCCACGAGAATCCGCTGGAACGGCATCTAGACCGTCACCCCCTCTGGACGCGTTGGATCTGGATGTGCGACGGGCACGAGCAGCTGCTCATCATCATCATCGCGCTCCGCGTCGGCGTCCGGCTGCAGGAACCGTTGCGCGATCACCGTCGGCACGATCGCCGAGAGGACGACGACCGCGATGAGCAGGGAGAACTGGGTCTCGGTGATGATCCCGGCCTGCAGCCCGTAGAGGGAGCTGATCGTCCCGAACGTGAGCCCGGTGGACATCAGCAGCGTCGTGAAGCCAGCATGCGGAGCGCAGTAACGGCGGGCAAGCGGATAGACGCCGGCGAGCTTCGGCACCATCTTGCCGAGGAACAGCAGCCCGAGGATTCCGAGATTCGCCCACAGCGCCGAGACGGAGACGTTCATGCCGCCCTTGATGAAGAAGAACGGCGTCAGGAAGGCGAACGCGACAACACGCAGCCGCTGCTGTTCTTGCCGGTGGCTCGCATAGTGCGACGACAGAGCAAGCCCGAGGATGAAAGCCGGCAGCACGGCCTGTGAGTGGGCCTTGTCGCCGAGCCACATCAGCAGGAACAGGCAGGCGAACACGAGCTTGATCTCCGGCTCGATCACGCGGTTGCCGTACTTGGCGAAGAACCACGGCGCCCCGCGGGGCAGCCCGAAGATGAGCAGCGCCGACACGATCACGAACGGAACGATCCACAGGGTCGGGGTGATGAACAGGATCGAGAGCGCGGCGGCGGTACCGAAGTCGGTAACGAACGTGGCAGACATCAGCCGCTTCCCGATCGTCGTCCGGTTCAAGCCGCTCTCGACCAGGACCGCGTAGACAACGGCAAGGCTCGTCGTCGACAGCGCGATCCCGGCGATCTCGGCCGCCTCGCGGTCCCAGCCGAGCGCGTAGTAGGCGAAAAGACCGACAAACACGAACGGCGCAGCGAAGCTGACCCCGCCGAGGAGCAGGGATGCTCGCCACTCGCGCCTGAACTGCGGCACATCGACTTCGGCCCCGGCAAGAAACGTGAGCACGATCCCGGCGAAACCACCGACGAACACCAACCACCCCGGGACACCGACGTCGAAGACGTTCCCGACGACGACTCCCGCCGCGAGCTCGATCAAAGCAACCGAGACGCCGACCTCGACCGAGATCATGCTCGCGGCGAGGATCGTTCCTGCGAGGAGTGCTGCCAGTGCCAGCTCGCTCATCTCTACCTCCCGAAGGTTGTGCCTGGGTTGGGTAGAGGCCATCAGCCCCGAAGGGCGGTTCGGCGCGAGCCTCATCGCGCTAGAGCCCTCTGATCATACCCTTGCTGAGCGAGCTGTCGCCCGTCCCCTTGCCTCTCGGGCTGTTCCACGCCAACTCTTCTGGACTAGTGACTTGGGTGTCGCGCCCGCCATTTCTTGTAGGCCTGGTCGGGAAGTGGCGCGACGCCGAACGCGATGAGAAAGACCCACACGTAGAGGTGTTGTGGAGCGACGAACAGTCCGATGACTCCGACGACGGCAGCCGCGATCCCGAGGATGCCTACCCACCACCGCGCACGATCCCGCCGGTCACTCACCGGCGAGATCGTAGTTCGGCCTGCTTGTAATGGCTAGGGAGGACGTCTCGAGTCGAGAGTGGATCAATGGCCTGAGCGCGAAATCCAGTCCGGGCCCGCGACTCCGATAGGCCGGCCGGCTGTCCGCTACGAGGTCTCGAGTTGTGCCAGGCGAAGGCCGCCGTGTGCGCCGCCGGGGCCGACGGCACGGAAGGCGGGGACCATCTCGCTCGTGACGAGACCGGCTTCAGACGTGAGCTCGTCGATCACCTCCCACCAGCGGCGGGCGGCGCTCGGCTGATCGACGATCGTGGCCACGACCGGGACGCGCCTGCGGACCGCGAAGAGCTTGTCGCCGTGTGGCGCGTGATCACCTGAGTAGCCCCAGATGCCTCGAACCGCGGTCGCTCCTGACGCGCCCTCGAGACGAAGTCGGTGGATCAGCTCGATGTAGAGCGGATGCCGACCGTGGCGGGCCTGCTCACCGGCATAGATCATCAACTTCTGCCACACACCCAACCCGCTCGGATCGGTCTCCGGCAGCTCGCTTGGTGGTGCCAGCGTGACGCCGTCCCGCTTGCACACGCGTAACCGTTCGAGCGTCATCAGCGGCTGCTCCAGGTGCTCGGCCAGCTCGCCGAGCGCTTCCGCAATGGCGCTGCGGGACCCGACCGAGATCACCATCACGGGGACATCCGCATTCTTTGAGAAGAAGTGCGCGCGGGTGCGGCGTCCGTGCGTCATACCGTCGACGCCCAGCAGAACGGTGGCGCCGGCCACGCCGTGCCCTCGCAGCACCTCTACCGCCCAGGCGAAGGCTGGTTTCGCGTTCACGCGCTCCTGCCGGCCGAGGTACAGCGTCAGCTTCGCTGCCTCGTGGAGTTCCTCGGGGAGCGCGGCAGCCGAGGTCGGGTCGGCGATCAGCCGCGCTCGCTCGAGCGTCACCAACCCGCCCGTTACGAGAGCCTGGACGTCGGGTAGGAGACCTTCGATCTTCTCTCGCGTGTCAACGGCGACTGTCACGAGGGGGAGGTCCTCGGAGAGCGTCAGCATGCGCTGCGTATGGAGCTGGTGCTTGATCCCGAAACCTTCGGTCGCACGGATTAGGATCGCCGCCTTGACCTCGTGGCGCTCACAGAGATCGAGCAACACGTCCGAGGTCAGGTGGCCATCTCGTCGGTCTCGCTCACCGAAGTACACCGTCAGTTTCAGGGCGTCGCCGTTCACACCGCAGCTCCGATTGCCCAGCCCAACCCGGCGGTGGCGATGCCGAGAACGATGCTGCCGACGATGTTCGAGGCTGCAAGTCGGTCTTCCCCGTCCTCCTCGAGGCGCTCCGTCTCGAGCATCCACGTCGAGAACGTCGTGAACGATCCGAGTGTCGCGGTACCCGCGATCAGCATGTCGCTCCCCGTGACATCGAGACCGATCAGAAGCCCGAGCAGGAACGAGCCAAGCCCGTTGACGACCAGCGTACCGAAGGGAAACTCGTGGTCAACACGACCTTGCACGAGGCCGTCGAGCTTGAAGCGCAAGATCGCCCCGATACCTCCGAGCAGGGCAACACCGCTCCAAACCAACGCCGTCATCATCGCCGCGACACCCGCCGTACGGTGACGGTCGTGAAATAGACCGCGAGCAAACCCGCGATCACGCTGACGACCATGTAGCTGATCCCGAGGGCCACATGGCCGTTGCGAACGAGCTCGATCACCTCGACCTGCAGGGTTGAGAACGTCGTCAGCGCCCCACATAAACCAGTTCCGGCCAGCGGCCGCGGATAGGTCGACGGAGGCAGCCGCTCCTGCAGCCGCGTCACGAAGTAGCCGAGCAGCGCTGCGCCGAGGACGTTGACAAGGAACGTCGCCCACGGCCAGCTATCCCCGGTCGCCGGAAACGCCTTCTCGAACCCGGCGCGGCCCACCGCACCGATCGCACCACCCACGAAGATCGCGAGCAGGAGACGCTCTTGCATCCGCGTCCGCGGTTGCAGCAAAGCAAGAGATGATGGAGGTGCACTGCTCACAAGACTTTCTTCGACTCCAGCCTAGAAATCCCGGTTCGGCGGCCGTAATGCCAGCCGGCCGTGCACAGCGTCAGGCGGGATTGGTCAGGCCAGGCGGAGTCAGGGTCGCGGGCGAGCGCAAAGCCGGCGAGGCTGACGACCATCGCGGCGGCAAGGAACAGGAATGCGGCAGTCGGGAACATGAGCGTCCAGAGTGCGCCCGCGCTCACACCGCGACCGGCTGTGTGCGCGATGTCGCGGCGATTACTACGAGTGCTACGCCCATCACAACGGCTGCGTATCCGAACGCAAGGGTCTTCGGCTTTCTCGGTCACAACGGTGCCGGGAAGACGATGACGATCCACGCTCTGACGACGCTGACCACGCCGGCGTCCGGGTCGGCACGAGTCTGTGGGTTCGATGTTGTCACTGACCGTCTCGACACCGACAAGAACAAGCTCCGCATCGACGTGACGGCGAGCTCGCCGAACGTCAAGGTCGCAACGTTCACCGTGAACCTGAACGCAGGCGGCCCAGCGGCCGGCGTCGAGTAGGAAGAGTCATCGAGAGCGGCGAGCAGAACGCAGCAACACACGTTAGTATGTCCGAGTGGCTGACGACCATTGCGATCTGCTTTGTCTCGATCTCGAGACCGCGGAGCGAATCCGGCGTGAGCGACTCGACCCGGACGCTGCGGAGTTTGCGGCCGGCCGCGCGCGAGCCCTCGCCGATCCGACTCGGCTGACCCTGGCCTGCGCTCTGGCCGAGGCAGAGGAGCTCTGCGTTTGCGATCTCAGCTGGATCGTCGAGCGCTCCCAGAATCTCGTCTCCCACCACGTGCGCACGCTGCGCTCGCACGGCCTTGTGCGTTCGCGCCGAGAGGGGAAGATGGTGATGTACTCGCTCACCACAGAGGGCCGCGAGCTCGTCGGGGCCGTACTCGCACAGAAGCAGGGCTCGCGTGTCTGAGCAGACGACTCCTCTGCTCCAGATCGGCGGCGCTCGTCCGCTGACGCTCCCGCTCGTGCAGGCCGGCCCCACGCCTGCGGAGCGAGCGCGGCTGGAGCGTCGGGCGCGGTTGCTCGCCTGGGCCGGGATTGGCTGGCACGTTGTCGAGGCGCTGATCGCGGTGATCGCCGGCCTGGTAGCGGGGTCGATCGCCCTCGTCGGTTTCGGCGCCGACAGCATGATCGAGGCGATCGCGGGCTTCGTCGTGATCTGGCTCTTCACCGGTAGTCGGCTTGGCTCGAGCCACGCCGAGCGGCGGGCGCAGCAGATGATCGCGATCAGCTTCTACATCCTTGCCGCCTACGTCGGCGTCGAGGCCACGCGCACTTTGATCAACGCCTCTCACCCACAGACGAGCTGGGTGGGGATCGCTCTCGCTGCCTTCACCGCAGTGACGATGCCCCTCCTTGCCAGGGCGAAGCGTCACGTCGGCACGCAGCTGAACTCGTCCGCGGCCGTCAAGGAAGCATCACAGACGAGCCTCTGCGCGTATCTCTCGGTCGCGCTCCTGATCGGGCTCGGCACGAACGCCCTCTTCGGCTGGTGGTGGGCTGATCCACTCGCCGCTCTTGCGATCGCGGCGGTTGCGCTCAAGGAGGGCCGGGAGAGCTGGCGTGGCGAGGGCTGCGCCGACGGATGCTGCTGATCGAAGTCCGGGAAGGTCAGGCGGACATGCTTCTAAGGTCGAAGACGTGAGCGGAAGTCGCTCCCACAGCCATTCGCACGGTCACGCGCACTCGCACGCGGGAATGGCCGTGCGAGGACTCGCCTTCGCTCTCACACTAAACGCTGCCTACACCGTCTTCGAGGCGGTCGTCGGGCTCTCCACGGGCAGCCTGGCGCTGCTTGCCGACGCCGGCCACAACCTGTCGGACGTGTTCGCGCTCACGATCGCCCTCGGCGCCTCCTGGCTCGCGCAGCGCCCGCCGACAGCGAAACGCAGCTTCGGCTTCAAGCGGGCAGAGATCCTGGCGGCCTTCATCAACGCGCTCTCACTCGTCGTGATCGCCCTCATAATCGGAGTCGAGGCGATCCGTCGCATCGGCAACCCGCCCGATGTACCGGGCGGCTGGCTCATCGTCGTCGCGGCAATCGGGATTCTCATCAACGGCGCCGGCGCTGCCGCGCTCGTACGCGGGAGCCGCGACAACCTGAACCTGCGGGCCTCGTTCATCCACCTCGCCGGCGACGCACTCGGCTCCGCGCTCGTGATCGTCGCCGGCATCATCATCCTCACGACCGGCTTCGAGCAGGCCGACACGATCGCCAGCATCCTCCTCGCCATCCTCATCCTCGCGAGCGCCTGGGGCGTGCTCCGCGACTCGAGCGCGATCCTGATGGAACAGACACCCGAGGGAATCGAGCCGGACGAGGTACGCAACGCCATCCTCTCCGTTCCCGGCGTCAAGAGCTTCCACGACCTCCACATCTGGACGATCAGCAGCGGCTTCGACGCGCTCGCCGCACACGTCCTCGTCGCGCAAGACGAAGACTGCCACCGCCGCCGCCGCGACCTCGAAGCAGTCCTCGCTGAGCGATTCAACATCGAACACACGACACTGCAGGTGGATCACACGCCCGCAGACGTGATCCAGATCAGCCGGGGAACGAATAGGCGCGGAGAAGCGGGAAGCTAACGTCGAAAGTGCGCGAGCAGCCCGGCCGAGGTTGTTTCGCCGCTTGAAGGCGGTCACACTGCGGGCGTGACGAGATCCCGTCTCTCCTGGCTAATCGCGGTGCCGCTGATGGTCGCAGGGTCGTTCGCAGCCCGTGCTGCCAGCTACGTCTGCCTGCCGGGCAACGGCGGCGAGACAGGCAACGAGGCTGCTGAGCACGTGCAAGCCGGGGCACGAGGCGTCCAGTGGCCTCTCCTGCTCGGCGTCGTCGCGGCGCTCGTCTGTGTCGCGCTCGTTCTCCAGGTGATCCGCCTCGCCAGCGATCGCCAGGCCAGGCCGGTTTCCGCTTGGACGTTCTTCTGGCTACCGCCGCTCGCGTTCATCGGTCAGGAACTCGTCGAACGGGTCATCCATGGCAGCGTGGATCTCGGGCCTGGCGTTCTCAGCCGCCTAGCCGTCGGGCTCGCCCTCCAGCTCCCGTTCGCCCTTGTCACGCTCGCACTCGCCTACCTGCTCCTTGCCGCCGCGACCAGGATCGCCAAAACGATCCGTGCGGAGCGGCCGGTTTCTCGTCTGGCTGTCGCGCCCGTTCAGGCCCTCCTTGACCGCTGCGAGTTCCCGGCCCGCTGGCTTTTCCCTCGCGGACACCCGCAGCGCGGCCCTCCCCTCACGACCACCTAACCCAGGCTCACCGCTGATCTAGCGGCGGCCTGCGGATTCCTGGCCAGCACTTCTGACGGAGGTAGAGATGAAGAACGAAACGCGCCTACGCGCGACCCTTGCATTGCTGCTCGTGGCAACCGCTGCCCTGTTCGCGATCGCCACCACGATCGAACGCTCACAGCGGTCACATCACAGCGAGAACTCGGCGACCAAGACTGCAGAGATCCCGTCCGAGACGACCTCGTCCTCCGAAACGACAACGAACCCGTCATCGGAGGCAAACGGCGGAGCCGACGAGAAGGCAGCCGGCAACGGCGAGACGACGACGACCTCGTCGTCGGAGACGAACGGAGGGGCCGACGAGAAGGCCGCCGGCGCGGCTGGGACACCGGCGGCGGCCGAGACTCACGTCGAATCGAGCGAGAAGCTGTTCGGCATCGACACAGAGTCAGTGGCGGCAATGATCGCCGCGATCTCGGTCTCACTGGGACTGGCCGCGGCTGTCTGGTGGCGCCTCGAGCGACTGTGGCTTTGGCTCACGCTCGCTTTCGGCGTCGTCTTCGCTGCCGGTGACATCCGGGAAGTGATTCACCAGCTGAACGAGTCCCGAAACACGGTCGCGACGCTCGCAGCGATCCTGATCGCCGCTCATCTCGCTGTCGCCGTGCTCGCCGGACTCATCCTCCGGCAACCCCACAGCCAACAATCGGGTGCTGTTTCCGCCGAGCCCACGACGTAGGTAAGAACGACAGCGGGGTGCGCGGCAGCACGCTCAGGCCGCGCACCCCTTCTGGCGACGCCGAGGCGCCTGTGATCGCGAGGCGGCCGTCCTGTCTAGGCTGGCTGGGTGACGTGGTGGGCTTGGCTGTTGATCGCGCTCGGAGCGACGCTGCTGGTCTACGCCGCCTTTCTGGGCTGGCTGGTCGCGGTCGGCCGTCGGGAGGATGCTCGCGCGCTGGCGACGTTGATCCCGGATTGCATTGTCCTGGTCGGGCGGCTTGTTCGTGACCCGCGCGTGTCCCGAGGCAGGAAGCTGTTGTTGTTCGCGCTGGTCGCCTATCTGGCACTCCCGTTCGATCTCGTGCCCGATTTCATTCCGGTAGCAGGGCAGCTCGACGACGCGATCGTGGTCGCGCTTGTCCTACGCAGCCTCGTCCGCTCGGGCGGCGAGCCGCTTCTGAGGGAACTCTGGCCAGGGCCGGAGCGCACGCTGGCATTGATCTTGCGCCTCGCCGGCTGAGACCACGCAACCGTTCGAACACCAGACATCGAAGCGGATGTTGAGCCTGCGGCTCGTGTGAGCAGTCGTCTGCCTGCGGCACATAGGCTCGCGTGATGGACGAGCAGGTGACCAGCTTTGCGCCCCCGCCGGGAGACGATCAGCGCTGGCTGACGCCGGGTGTGAAGGGGATCGGGGCGGCGAGCCTCCTTTCGGATCTGGGTCACGAAATCCCGACGTCGCTGCTCCCGAGCTTCCTCACATCGACGCTGGGCGCTCCTGCTGCCGCGCTCGGGCTGATCGAAGGCGTCGCCGATGGGATCGCGGGGGCGGGCAAGTTCGCCGGCGGCCCGCTGGCCGATGACCCGCAGCGGCGACGCAACACCGCTGTCGGTGGCTACGCAGCAACCGCCGTGCTGACAGCAGCGATCGGCGCGACGACCGCGGTCTGGCAGGTCGCCGCGCTTCGCGCCGGCGGCTGGGCGGCACGCGGCCTGCGCGTCCCCGCCCGCAACGCACTCCTCGCCGACGTCGTGCCAGCGAGCGCCTACGGTCGCGCCTACGGGTTCGAGCGGGCAATGGACAACCTCGGTGCGATTGGCGGGCCGCTCCTTGCGATCGTGCTCGTCGCCCTCGTCGGTGTCCGCAGCGCCATCCTCGTCTCCGTCGTCCCCGGCCTCCTAGCGGTCGCCGCGATCCTCTACGCCGTCCGCCACGCGCCCCGGCTCGAGAAGCGCGAGCGGAAGCCGCTGCGCTTCCAGGTGCGCCCCGTCCTCCGCGGCCAACTCGGGCGTTTGTTCGTCGGTATCGGCGCCTTCGAGGCCGGCAACGCAGCCGCGACCCTCCTGATCCTGCGAGCCACCGACCTGCTCGACGAGCGGCACAGCCACGACCGGGCCGTCACGATCGCGCTCCTGCTCTACGCCGGCTACAACGTGGCCGCAACCCTGGCAAGCCTCCAGGGCGGTCGGGTTGGGGACCGCCGCGGCATGCTGAGCGTTCTCGTGCTCGGCGTCGCCGCCTTCCTGCTCGCCTACACCGGCTTCGCCTTCACCGGAGGAAGCATCGTCACGCTCGGCGCAGCGTTTGTCGTCGCCGGCATCGGCATCGGCTTCGTCGAGACGGCCGAGCACGCCGCGGTCGCCACCCTAGCGCCGAACGAGGTACGTGGCTCAGCCTTCGGGTTGCTGGCGGCCACCCAGTCCTTCGGCAACCTTGTCGCGAGCGCGATCGCGGGCGCACTCTGGACGTTGGTGTCGCCGACCGCGGCATTCCTCTTCCTCGCCGCCGCGATGGTCGTCAGTCTCGCCGGCCTCACGTTCGCCCGCGAACCTCATTCCGCCTGACCCGCCCAACCCCGCCTGACGCTGTGCACCGTCGGTTCGCATCACGCCGAACAGGCAACCCAGCGGGCGTCTCGTCTTCCATCATCATCGTGCTCCCTCCTGCCACCGGCACTCAGCCGACGACGGTCAGGCCACACGACTTACACAAAGTTCCGGACAGACCCCGTAACGGCCAACTCGCCGAACGTCAAGGTAGCAACCTTCACCGTGAACAAGGACGCAGGCGGCGCAGAAGCTGGCGTCGAGTAAATGGTCTGTCCCCATTTCGGGTTTCAACCGGGCAGCAAATGGGCAGCAAGCGCGCGAAATCCGCTTTGCGCAACGATGCGAGAGCAGATGGAGGAACGGCACAAGAGCCGCATGAATAGAGCGATCGGGCGTCAATCGTGGTCAACCGTCGTAACCCTCGAAGTGGCCTGTCACGCCGGAGGTCGCGGGTTCGAGTCCCGTCGCTCCCGCTTCAGAAAGCCCCGCAAATTGCGGGAGAGCGACTCGTATCCGGCCGAGGTCCGTTGTAATGTCGGCCGATGGCTGGACGATCAGGCCGCCACCTGTGCAACAGCCCGATGCTGAGCGTCTGCACGTCACGGGAGTGCAAGGCCATCGTGTTCGGACGCGGAACGTGTATCGAGCACGATCCGCACCGAGGGTCGCACCCCGGGGGTCAGGACAGTGGGGGACCCCGCCGGCGCAGTTTCTGGCCCCTGTCCAAGCCGTCTAGACCCCCGATTGCGGCGGGTTTGAGACGTGCTGCGGCTCCCTGGGATACAGGGTCAGGCGGCAATCGGCT
>Ga0315292_10000103_pt1 | contig 32334 bp, 32 predicted proteins | sample YL17G13_0_MG_FD_204029 | JGI IMG/M metagenome (GOLD analysis project Ga0315292, IMG submission 204029) | Sediment microbial communities from Yellowstone Lake, YNP, Wyoming, USA - YL17G13_0 | ecosystem: Environmental > Aquatic > Freshwater > Lake > Sediment | place: USA: Wyoming | collected... | reverse complement strand
ACCCTGTATTACGAGCGGTCGGGCCTTTCCGTGGACAAAGAAAAGCTCGCCGACATGGCCCACTCCGCCGCCGAAAAGACCGAGCCAAAACTCGCCATTCGAGATCCCTACATCTTCGAGTTCCTTGGACTCAAAGCCAATGAGGCCGTCAGCGAATCCAACCTCGAGGCTGCTCTCCTGGATAACCTGCATGAATTCCTGATGGAACTCGGTCAGGGTTTTTGTCTCGAAGCCCGGCAGAAAAGCATCGTCATCGGAAAGACCCGAGGGTTTGTGGATCTGGTTTTCTATCACCGTAAAAGGGGACGTAGTTTCTGAATATACTTGACAGGGGCCGTTTAGATAATAAATCCAGTCCTGAAGGAGAAAAAACCTTGACCGATCCCTTGCTCTCACCGGAATGACGATGGAAAATCTTCAGGTCGGCCGGCGGCGGTCCAGCCAAAAAGCGAGGGCGGCCAAGGCGGTGGCGATGGTGATCATCAAGGCGGTGGTGTGAAAGGTGGCCGCCAGTCCGTTGACCAGGTCCTGCGGCGGCGCCTGGGAAAGGTCGGCGGCCGATGGGACCCGGCCTGAGGCCATCATCCCAGTGGTGAAAAGTACACCGGCCAGCGGGATCCCGGTGGTGTGCCCCAGGGTCCGGGAAAGGGCCAGCAGCCCCGAGGCCACGCCCAAATGTTCTTTGGGTGCCCCACCCATGACCGCGCTGTTGTTGGGGGCCAGAAAGAGTCCCAGTCCTAACCCGAGCGGCAATAGGTGGAGGATATAGCCCACGGCGGTCGTTTCAACCTTTAAACCGGCTATGGACAGGCATCCGGCGACCAGCAGCAGGAGGCCCAGCAAACTGATGCCCCGGGGACCGAACCGGTCGGATAAGGCCCCGGCAGCCAGTGAAATCAGCCCCATGGACAGCGGCACGACCATCATCAGCAATCCGACTTTTACCGTGGGAAACCCTTTAACCAGTTCCAGATAAAAAGGGAGGGTAAACGTCCCGCCCAGCACGATGAAAACCAGCCAGCCCATAATCAGGTTGATGGAAAACAGGACATTTTTGAAGAGGGCCGGGCTCAGCATGGGCTGCGAAGAATTTTTTTCCACGAGAATGAACAGTCCGAGCCCCAGGACGGCGCCCGATAGGAGCAATAAAACCTGGGTATTCCTGAAGCCCAGATGTTGCCCTATGGTCATGCCCAGGGCATAAGCGATGATGGTGGCCAACAAGACCAGTCCACCCGGGAGATCGAAGCGTTGGTCTCCCCTTTTTGTTTCCAGGGAAGGAATAAACAGGCCGGTAGCCCCGATGGCCAGGATACCGATGGGAATATTGATCAGGAAAATCCAGTGCCAACTGGCCAGCCCGATGATCAGGCCGCCTATCGGCGGGCCGAGGGCCAAACCGACCGAGACGATCCCGCCCATCACCCCCAGTGCCCGGCCGCGCTCCTGGGCCGGAAAGGCCTCGGTAACCAGGGCGATCCCCAGGGATTGAACCATGACGGCCCCGCAGCCCTGCAGGGCCCGAAATCCAATCAGCCACCCTACGCTGGGAGACAACCCGCATAAAAACGACCCGAGGGTAAAGACGGTTAAACCCAACTGGTATATTCTTTTTTTCCCCACCATATCGCCCAGACGGGCCATGCTCAGCATGGTCGAGGTGATTACCAGGACATAAGAGAGGATAACCCACTGGATAGTAGGGAAATCGGTTCGCAGGGCCTGCACCAGGGTGGGGAGCGAGACGTTGACGATGCTGATGTCTATGGTGGCCATCAGAACACCCAACCCCACCGCCGCCAGGGAGAGCCATTTGTAACGGGTGCCGTCTAACCCCGGATTGTGATTTGAATCCGAGGGGTGACTGTATTCATTCCCGGCTGGGTCTAAGGGGTGCAATTTCGGCCTCTTTCCAAATAGTTCTTACCTTGCCAGCCTGGATCGTTCCAGGCAAGGATAAATTATGGCGAATGAACTATTTTTCAGTTTGAAGTTTATTTGAAATGAAGAGGAGAGTGATGTATAATACAATGTAGGTGTAAATTTTTGGGAGGTGCGGATATGGCTCAGATGATCCGTAAGCAGGTTTATATTGAACCCCTGCAGGACGTAAACCTGGGGATGCCAGATCTGGGCTTCGGCGCGATTGCACCAGATTCCGCTCATTTTCACGGAGGATTTTAATGTGGGGGCCGTGTTAGAAGGCGTGCGCTTTGTAACTCCATCCGAAGAAGGTTTCAACCTGGATAGGGTAGGGTTGCGATAGGAAATCCATGCGGGAGGCGGATCTTGATTATCAGGGTGGCCACCGCGGTCCGAAACGCCTTATTTTCTCGACCGACGGGCTGCGGGTGGTCACGGTCGATCACTACCAGACCTTAAGGGAGGTACCGGCATGCCGGTAAAAAGATATGTGCTGGATGGTCAAGCCATTCAGTCGCTTGATTCGTTCTATCAGCTAATCGCGAAGGTGCTGCCTTTGCCGGACTATTTTGGTCGGAACCTGGATGCCCTGGCGGATGTATTAACCACTGATCTGGACGGGCCGTGTGAGATCCTTTGGGAACAGTCGGCGGTTTCGAAAGAGGCCATGAAACGTGATTTCCAGAGAATACGTACGGTCCTGAAGCGCGTGGGCCAGGAACGAGAGGATATCAAGATTGTTTTCCGATAGGAGGAAGGGTCTCTGAAAAAATGAACGTCGAACATCGAACTTCCAACATCGACTGTTTAATGGGAAAATATGAAGAAACAGAAATAGGTGTTTCCTGTTCGGCAATGAAGGTCTGTTTTTCAATCTATTCTTTTGTTCTTATTTTCCTTTTAACCGGGAGTCCGCTCATGGCGATTGAAACGGCCCGATACCAGGTGGTAGAGAAGGAGGGTGATTTCGAAATACGCCAGTATGCTCCGTATATCGTGGCCGAAACGTTGGTGGAGGGCGAGATGGACGAGGTGGGCAACGAAGGCTTCCGGCGGCTCTTCGGCTATATTTCCGGGAACAACCGGAAGAAACAATCCATCTCGATGACCGCCCCGGTGACCCAGGAAAAAACCGCGGAGAAGATTGCCATGACCGCACCGGTTACCCAGGAGAAAGCGGGCGGCAAGTTCCGCATCACCTTTATGATGCCGTCCGAGTACACCCTGGAAACGCTTCCGGAGCCCCTGGATTCCCGGGTGGCTTTGACGACCGAGCCGGCCCGGTTGGTGGCGGCGATTCAATACTCCGGCACCTGGAGCCCGAAACGCTTTGAGGACCATAAAAAGAAACTTGACGAATGGATTTTAAAGCGGGGCTTGAAACTGCTGGCCGAACCGGTCTGGGCCCGCTACGACCCGCCTTTCAAGCCCTGGTTCTTAAGGCGGAATGAGGTGTTGATCCCGGTGGAACGGGAGTGAATAGTGGGTGGACCCCCCTTCCGTAAACCGATGGAAATTCCGTTTTCGATGAAACCTGCCCAGAGGATAGCCGGAAAAACGCTGACCAAGGATCGCAAATTCCAACCATTTTTTGCAAGAGAAAGAGATAGGGGACAGGGAAATCTCAAGGGAAGCCAGAAGTAGTGTTGGAACCTCTGAAGGATTCTCCCTAATCCCTCTCCTTCCGGAAAATTGGCAATAAAACATGGAGGCCCCGAACGCCGCCTGGAGCTACCCTGAAGAAACTATCCAGGATCACGTTGCTTTCTATCCCGGTCTTAAGGACGCCTGTTATGTGGATGGGGAAAGGGTCCAACCTCAGAAGGGCGACTTCTATGGGGGTTGGATTACTTCAGACATCGAAGGGCCTTTCAAAGGTGGGCCGGGAACAACAGGGTGGTGAAGCGGACTCCGATTCCCCTGCCCTCCGGCGCTTGGAGGATCCTGAATATTCAATTCGAGGGTAGAGCCACGACATTCTTTAAACCGTTATAGACTTTGGAGATCTGGTTAAAGCATGTATTCAGGGAGAGAACGCCGAGCCCTCTGCGGCATCTGCCCGGCCGGTTGCTGGATAATCGTAACCTACGACCAGGAAGGCAAAATGGCCAAGGTGCGGGCTGATGAAAGCTCGCCCTTCGGAATCACCTGCAGGCTCGGGGTGCACTCCCCGGAAATCGTCTATTCCGAGAACCGCCTCCGCTACCCCCTGAAACGCAAGGGTCCCAAAGGCACCTACGACTTTGAACGCATCACCTGGGACGAGGCCTTTGATGAGATAGTCTCCCGGCTTCAGTCCATCAAAGCGGCGCAGGGACCCGAAGCGGCGGCCGTCTACACCGGGCGGGGCAGCTTTGAGCTGGCCATGTGCGATATTTTCCAACCCCGGGGGGTGGCCGTCTCTTCAGCCTCGAGCCTACTTTTTCCCTTCGGCTCGCCCAACACCATGGGGGTGGGAGCCCTTTGCTACGTCTCCATGGCCATGATCGCACCGCACCTGACCATGGGCGGAATGTTCATCAACATGTTTTCGGACCTGGAGCAGGCCGAGTTGATAGTGGTGTGGGGCGCCAATCCCGCCACCGACTGCCCGCCCCTGGATTATAAGCGAATCAGCGAGGCGACCCAGCGGGGTACCCGGCTCGTGGTAATCGATCCGAGGCGGACCTTGACCGCCAAAATTGACGGGGCCCGGTGGATCCCCATCCGGCCCGGCACGGACGGCGCCCTGGCCTTGGCCCTCTGCCAGGTCCTTATCGAAGAAGAGCTCTATGACGAACCTTTCGTTCAGGACTGGACCCATGGTTTTAAGGGATTCGCCCAATACCTGCAGCACTTCAGGCCGGAGGTCGTTGAACCCATAACCGGCGTGCCGGCGGACACCATCCGCACCCTGGCCCGGGAGATTGCCGGGGCTCGCGGCGCCTCACCGGTCATGTATTCCGGGCTGGAATACAACGACAGTGGCGTCCAAGCCATTCGGGCCACCATGGTGCTCTGGGGACTGGCCGGGCAGTTGGATGTACCGGGGGGCCGCTGCTTCACCATGGGGCAGAATATTTTCCCCATCAACCGGAAAGGCTTGATTGTCAACCCTGACGTCAAAAGATCTCTGGGAAGGGACCGCTTCCCGGTTTACAGCCTGTACCGTGGGGAATCCCATGCCAACGCCCTGCCCGAGGCGGTGCTCCGGGGCAAGCCCTACCCGATCCGCTCCCTAATCATCCTCGGCGGCTCCATGATCACCGCCTGGCCTAAGCCCCAGGTCTGGCGGGAGACCCTGGCGGGCCTTGATTTTCTGACGTGCATCGACCTTAATTTTACCGCGGATTGCGCCTACGCCGACCTGGTGCTCCCGGCCGCCACCTGGTATGAAATAGAATCCTACATGACCTATGGCCCCATTTTTCGGGTCAGGGAACGGGTCATTGAGCCGGTGGGCGAGGCCAGGAATGCTTTTTTCATTTTTGCCGAACTGGCCAGCCGTTTAGGTTACGGCCAGTGCTACCCCCAAAATGAGGACGAGTTGTTGCGCCATGTCCTGAAGGGCTCGCCCTTTACCCTGGAAGCGGTGCGCGCCGCGGGAGGCCAGGTTCAGGTGGACCCCGCCATCATGCAATACAAAAAGTGGGAAAAGGGACTGCTGCGGCCGGACGGCCGTCCCGGCTTTGACACTCCCACCGGCAAGTTCGAAATTGCCTCCACCATCCTGGAAGAGCACGGCTATGACCCCCTGCCGGTCTATACCGAACCCCTGGAAGGACCCCTGTCCCAACCGGATCTGGCGCGAAAGTTCCCCCTGGTCTTCAACTCCGGCGCTCGGGTCACCACCGACTTCCGTTCCCAGTTCCACGGTATTCCGGGACTGGTCAAAGAGAGGCCCGAACCCACCGTGATGCTAAACAGTGAGGATGCCAAAGCCCGGTCCATCAACCACGGGGACGCGGTTATGGTCAAAAGTCCTCGGGGGCAGGTGCGGATGCGGGCTATTGTTACCGGCGACATTGTTCCGGGAGCCATCGAGGCCAACATGGGGGGCGGCGGCCCTTTGGGACCCAAGGCCTGGCAGGACTGCAACATCAACGATTTGACCGATCTCCGCTATGATCCCATTTCCGGGTTCCCTATTTATAAGGCCCTTTTGTGCCAGGTGGAGCGGTCCCCTGACTCTCAGGATACCCTGGCCCTCGATACCGGTGAAGCGGCTCCCATCTCCCTGACGGCGGCAGAAGCGCCGCTCCCCGTCACAGACCGGATCTACCTGGACCACAACGCCACCACCCCGGTGCATCCAGAGGTGCAAATCGCCATGGTCCGGTTTCTCGAGGGTCACGGCGGCAACCCTTCCTCCATTTACCGGGAAGGTCGGGAAGCCAAGTCAGCCATGGAGGAAGCCCGTCGCAAGTTGGCCAATCTCCTGGGCACCACGGCCCGCCGACTCATCTTCACCGGCGGCGGCAGTGAAGCCAACAATATGGTCATTAAGAACACGGCCTGGGCCAACCGGGACACCCGCCCGCACCTGATCACCTCCAGCATCGAACATCCTTCAGTCCTGAAGGTGTGCCAGTGGCTGGAACAAAACGGGTTACCGGTCACCTACCTGCCGGTGGATGAATACGGCCGGGTCCGTCCGGCAGACCTGAAACAGGCCTTGAGTTCCCGCACCTGCCTGGTGAGTATCATGTTAGCCAACAACGAGACCGGCTCGATTCAGCCGATTAATGAACTGGTGGCCCTGGCCCATGCCCAGGGTGCGCTGTTTCACACCGACGGGGTGCAGGCCGTGGGCAGAATCCCGGTGGATGTGGAAGCGCTGGGGGTGGACTTCTTTAGTCTGTCGGGCCACAAGTTCCATGGACCCAAGGGGGTGGGGGCCTTATATTCGAGGAAGGGCCTTCTGCTTGAGCCACTGATCCACGGCGGGGGGCAGGAAGGTGGACGGAGGGCCGGCACCGAGAATACCCCGGGGATCATCGGCATCGGCGCGGCCGCGGAACTGGCGGAAAAACGGCTCGTCCTGATGGCCACCCTGGTTGAAGGCCTGCGGGACGATCTGTGGGATGGCCTGGCCAGGATTTTTCCCAAGGCCAGGTTGAACGGGCACCCGATGGAGCGGCTGCCCAACACCCTGAACGTCTCCCTTCCCGGGATTCGGGGGGAATCCCTGGTCCTGGCTGTCGACCAGCAAGGCATTGCCTTCTCTTCCGGTTCCGCCTGCCGTTCCGGATCGCCCGAACCCTCACAGGCCCTTCTGGCCATGGGGCTCACCGAAGACCAGGCCCACTGCGCCATCCGCCTTTCCCTGGGGGTGGACAACACCGGCGAACAAATCACCAGGACCCTGACAGCCCTGGAAAAGGCAGTCGAGGATTCGTGGTCCAGCGTACGTTTCGTACCGTGCCGATAGGGTGATCTTTCCTGCGCCATCCATTGAAACCCTCGATCCGGGAGGCCCAAAATGAATACCCGAAAACAAATCAGCCTGCAAAACGGGCGTTTACAGATCCAGCACTGCTTATTGGAGGATGACCATCGGGAAACCGGCAGGGAAATCATTGAAGGAATGACTCAGCCCCAGAAGCGTCTTCCCAGCAGATACTTCTACGACGCCTACGGGTCCTGGTTGTTTGAAAGAATCTGCGACCTGCCCGAATATTATTTGACCAGGACGGAACTGGCCATCCTCACGGCAAACGCCCCTGAAATCATGGCCTTCTTTTCCGGGGGCTTTGGCGATCTGGTAGAACTGGGCAGCGGATCCAATCGAAAAATCAAAATTCTCCTGGATGCGCTGGACGGTCCCAGGGCGTACCCTATACGCTACGTACCGATGGACATCAGCGAAAGCGCGCTCTACGAGGCCTCCCAGGAACTCCTGTACACCTACGATGATTTGGATATCCTCGGGATTATCGCCGACTTCACCCGCCACCTGGAAGTTTTGCCGCCAGGCCGGAAGCTGATCACCTTTCTGGGGAGCACCATCGGCAACTTTCCGAGCCTTGAACGGGTTGCTTTCCTGAGGGGCGTGGCCCAGGTCATGAACACGGAGGACGGGCTCCTTTTGGGCCTGGATATGCTAAAATCCCCGGACCTCCTGGAGGCTGCCTATAATGACAGCCGGGGGATGACCGCCGAGTTCAATAAAAACATCTTGCACAACCTGAACCGCTCCCTGAATGCCGACTTCAATACGACGGATTTTGAACATCAGGCCATCTTTGTGAAAGAAAAGGAACGGGTTGAGATGCATCTGCGGGCCACCCGCGACACATCGGCCAGGATAGCTGATCTCGATTTTACGGTGTTGTGCCGGAAGGGGGAGACCATTCACACCGAGATCTGCAAAAAATTTAATCGGGCCCAAGCCCACCGGGATTTTCAGAGGGCGGGCCTCGCGGCCCTCAAGTGGTTTACCGACCCCCAGGGCTGGTTTTCCCTGGTGTTGCTGAAAAAAACCCGTATGGCCATGGTGGGCGCCGATTTCCAGGAAACGGAGGAAAATTAGATGAAGGCCGTGTGGAAGAACACCGAATTAGTGGAAAGCAACCGGACCGTCCTCTTGGAGGGCAATCATTATTTCCCGCCCGAAGCCGTCAACCGACAATTCTTGAAAACGAGTCACACCCATACCACCTGCCCCTGGAAAGGCCAGGCCAGTTATTACCACGTTGAGGTAGATGGTGAGGTGAATGAGGATGCGGCCTGGTATTACCCCGACCCCAAGGAAGCGGCCCAAAACATCAAAAACCATGTCGCCTTTTGGAAGGGTGTAAAAGTGACGTAATTTGTCCAAGCACCGAAGGCTTCATAGGTTTCGTGCCGACAGTGGCCGCTGATCCGTAGACCGGTCAATTTCTGAAGTGGGTGCTCGCCCCGAGCATGGGGTTTTATAGGCAAACGGGACAACGTATTCATACGGTTTCATCAGGTTCGTCTCCCGGAATAATCGATTGGCACCCCTTTAAAATGTCATCGACTGTAAACTCATACAAGCGGGGTTCGACATCTTTGTCGATCTGCTGCAGATGGTCTATTTTTTTGTTTACCAATTAAGCGTATTAACGTCCTGGAGACATTCCGGATTTCAGATTGTAGGATTAAGGCGATAATTTGAGTACAATGTTTGACAAATTTGAAAATATGTGCTAATTCAAACCAAAATCCATCCATCCATTAATTTTTCCCATTTTTGTTTTTCCCCCTAAAACCTTGGGAGGATGAACGAACTTAAAAGCCCCTGCATCCTATTTAGAAAGCAGGGCTTTTTTGATTAAACCCCATGACCTTGAGGCCACCCGCTATGAAAGAAAATCCTTACTTAAAATCAGCAATTTTAGAGGTCGTCGAAACTCAACTTAAGAGAAATGATCCGCTCGAAACGCGTCAAACCTTCGATCGTTTGATAGAGAGATGCCTAGGCGGCCTCCTCCGTCAAAACCTCCGCAATAAATATATCCACCAACTGGGGGTCAAACTGGGAACCGCGGCAGTCCTTTAATTCCTCCCGGGCCTCCAAAACAGTTCGGCCCTTCCGGTAAGGGCGGTCATTCCGCATGACATCATAGGCATCCAGAATAAAGACCATCCGGGCCAGCAGGGGAATTTCCTCCCCCTTCAGGCCCTGCGGATACCCCCGGCCGTCCCACCGCTCGTGAGCGGAAAGGATAATTTCAGCCACATGGGAAATCTCGGGCGTAGCCTTGGCGATGCGATAGCCCGTTTCGGTATGCCGCTTGATCACCTCAAATTCTTCCGTGGTCAGGGGTCCGGTCTTATTTAAAATTTCATCCGGAATGACCACCTTGCCGATATCATGAAGTTCGGTGGCCAGGACCACTTTTTGGGCTTCCTCGGCGGATAAACCGACTTTATCGGCAAAACAGCGGGCCAGTTCCGTCATTCGGCTCATATGCTGCTCGGTGCCGGTATCCTTTTCCACCATAGTCGCTTTCAGCACCTGTAAAATTGATTTTCGAACATCCTCCCGCTTCGGAATTTTCTCCTGGAGCATCCGATGGTCCGCTGATTTAAAGACCTCGATCAGCGTTGGAGAAGTCTGATCCCAAAAATCATAACCGGCCGATATATTCAGAGGATGTCTCCCTTTCGGCAACGCGTTATTATAAGAAAAGATTTGGTTCTTTAATCGGGCTACGGCGGAACCAAATCTTTCCCGGTTGATATTTTTTATCACCACTGCGAACTCGTCTCCGCCGATCCGGGCGATCAGATCGGAAGGCCGGAAGGTCCTCCTCAAAAACCCAGCCAACTCCTGGAGTTGCCGGTCCCCTTCCACATGACCGAGCGTATCGTTGACAAATTTCAGCCCGTCGATGTCCAGAAGCAGAATGCCGACCGACGGCTCCCGCTCCGCCGCCAGGAGTTTCATGGCTTCCTCGAAAAAACTCCGATTATAAAGCTGGGTCAGGGAATCATGGGTAGAGGCATAGGTAAGCTGTTCTTCCGCCAACCGACGTTCGGTAATATCCCGCAGAATGACCGTCAGAAAGCTTTCTCCCTTGGCTTTCCAGGAGGCCACTGAGAGTTCTGCGGGGAATTCCCGGCCCGCTTTGGTTAATCCCCTGGCCTGAAAGGTGGATCCCGGCCCGGAAGCCTCTTCCGGATTTAGGATTTTATGGGTTTCATCGGGGATGAAGTGCTGATCATCGGTGCTCCCGATGATGGAGATGAACGGCCGGCCGATGATTTCCCCGGTCGAAAAACCAAAAATGGTTTCGGCCGAAGGATTCCAGCCGACAATCGTTCCGGCTTGGTTTACGGTGATCACCGCTTCCGAAGCCGTTTCAATGACGGAGCGGAAACGGGCCTCACTCTCCCGCAGAACGGCCTCGATGCGTATACGTTCCTCGATCTCCGAAGCCATCCGGGTATTGGTCTCGGTAAGTTCCACGGTGCGGTCATGGACTTGTTTTTGATGTTTCTTCAATCGGGCCAGCATCTGGTTAAAGGCCTGGGCCAGGTCGGAGAGTTCGTCCCCATTCCCGGCGGGGATAAAGCCTTCCAGTTTTCCATCCGAAATCTCCTGAGTAGCCCTTTTCAACCGCTGGACCGGGGCGGTAATCTTTCGGGTCAACGCCACCGTGGCCCCCACGCCCAGGATAATGATGATCACCGTGAGGACCAGAGTCGTATAAATAAAATCGGATAACCGTCGGTTGACTTCCTCGAGGGTCAACCCGATGTGGACTTCCCCCAGAAAAGGGGATATTTTTAACGCGTCTAAAAAGGAATTGGCTGAGAAATTCGCCGGGGCCACCGTGGCCGTTTTCTTCAGTACCGGGGCTCGGACTTCCACATATTCCCGTTTATCCCCGGGATGGACGAATTTTCCGGTCCAGATCCGATCGAGTGGTTGGCCATCGGTCGGATTCTTTGCCGAAACCGGCCCCACCCCGGGAATAAAGTATTTTTCCAGCACCAAGGCCTTATGTCGGTTCACCAGCCGGAAATAGGCAATATTCGGGTTTAAGGCCAAACCGTGGACAATCGGTGAAAGATCGGCCGGGCGGAAATTGAGCAGGGCTGATTCACATTGGTTGGCCGCCAATTCAGCCAGCGTGATCCCCTGGTTCCGGATCTCCTGATGGACATTTTTAAGCTCGGTCCGGATAACAAAGAAAGACAAACCGGCCGAGGTAGATAGAATCAGCAGGACCGTTAATAGATTAAACTTGGCGGCCAGTGTTAAGCGGAGACGGATCCATTTCCCAGGTTTCATCAATAACCCCGATCGAAAACCACGCATTCATAGAGGATAGATAGTTCGGCTTAACTTGTTTTCGGCGGGAAAAATAAAAACTTGAATCGGCGACGCCATTTCTTTAGAGATTCGGAGTTGAGCATTGGGGAATTTCTAAAAAAGCAGGCAGACCGAATTCAGCCCCAATCGCATCGAGTGGGATGGCGTTGGTTTCCTCCCCCTTCAACCGGCCGTCGGAAATATGCAGGATCCGATGGGTATAGCGGGACCATTCCGGGCTGTGGGTGACCATGATGATGGTCATGCCCTCTCCATTCAGCTCTTGAAGCAACCGCATGATCTCCCGGCCGGTTCGGGTGTCCAGGTTCCCGGTGGGTTCATCGGCCAGCAGGATCGGCGGCCGGTTGACCACGGCCCGGGCTATGGCCACGCGCTCCTGCTCCCCCCCGGAGATCTGGTTCGGCAAGCGGTGGCCCTTGGAAGCCAGGCCCACCCGGGCCAGGGCCTGGTCGGCCATTTCCCTTTTGACTTTCTCTTTCAGCCGCTTGGTGGTCAAGGGCAGCATGACGTTTTCCAGGACCGACAGGTAGGGGATCAGGTGAAAGCTTTGAAAGACGAACCCTAAGGTTTCCCGTCGGAAGTCGGCCTGCTGCTCGCCTGTAAGGCCATAGACCTCGACCCCGTTTACCCGATAGGAGCCCCCGGAGGGGGTATTTAAAACCCCCAGCACAGATAGAAGGGTTGATTTTCCCGAACCCGATTCGCCCATAATGGCTACGAATTCATCGGTTTGAATGGCCAGGCTGATCCCCTGCAGTGCGGTTACCTGCCCCTCGCCCGCGCCGTAGGTTTTGACGATGTTTTCCAGTTTTATGTAGTTCATATGTTTTGTCCTTAATACAGCCAAAAATATTTGAAATATTTTTGGCTAGCTTTTACTGCCGAGTTCCCCCTCACCCCAACCCTCTCCCGCGTGGGGGAGAGGGAGTCCAAGGGAACGGCCCGGGCTTTTTATCTTTCCCTCCACGGGCCTGGCAGGCATATTAAAGACTGCGCAACGCCTCATTGGGATCCAGGCGGGCGGCCATCAGGGCCGGGTAGATGCCGGCCAGGAGGCCCAGAACGACGGCCAGCCCCACGGCCCCACCGGCGATGGCCGGGCTGAAACCGACCGTCAGGCCGTGCCCGTCGGAGAAAAAGGGCAGGGCCGCCTGCGTGACTCCGATCCCGACCAGGTAGCCCACGGCCCCGGCCAGAAAAGAAACCACCCCGGCTTCCAGCAGGATGATGCGCATCACGTGGCTTCGCCGAAAACCGATGGCCCGGAAGATGCCGATCTCACTGGTCCGCTCCCGAACGCTGCTCATCATGGTTACTAAAACAACCAGGGCGCCCACCAGGATCACCAGTCCGGATAATATGAAAGCCAGGTTTTGAAAATGGCCCAGGGCCTCCATCCGGCTCTGGACCACCTGCTTGATGGCCATGACCTTGGCTCCCGGCAGGACTCCGGAGATCTGGGTCACCATCTCTTCTATCGGGCAACCGGAGCATAAAGCCGCCACCTCGGCCATGGAGATGCGGCCCTCCTTGCCCAAAATCCTCTGGGCGGTGGTTAGATGTCCAAAGATCATCTGATCATCCTGAGAGCCGGTGGGCTCCAGGATGCCGGAAACCCGGAGGTTTTTTCCGTTGAGAGAGACTGCCTTTCCTTCGGTCAGCCCCAGTATGCGGGCGGCCTCCGAGCCGGCCAGGATTTCTTCCTGGTTAGGAAAATGCCCACCGGTCTTCCACCAGGGCCTTAAAAACCGTCGAAGCTTGAAGTCCAAGCCTCCCAGCAGGAGCGGTTTTTTATTGACCTCGATAGCGCCCAAAACCATGGGGCCGATCGCCGCTACATTGGCCGAATTCTTTATTGTCCGGATCTTTTCCAGATCGGCCTGCCTTATCTCCTGCATATCAAAGGAGAGGCCGCCCAGGGAAATACCGCCGTAAGTCAGCGACAGGCTTTCGGTTCGGGGCACGATCAGGATGTTGGCCCCGTATTTCTCCATCTTATGATTGATCTCCTTGGTCAGGGCTTCCACCAGGCTGACGAAAGCCACCACCGAAGCGATACCGATCAGGAGGCCGGCCAGGATGAAGAGGGCTTTGGTCTTCCGGCGCATCAGGTTTCTAAAGGCAATGGTTCTTAGTTTCATCGGTTTATCCCCGGATTAGAAATTAAAATAATTCCGGCCGTCCAGGATATCTTTGGCCTGGATAATCAATTGATTGCCCCGAATAGTCCTCTTAAGCGGAGCGGGGTTGCAGCCCCCCTTGACTTCACCGATCAATTTGGAGGTAAACTTTTTCCCGCAGTTCCGGCAGACCATATAATCGCCATCCTGCTGGTAGCCCTTGCCGGAGGGCCAGCAGACATCGCAAGCATCAAAAGCGGCCCGGATGACTCCGTCGGAACTTTTGATTATGAAATACTGGATGGTAATCCCCCCGGGGGCGCTATAAGTAAAGTGGCGGGCCTTCCCGTCGGCGAACTGGGAAAGGGGAAAACTGAATTCAGCCGGGGAGGAGGCCTTTGTTTTTTCAGCGGCGATTCCCTGGGAGAAAGAAGAAAAGATTGCGGCGGCCAGGAGGCCAGGGATCAAAAGCCGGCGGCAAACACCTTTTGATTTTCTTAAACGGGCTTTTTTTCTCGAAAACATAATGTCCCCTCTTTAGATAATTTTTGGGCATCCAGCTGAATCAATCGAAAAGGAGATCGATTCCGGGCACGGGCCAGGTTTACCGGCGTCTCTATCGTTTTAGAACTTTAATTGAGGTCCAGGATCAGGAAATTAACAGCGCAGGGAATGGATCTGCAGGAACAACGGCCCGGGTAGAGGGCTGTGGGTGGAAAAACCGATTGCCGGACCCGGGGGGTCCGGACGGGCAGATTCGGTTTCCACGGATAGGAAGGGCCGGGATGACGAAGAAGAATCCAGGCTGACGGAAGTGAAAGAGATTAAAAAATCCAGGGACGACGATTGAAAGGAATGATGGCAGTTATCCCCGCAGGGGCAGTCGGCCGAAGTCGGTTTAACCGGCTGTCCGCAACAGTCGACCTCCTGGCGGTGAGGATTTTCACCTGAAGGGGCGTCAGGTTTGGCGCAGTTACAGGGGGTCGGGGGCAAGGCCAGACCGGGACCCGTTACCCAAAAAACCAGGAGGATGACGAATGAAATTTGAAAATATTTCGATTTCAAGGTTTGCTCTTTTGTCATTTGTTTCAATTTAAAGCTTGGCCCGGATAAAGTCAACCGGAAGGATATAAGAGGTTGTTCGATCTTTTGGGTGGGTGGGCAGACCTGGGGAGGTAAATACGAAAATAGACATTTCAAATCCCCCTATGTTTCCAGAGAAAAGCCTGGATTCCCGCTCAGAAGCGCTGCGGGAATGACGCGCTAGGTAAACTCACTTAACCCGAGACTGTTGATAATACCACTGGACCTGTCCCGGACTGCTGTCCTCGTCAAGGTTCTCTTCCCGGATCTTTTTCTTGCCCTGCCCCGGGGGCAGCACCTCCTTCAACTTCCATTGACCGTCGAGTCGCCCAAGGGTCCAATATTCTTCAAAGGGGGTTACATACGGCTGCCGGCTTCCGACCTGTTCCCCTTGATAATTGATAATCTGGGCATGGGCGCTGATCTGGACCGTAAACTCATCTTTAGCCTGATCAGCGAAATTCCGCACCAGGATCAATTCCGCTTTGCGCACGCACAGGTTGCGGTATTCCACTTTGACACCCTTGGTGCGCCGGCTTTCCAGTTGGGTTCGGAGGTCCGCGGCCAGTTCCGGGAACAGATCCGGCGCGGGAATCCGGGCCGGATCACCGGATTCCCTGGCCAGGTAGACGCTTAGAAATAGTTTGCGGGCCCGCTCCAGCATGGACCGGCGATCCCAGAGCTTATCGGTCTGAGATAGAAAGTTCAAAAGGCGCTCGATGCGCGCGGCCTTTTCCTCGGGCTGCTTTTCCAGCCAGGGACCGGCGTCTCCCTTTTCTTGGGCCGCATCCCAATAAATCCCTTTAAGCGTATCGTCGGTCAGCATTTCAGCGAAATTATCGTCCTTGAGGATATCCGACTCTCCGGCCTGCTCGATTTCCCGCAGGAGCCATTGATCCCCCCAGCGCTGAAAGGTCCAAAACTCCTGAAAACGGGCCGGCCCCGTATCGCCCCGCAAAAATTTTCCGGTGCGGTCATCCTCATAGTAATCTTGAGCCGAAGCGGTAACCAGGGCCGTGAACTCCCTTTGTTCGGGCCTATCCATATAGCGGATATTTACCAGATCCAGGCCTTCCACCGTAAGCCGGCTAATGCGATTGATTTCATGGTTTCTCCTGAGTCCCTGCAACTGAGACCGGTGTTGATCAAAAAGGTCGGCCAGCAGGAGGGGTTTCATGGGTTCATATTCACGGGACTCCCAGCATTCCTGAAGTTTACGAAAGGTGGATTCGGCCAGTTTCTTCAACTCCTCAGGAGCTGCCGAAGGATCCTGCCGGCTTAGAAAAGTTAACAGGGCCATGGTTTTTTCGGCCTTGGGCTTTATCTGGGCCGGACGGTAGACAAAGTCCAGGTTTTCGGTCTTCCTTTTCCCGATCTTGAACAAAAGGCTAATCAGCAGGATGAACCCCAGGATCATGCCGCCCATGATGAGCAAAAAGGCGGTCCAGGAAATTTCTCCCCCACTGCTGCTGCTTGAACCGGAACTGGAGCGTGAACTGGAACTGGAACGGCTGGAGCCGCCCCCCTTGTTATGCACGAGCAGGCCTTCGGCCATGAAGGTGTGGGGTTCCCCCACTTGCAGGTTAAAAACCAGGGCGTCATTTTTTGCAGGGGTTATGGCCCGAACCTTCCCGGCCACTAACCGTCCGCCTTTCCAGCGGAGGATTCGCTCCCCGGGTCTAAGATCTCCGGCGGGCCGGAACCCGCCGTTCCAGAGAGCGACCGGATGTTCCCCGGTGGCCGGCAACGTCCCCCGACCCGTTTCAATCCGCAGGAGAGGGCTTCGGCGCACCCAGATGGTCTGGACCCGGGTCCGGACCGTTTGACCGTTTTCCCGGACGGCCAGGACCTCGTCGCCAAAATGCAGGGACTCGATAGCGAGCGGGCCGTTCGGCGCGGCGATCTTGGTTCCCGCCGGAAAACAGCCGCCGCCTTTGTTGTGGACGGCCAGACGGCCGGCAAAAAAGGTGTTGGGGTGGTCCGTCTGGAGGTTAAATACCTGGGCCGGCCCTTTGACCCTTTGAAGCGATACAATCCGCTGCTCCGAAAACCAGCGGCCATCCCAGGCCGTCAGGGTGTCTCCCTTTTGAAGGGCCTCAACGGTCTTGAAAGTGCCCCGTCCGGTGTAGAAGGGGTGATCGAGGGTCGTGCGCAGGGTCGTGCGATCGGTCGTTAAGATGACCAATTCATCCACCTCGTGACCCAAAATCTCCCGAACCTTGGTCCGAACCATCCGGCCGTCGGGAGTAAAGGCCAGGAGTTCATCGCCCGGTCTAAGGGCGCTGATCGGCGCTTCCTGTCCATCCCCCTTGAGTATCGGGCTGTCGGGTAAGAAACAGCCTTTGTTGTGGACGACGACTCCCCCGGCGATAAACGTTCCTCCCGGGCTGACTAAGAGATTAAAAGCGCGAGGCCCGCCTTCAATCTTCCGGATAGACTGGATTTCAGCCGGTCTCAGCCGGCTTTGCCCGGCCAGGTAAACCTTATCCCCCCTTTGTAGACAGCCGGCCTGTCGGTAAAGGCCCGGGCCTGTCATGATCGGGTGTTCCTCCGTGACGGTCAGCTTGGACCCCGAAGCCACAATCTCCAGCCAGGCCCCCGGTTCTACCGACCGTGACGCCTGGACCGCGGCCGGCTGCAGCCTGCCGGCGAACACACTCCAGACGGGATCGCCTGGTTTCAGCTTTTCAATGGCGATGACTCCTTGAGGGGTAAAAATCGCCGTTCCTTCGGCCACGCAGCCCCCTCCCCCCCGAGCCCAGGAAGAAACAGGGGTCAGGCCAAGGAAGAGCAGCAAGGCCCAGAAAGTTATTTTTCTCATTTTCCCCTACTCCGAATAAATGGCTTAGTGGAGTGCCGCGATGACGCCGCCCAACACCGCGGCCGCTACGACCAGGCTCATTCCCAGGATGGCGGCGCTGACCAGTCTTCCATAATATTCGGCCACGGCGCTGTTTCCGCGGGCTATTTCCTTTTGTTCATCGAGGTTCGGGGTCAGCCGCTCGATCAACCGCGGCACCACCAGGGAAGCCACCAGCACCAGGATCATGCCCAGGACCCCGCCGACTACCGAAAAGACTACCGACCAACCTATGTTCTGAATGGTCTCCATCATAAAAACCCCTTTCTAACCTTATTTAAAGCAGGCCCAGACTCAGAGACTTTTGATGCTTCCCGGGCAGGCCCTGCCTCCTGGATGATTTGAAAACACGGGGGCCGGGTTAGAACCTAAAAAGCAATGTGGAAAACCCTTTCGCCGAGACCCGGCGGCCACGAAGGCCCGATCTCAGACTGAGCTACCGTATGGTAGCGACCCACCCATAAGGGCGACCCACCCTTAGTTCATTTTGACCTGAGGAACGGAAAGTTCTTCGGCACCTTCCACCTGAAAGAACGGTTCGGCCTGGAAACCGAACAGGTCGGCCACCAGGTTGCCGGGAAAGACCTCGACTCGGTTCTTATAGTCCCGGGCCAGATCATTGTAATACTGCCGGGCAAAACCGATCTTATTCTCGGTACCCGCCAACTGTTCCTGCAAAGCGAGAAAATTTTGATTGGCCTTGAGATCAGGGTAGGCTTCGGCCAAGGCGAAAAGGGAGCGCAGGGACTGGGCCAGGAGGCCTTCGATTTTGGCCCGTTCTTCCAGGCCTCCGGTAAAGTCGAGGGCCCGTTGACGGGCTTGGGTGACGGTTTCCAAGGTCTGCCGTTCATGGGCGGCATACCCCTTGACCGTTTCGACCAGGTTGGGGATGAGGTCGTAGCGGCGCTTAAGCTGGACGTCGATCGAGCTCCAGGCGCTTTTTACATTGTTTCGGCCCCGAACCAAACCGTTATAAATCCGGATAACATAAAAGCCCAGACCGGCTATCCCGACGATCAAAATCGATAAGGTCAACATGGCAGACTCCCTTTATTGGTCGTTGAATCTTATTAGCGGCCTTAAGGTCACCAGGGTGGCCCCCCAGCCCCCGGCCTCTTCCTCGGCTAAGCGAAAGGAGACCACCTCCGGTATTTTTCGAAGCAGGGAATGTGCCGTTTCCCGTAAGGCCCCGGTCCCCTTGCCGTGAACGAGGCGCACCTCCAGGATACCCCGCTCCCGGCAGGAGGCCAGATACTCGGGGATTAATTCCTTTACCTCCCGGGGGTGGAAGGTGTGCAGGTCCAGGAGGCCGTCGATGGGCAGTTCAATCGGATCGGATTCGTTCATTTTCTGCTGAGAAAAACCTGAGGCGTAGGAACTACTTCGGATTCAGGGCCTGCGCCAGGTCTTCCATCAGATCCTCCGGGTGCTCAATGCCGACCGACAGCCGGAACAAGTGGTCTGATATCCCGACCCGCTTCCTCTCGGCGGCCGACATCTTGACGTGAGAGGTGACCGCCGGGGCGCAGATGGTCGATTCAACTCCTCCCAGGCTCACCGCCGGTGTAATCAGCTTCAGACGCCGGAGGAATCGGGCCGTATCCACTTGTTGCTCGTCCAATTCAAACGAAAGCATCCCGCCGAAGGCCCTCATCTGAGATTTGGCCAGGTTATGTCCGGGGAAGTCGGGCAATCCGGGATAAAAAACGTGGATCACCCCGTCCTGCCGCTCCAGAAATTCAGCCAGGCGCAGGGCATTCTCAGACTGCCGTTCGGCCCTCAGGGATAGCGTCTTGAGACTCCGTTCCAGCAGGTAGGCGCTGTTGGCGTCGAGACTGCCGCCCAGGTTTCGGGCCAAGTCCCGCACCCGGGCGGCCCTTTCGGCCGAGGTCACCACCACCCCGCAGCAAAGATCGCTGTGGCCCCCCAGGTACTTGGTCCCGCTATGCATCACCACGTCGATGCCCATGTCCAGGGGGTTCTGATTCATCGGGGTGGCAAAGGTGTTGTCGATAATCGTGGTGATGCCCCGCTCCCGGGCCAGGTCCGCTACGCGGCGAATGTCGACAATACCGAGCAGGGGATTGGTGGGTGATTCGATCACGATCACCTTGGTGCGTTCGGTGGCGGCTTGGACGATGGCCTCGGCCTCGGTCGGGGCGAAGGTGTAATGGATGCCTATCCGGTTGAACTCATTCGTGGCAATGGCGTGGGTGCCACCGTACAATTCATCCATCAGGACCACGTGGTCCCCGGCTCCCGCGAAGGCCAGGATGGCCGTGCTCATGGCCGCCATGCCGGAACTGAAGAGGACCCCGTCTTCCCCTCCCTCCAGGGCGCACATCTTCCGGACCACCGCCTCCTGGTTGGGGGTGTTGAAATAGCGAGGATAGGGACATTCCTCCCGGTCCAGATATTCGTAAGAGGAAGAAGTAAAAATTGGGGTGTTCAGGCCTCGGGTGATAATGTCCCGGTAGCCGCCGCTGTGGATACACTGCGTTTCTTTTTTCATGTAGTTATTCCACGTCTTTTTTCTTTTCCAGGTATTCTTCCTTGTTGATCTCACCCCGGGCATATCGTTTTTTAAGAATATCCAGGGCCGACTCCGCCGCGGGACCGGCCTCCCGGCCGCTCCCTTTCGGAGTCCGGATCCTCCGGATCAGCAAAACGATCACGAGGATCATCAAAACCCAAAAGAGGATCAGGCCCAAAGGCCCAAACCACCCCATGGTCCCCCAGCCCATCATGCCCGGCCCCCAGCCGCAATATTGGCGGTAGTCGGCCAAGGCCGCCGCCGGCCATGATCCGAATCCGAGAGAAGCCAAGAAACACCAAAATATCCATTCTCTGATCTTAATTTTTAGTTTCATGTTTCATTTCCTCCTAAAGGTATTTCCCTCTCCCCTGGTTGGGGGAGAGGGCAGGGTGAGGGGGGAATTTCAAATTAAAAGGTTTGATCCCGAATCACAAGATCACCCGCACATCCACCGCCACACCTCCTTGCGGAAAGACCATAAAGGGATTGATTTCCATTTCCTGGATTTCGTCAACCTCACTCATCAACTGGGACAGACGTAGAAGCATTTCAACCAGCAGCGCCTCGTCCAAAGGTTCCCGGCTACGGAAGCCCTTTATGATTTCAAACACCCTGGTCTTCCGAATCATCCGCTTGGCCTCCTCGCGGCTGAGAGGGGCCAGGCCGTAGGCGATATCCTTCCAGAGCTCAGTATAGATCCCTCCGGTCCCAAAAATGATTACCGGCCCGAACTGGGGGTCCCGCTTGGCTCCGAGAAGGACTTCCAGACCGGCTGGAACCATCCGCTGCACGATAAATCCATCTTTTTCCGCCCCGGAAACCCGCTGTCGGATCCCGGTTTTCATCCCCTGGAGGGCGGCCTTTAATTCGTCCGGTCCCTGAAGATTAATAATAACTCCGCCCGTTTCGGTTTTGTGAACAATCAGGGGGGAGGCCGTCTTGAGGGCTACCGGATAGCCGATAGACCAAGCGGCCTCTAAGGCCTCGTCAGAATTATGAATCAGCCGATGCACTGCCAAAGGTATCCCGTACCTTTCCAGGAGCCCGAGCGCTGCCGGGTCGGCCAGCTTCCCGGATTCTTTACCGGTCCGGTCCTGGAGGGTCGCCACCTCGGGCCCGACCGGGAATTTTTCGGGAAAGGTAAATGATTGTTTTTGGAATTGGTATCGCTTGTGAAGAGCGGCCAGGGTTTTGGCTACCCGGAGCAGGGAGGGCAGGGCCAGGATTTTCCCGCTCCGGTTGAACTTCTCGTTGAAGGCCGGCTGGTTGGGACCGTAGAGCCAGACCGCCACCGGCTTAACCGGGAAGGTCGCCGCGGTTTCCAGAATAACCGAGGAGGCGTCCAGAAAAGAATGGTCGGGTAGGAAAGGGGCGGTGGCGATGCAGACGACCCCGTCCACGCCGGGATCGGCCAGCATCCCTTCCAGAGCCGCTTTATAGGTAAATTCCAACCCGTTTTTCATCAGGGCCGGCCAGATATCCATAGGATTCCCGATCGGCATCCAGGGGGGGGAGAGTTCTTTGATCCGCCTAATGGTATCGGAGGATAGTTCGGCCAGTTCCAGGCCGCAGTCGAAGAGTGAATCAATAAGAATAATTCCTCCTGCCCCGGTGAAGGTGATGACCCCGATCCTTCTCCCTTTCAGCGGTGGAAGGTTTAGAAAAGCCCGGGTAACATCCTGGACCTCTTCCGGGTCTTGGGCGGCGATCACCCCGGCCTTTTCCATGGCCGCCTCGAAAACCTCGTAGTCGCCTACCATACTCCCGCTGTGGGAGGCCGCCGCCTTAGCCCCCTGGGCGCTCTTGCCGGTCTTGAGGGTGATGACCGGTTTCAAGCGGGCCACCCGCTCGGCCGTTTCCAGAAAGCGCCGGCCGTCCTTCAATCCCTCCACGTGGGCGAAGATCACCCGGATCCGGTCGTCGTCTCCGAAATAATCGAGGGCATCGGCCAGGTCGAGATCGCAGGCATTGGCCAGATCCATCCCCTGGCCCAGGAGGCCGCTGAACACGGCCGCCCCAAAGAAGAAAACGCCCGATTGGCAGATCACCCCCACCGGCGCTTTTTCCCGGACCAGGGGCATGAAGGAGGAGGTGAACCCGGAAAAGGAATCCTGAACCCCCAGGGTGTTGGGGCCCATGATCCGGATACCCTTGTCCCGGGCCAGTTGGGTAAGCTGCTGCTGCAGCCGTTGGCCTTCCTCGTCGGCGTCGGCAAAGCCCTGGGGGACCACAATGACTCCCGGTATGCCTACGGCGGCACAGTCTTCGATGATTCGGGGGATAAGCTCCCGGGGCGTGTTGAGGATGGCGATATCGATGGGTTCCGGGATGTCCCGGATATCCTTGTAGGCCTTCAAGCCCAGGATTTCATCCGCCTGCGGATTGACGGGAAAGATCTTTCCTGTATAGCCGAAGGCCCGCATGTTTTCGATCAAGTTGAAGCTGCCCGGTCCGCTCTTGCGGCTGGCCCCGATTATAGCCACGGACCGGGGGTTCATGAACAGGTCCAGACGGTCTTTCCGCATGGGTTCCTCCTGGAATGGTCACTCAATTTCAAATGCTTCCCGGATAGTGGCCAGGGGCAGGAAAAGCTCCAGAGCATTGTCCGGGAGGGGAAGGAAGCCGAACCGGCGATAGAATTTTGCAGCCTCTTCGTGTTTGGCGTCTACAAAGAAACCTATGATCCCCAGGTGTTCGGCGACCCGGAGCACTCGATCCAGGGCATCAAGCAGCAAGTATGAGCCCAGCCCCTTTCGCTGCAGGTGAGAAGCAACGGCCAGCCGGGCGAGCTTGACCGCCGGCGCCCGGGAAGGATATTTTTTGGCGAACTTTCTGGGCAACTTCTCCGCAAAAATTTCGCAGGACACAAGGGTGAAGAAGCCTAGAATTTCAGAGGGATTCGTATCGTCCACGGCCACGAAGGTACGGGCGGTCCCTTTTTCGCTGTGCTGACGGGCCGTATAGCGGAGGTAGGCTTTGAGGTCTTGATCACCGCAGTCGAAATGCTGTCTATCGTGGGAGCGAGTGAGGGGTTGGATTATCCAGGGCATCGTTTCAGCCTCGATAGGCTTTTGCGGCTTTCTTCAGCTTTTCGTTTGGTTTCGGAGGGTGATCGAGCGCTTCAAAGAATGCGGAGGCGGAACGGGCCGTCATTCGAATAAGGCGCTCTTTATCAATAACTTCCTGGGCCTTGTCGTAGGCCGACTGGACAATAAACTGGTTCAAAGTAGCCCCGGTAAGCTCAGCCGCCTGGGCCAGCGTTTGGTAAATTTTCGAGGGTACCCGAGCAGTAACCCTCTGGTTCTCTTGGGTGGCAGGCATACTGGGGGCCTCCTTAGCCTTGGCATTAAGGGGTATTTTTTATTAGAGATTATCACGGTGGTGTCAAAATGGCAACGAAAATTTTATTTGTGGTGCCATTTTGGCTCCTGCTCTCTTGCGAGGCCCTTTTGATTTTATGGAATTATTCGGGAAGATGGGATACAATTATGGGAGCTGGACATCCCTCTTCAAAGGAATAAGAATTGACCACCGAAAAAATCACTCTCTCCCAGCTTGAATTCTTCCTTTTCAAGTCCGCCGACATCCTACGCGGTAAGATGGATGCCTCAGAATTCAAGGAATTCATCTTTGGGATGCTCTTCCTCAAGCGCCTTTCGGATGAATTCGAGCTCAAGCGGGAGCAGCTTCGCAAGAAAGACTTTGCCCACATTAAGGACCCTGAGTTTTACGAGGAACTTTCAGGAAGAGCGTCGGGGCTGATTTGCTTAGCGGCCTGGGAATAGCCCAGCTGGGGCTCGGCGCTTCCGGTGAAAGCAGGAGTGAGGTTGAAGAATGAGTTACAAAAATATGCACCGCTTCGACAAGAATTCTGAGTCTGACCAAATGGATAGGGGGTTGGTCGCGATGTTCCTTAAGCTGTCGCCGGAGGAACGTTTACGAGCTAATGATAACGCGGCGCGCACTATTTTGGAGTTGAGAAATGCTTACCATCAGCAAAAAATCAACCGGTTTAGATCTAAGCGCTCTACTTAAAGGGCTCCTCGATGCAGACGTCAAGTTTGTTCTTGTGGGGGGCCTGGCCGCTGTGGTACAGGGCGCTCCAATCACCACGATGGATGTGGACATCGTACCGGATCGATCTTCCGAGAACACCACTAAACTGATGGCCTTCCTGAAAACGGTCGGCGCCTTGCATCGTCGCCCGGACGACATCGTAATAGAGCTAAAGGAAAACGATTTTTCAGCGAGGGGCCATGTGCTGCTTACGACCCGCTTAGGGCCTCTTGATATTTTGGCGGTAATTGAAGAGGGAAAAGCCTACGAAGACCTCCTTGACCACACCGTGGATATTGAGTTTAGAGAGCGTACGATCCGGGTTCTCGATCTTAAGCGGTTGGTTGAACTCAAGAGAACTTCTCGGGACCCCAAAGATAAGCAACGTCTCCTTGTTCTGGAAGAAACACTGCGCCAATTGGAAGTGAAGTTCGGATCTGATGAAAAATTATCCTAATCGGAGAATCCTTAACTAATGTTATATCAACTTTATGCCACCTGCCCTGATGAACTGACGGGCCTTCTGGCCAGGGAAATCGCTTCCCTGGGCGGAACCGAAGTGCGGACCGCCTACCGGGTGGTGTACTTCTCCGCTTCGAAGGAAGTCTATTACCGGGTTCACCTGCACTCCCGCCTGGCGAGCCGAATTTACCGGGTTTTAAAAGAAATCCCGGCCCACTCCCCGACCATCATCTTCGACAAAGCCAGGAAAATTCGATTTCACGAGTTTTTTTCCGACCAGCAGGCGGTCAGCATCACCGTGGTCGCGGCCAACGACGAAAGTCCGATTCCCACGCATTTGATCGGCAGTAAACTGCGCGAGGCCATCAACGACTGCTTTCAGCATCACCTGAACGTCCTGCCCAACCAAAGCTCCTGGGACCCCGTCATCGGGATCACCGGCTACTTCCACCACAAACGGCTGATGGTCAGCGTTGATACTTCCCTGGAGAGCCTTCACCGGCGAGGGTTCCGCGTGGAAGGCCATCCGGCTCCTTTGAAGGAGACGTTGGCAGCGGCCTTGCTGGCGGTCTGCGAATACGACGGGACCACGCCTTTCTTCGATCCCATGTGCGGCAGCGGCACGATCGTGGTCGAAGCCGCGCAGATGGCGATCCATCATGCCCCGCTGATCGACAGGAAAAAAGGCGGATTCGGCTTTGAACATCTGCTCGATTTTGATTCCGGGCTTTGGCAGGCCATTCGGGAGCAGGCTCGGGCGACGGAGCGGCCCGCTCCGGCGGGGATATTCGCTTCGGACATCGATCCCCAATTTGTCAAGATCGCCCAAAAAACCTTCAAAAATGCCCGTTTGGAAACCATTGTTCATCTGGAAACCAGAGACTTTTTCCAGACGGAGAAACCGGCGGAGCAGGGACTCCTGATTGCCAATATCCCCTATGGCGTCCGTATGACGGAAAAAGACGTCACCGCGGAATTTCTGCGGGCCGTTGGCGACCACCTGAAAAATCATTTTAAAGGTTGGCGCTGCGGGATTCTCGCGCCCACGTCATCGCCGCTGAAGGAAATTGGGCTGAAACCTCAGAAGCAGGCGCCGTTTTTAAACGGCACCGTTCCTGTCAAGCTCGTCGTCTTTGATATCTATTAATCGAATTTGAAAAGGAGGGCACCATCGAGATCGAGGCGACCGCTGTCGTTTAATCCTTTGGCGGCGCGCTGACGTCCAGGATTCGGTAAAGTTATGGGAGACGCTCCTTACCTCGTTGTGCCCAGCCAAGGCACGGGACCGGGTGTCCTGGTGCTCCATTCCTGGTGGGGACTCAATGATTTTTTTCGAGGCTTCTGCGACCGCCTCGGGAGGGAAGGGTTTGTCGTGGTCGCGCCGGACCTGTATGGCGGCAAAGTGGCCGCCACGATAGCGGAAGCCAAGAAGCTTCGTGCGGAGACCACGGCCTCCCGGAAGAAGAAGCTTGGTTTAACCGGGGGCGCCCGACGAGGTCGCCGCTGACGAAACTTCACCTAATCTTTATCCTTGCCCTCCTTTAGTTACTTTCTTATACTTTACTTGTAACCAACTAACTTCATCAAGAGGTTTCACCCGTATGAAATGTCTCCTGGTTACCGCGCATCCCTTGCGCGAAAGTCTCTGCTCAGCCTTGTCCGACAGGGCGGCCGAGGCGCTGCGGGAAATGGGACACGAAGTCATCCGGGAGGACTTGTATGAAGTCAATTTTTGCGCCGAACTGACAACAGAAGAACGGCGGACCTATTACGCGTCGTCATACGATTTTTCTGAGGTCAAAGATCAAGTCACCCGCTTGCTGAAGGCCGAGGCCATCGTTTTAGTTTTTCCAACCTGGTGGTTCGGTTTCCCGGCGATCCTGAAAGGCTGGTTTGACCGGGTTTGGGGTCCGGGCATCGCCTACGACCATGCCGGCGATTTCGGCCCGATAAAGCCGAGACTGAATAGGCTGCGGCACCTGGCGGCGGTTACCACTCTGGGCTCGCCCTGGTGGGTTGACCGATTGCTTCTGCGGCAACCGGTGAAGCGAGTCCTCAAATCGGCGTTACTGGGCGCCTGCGCCCCAACCTGCCGATTTAAAATGCTGTCACTTTATAAATGCGAACGGTTGCCCGGGGCGGTTGTTGACCGATTCACCGCCAAGATTACTCGAATACTTCGAAATTGGAAGTGATGTCGGTGGTGTTCCCAGGCCAGACCATTTTTGTAAAGAAAGGATCGTTGGGTTCGATAGTCCGTTGTGAATGGTGTGGCCGCGACCCCCTGTATGTCTCTTACCACGATGAAGAATGGGGGGTACCCGTGAACGACGACCGGCGACTGTTCGAAATGTTGATTCTCGAGGGAGCGCAGGCCGGACTGAGCTGGCTGACGATCCTCAGGAAAAGAGAGCAATACCGTCGGGCCTTTGGCGGCTTCGACTTCGAAAGGGTGGCAGCCTATTCAGAGGACGATGTGGAGCGCCTGCTCGCCGACCCGGGCATCGTCCGCAACCGCCTAAAGATTGAAGCGGCCATCCGGAATGCCCAAAGTGTAATGGAAATCAGGGAGGCGTTTGGTTCTTTTGATTCGTTTATCTGGAGCTATGTCGATCACACACCCAGGCAGAATGTCTGGAAAACCCTGGCCGAACTGCCGGCCCGGACCGAGCTGTCGGATCGGCTGAGCAGGGACCTCAAGAAATGGGGATTCAACTTTGTCGGCCCAACCATCTGTTACGCCTTCATGCAGGCCGTCGGGATGGTCAACGACCACACCGCCGACTGTTTTCGTTACGACCAGGTGAAGCAGATGGCCCGAAAGGACAAATCCATCGCAGGCGCGAACCCCCGCCGATGAGTTAAGCCGGCCAGGCCTTGAAACGGTGGTTCCCAAATTCTCAGGTTTGACTTGAATAAAGTCGTCAAATAATTTTAAGGCAGGAAAACGGATTCCCGGCTACTGCCAAAACAAAAGGAGGTCCTATGCCCGAGGAAAAGCCCAAGGAAGTATTGTGGCCCCAGCTTCCACTGGAAGCCTGGCAGGATACCTGTTCAACGCTCCATCTGTGGTCGCAGATCATCGGGAAGATCCGGCTGGCCTTCGCCCCGCTGGTCAACCATTGGTGGCAGGTTCCTTTTTATATTACGTCCCGGGGCTGGACGACGTCCCCCATACCGAATAAAGAAAACATTTTTCAGATCGATTTTGACTTCATCGATCATCAAATTCAAATTACCACCGACCGGGGAGATTTTCGTTCCCTGGAACTCAAGCCGCGCTCCGTCTCCGATTTTTATAAGGAAACCATGGAAATCCTGCATTCCCTGGGAATTGAGGTTCACCTTTGGACAACTCCGGTCGAACTTTCAGAGCGAATACCATTTGAACAGGATAGCACCCATTCATCCTACGATCCGGAATACGCCCAACGGCACTGGCGGGTCCTGGTCCAGGTTGATCGGGTTTTGAAGGAGTTTCGCTCCCACTTTTTGGGAAAGGTGAGCCCGGTTCATTTTTTCTGGGGGGCGTTTGATTTGGCAGTTACCAGATTTTCAGGACGCCGAGCGCCGGATCATCCCGGTGTTCCGAACGTGGCCCGGTCGGTCATGCTGGAAGCCTATTCACATGAAGTGAGCAGTTGCGGATTCTGGCCCGGACCCGGGCTTGGCGAACCCGCTTTTTATGCCTATGCCTACCCGGAACCGGCCGGGTTCAGGGAGATTCCGGTTCAACCGCAAGAAGCCTATTACAATAAAGACTGGGGAGAATTCATTTTACCGTATGAAGCGGTTAGAACAGCGGCATCGCCTGACGACATGCTTCTGGCCTTTCTGCGGAGCACCTATGAAGGAGCAGCAAACCTGGGGAAATGGGATCGGGCTTTGTTGGAACGCAGTAAATGATATCGATCCATAACCTGAGGAGGCCGTGAAAAACGTAGCACTGGAAAGCTTTCGTTTCCGGGGCCTTCATCCCCATATTTTCATCGGCACGGCCAGCGACCGCTACGCGGGCTGGATCGGCCAGATCTATTCCGCGGAAAAGTACCAGGGCCGGATCACCCACCGGTCCCATACCGTGGGCGGGAAAGTCTACCGGGATGAAGTCGTGCCGGTGGACAGTGTCCGGGAATATTTCGAGCACTTTTCCGTTCTGGAACTGGACTACACCTTCTACCGACCCCTGCTGACGTCTGATGGGGAACCCACTTCGAATTATCATGTCCTGAGAAATTATAAACGTCACCTGGAAAAGGACGATCGGATTATCTTGAAAGTGCCTCAAGAAGTCTGCGCCCTTAAGATCCGCCAGGGAAACCAGACTGTCGCCAACCCCCATTATTTAAATTCCCGTTTATTCCTGGAGCAGTTCTACCACCCGGCAAATAAATTATTGGGATCAAACCTGGCGGGGATGGTTTTTGAACAGGAGTACCAGCGCAAAGAAGATCGCCGCCCCATTCCTCAAGTGGCGGCTGAATGGGGCACCTTCTTTGAAACCCTTCCCCGGGATACCCGGTACCACCTGGAGCTGAGGACCGAAGCCTATTGGTCCCCGCCCGTATTCGAGGTTTTGGAGAAGCACGGGGTAGGTCAGGTCCTGTCCCACTGGACCTGGCTGCCGCCCTTAAACCAGCAATTGGCGCGAGCCGGCGGTCGCTGGGTCACCGCCGGCCGGGGGGGGTTGGTTCGCCTGATGACCCCCATCGGCAAGCGATACGAAGAGGCTTTTGCTCAAGCCCATCCTTTCGATAAACTTGTGGAGGGGATGCTCAGCCCGGGCCTGGTCCATGACACCGTGGAGTTGATGAAACGGTCCGCCGAGAGGGAACTGGACCTTTTTCTGATCATCAACAACCGGGCCGGCGGGAACGCCCCGTTGATCGCCCAGGAAATCGTCCGGGAATTCCTGGGCTAAATTTTTTTCCTATAGGGAGTGGCACAGCCGCCAAAATTATAAACACATCAACAAGTTGACAGGACAAGTCCTTAAGGTATAATAATTGGAAAACAGATTTGGTGCCGGATAATGAAAGCCTATAAATGCCTCTCTATCTGAACAAGATTTTTATCCCTCTCATTACCTTTCTGATCATCCTGGTCGTAACCCTAATCCTCCGGGCCTTGGTCCTGCGGGCACTGCACCACTGGGCGGACCGGACCAATCATCACCTGGATGACCTGATCGTCCAGACGATAAAACTCCCCTCCCTTTTCCTATGCCTGGCCATCGGCCTGCATCTGGCCGTCGAGTTCTCGGAACTTCCCGCACGCTATGTATTTTATATCACCAAGATCATTCATCTGGTCATCGTCCTTTCGGTGGTCATCGGCGCCACCCATCTTTCGGGGATGCTGTTCCGATATTATATCAAAAGCTACGAGCTGCCGGTGGCCGCTCCCGGTCTGGCCATCGGGGTCATTAACGGGATTTTCTGGATCCTGGGATTTTTAATCGCCTTGACCATCCTGGGAGTCTCCATCGCCCCTTTGCTTACGGCGCTGGGGATCGGCGGTCTGGCCGTCAGCCTGGCGCTTAGGGATACCCTGGAAAATATTTTCGCCGGGATCAATGTGCTCATGGAAAAATCCATCCGGGTAGGGGATTTTATCCGGCTGGAAAGCGGGCAGGAAGGGACTGTAAAAGACATCACCTGGCGGACCACCCGCATTCAGCTTCTGAGCAACAACACGGTGATTATTCCCAACAGCAAGCTGGCCCAGAGCGTGGTCACCAATTATCACCTGCCGGAAAAGAGTTTTTCCCTGCGCCTCCCGGTCTCGGTCAGCTACCAATCGGATCCGCAACGGGTGGAACAGGTACTACTGGACGAGGCCAAAAAAGCCCTGGGGGAAATCCCGGGGCTCCTGGCCGATCCGGAACCTGTAGTGCGCTTCAGCCCCGGGTTTGGGGAAAGTTCGCTTGATTTTTCGTTGAACTGCCAGGTCGCTGAATTCAGCGATCAATACCTGGTGCAGCACGAACTGCGAAAAAGGATTTTCCAACGTTTTAAGGAAGAAGGCCTCGTGATTCCCTACCCGCAACGAACGGTTCACCTGCGGCAGGATGAAAAAAGCGCTTGATGAGGGAAGGCTTTATGCTTATTCTCCACGCCTCTTTTAATGCCGATCGCCTCTACCTCTGGGGAGAGCGAAGCCTGGATTCGGAGTGGACCAACGGTCCTCCATCGAAACGAAAAACCACTTCCGGCCGGAGGCCGAACCGTCAGCCCTTTGATCCCGGAACAGCATTTTTATCCTCAGGATTATCCGAAATGGGGCTGACCCAGCCGACGAAAACCCAAAAATCCGGAACCCTGATTGTCTGGCTGCCGACGCAAGACGAGAGGCCGATCCCTTCCAGCCCGCTGATTGCGGAAATCCCTGAACCGAGCGGACGGGCGGATCTTCAACCCTGGGCGACAGCGGTGATTCCCCTGGAAGTCAACCAATGGCCGGTTTTTCTCGGCCAGTGCGCGGGAAGAGAGGTGTTGGGTCCCGGATTAATCCCGGGAAAGGATTTATCGTTCTGGGTCGAGGCCCTGCGCTATGCCGGGGCCTTAGTGACCCGGCAAAACTTTCTGCCGTCCCTGACGGAAGAAAACGGCCGCTTTTCCGCCTGTTGGAAACCGGTCCTTTCCGGGTTGGACCAGGAGCGTTTTAACAAACTGATTAAGGCCATGCCGGCGAGCAGTCGGGCTTTGACGGAAGAAGACTCGGCCCCACCGGATAGGCCGGCTGCGGTGGTGTTGACCCGCTTTATTCATTTGTCCGTGGACGCGCTGGTCCGATCTTCATTGGCGGGTCCCGCCCGGCCCTTAAGGCCCATCCTCCAACAGAAAGAGAAAAAGGTGTACAGCCTGCATGGCCGGTGGCTGTCGGCCTTGTCGAGCCCCGAGGGAACGCTAAAGGGGGATTCGGGGGAATTGGAAGGATTGGTCCGCCAGATCGGGGAATGGCAATATCCGATCGCCCTTTCGACGGACACGCCCTTTCGCCTCTCCTTTCGCCTGGAGGAACCGGGGGACGAAAAGAGAGGCCGGCCCTCCAAAAGGGCGCAGCCGCCGAGGTGGTTCCTCCGCTACCTCTTGCAGGGAGTGGAAGATCCCAGCCTGTGCCTGCCGGCCGAAGAATACTGGCCGCCGCCGAAGGCGGAAAGGCTTCTTCGGAAATATCCCGGGTTCAAGGCCCGGGAATATCTGCTGCTGTCCCTGGGGCAGGCCGCCAGGATCTACCCTCCGATTGAAACCGGGCTGAAGACCTCGATCCCGGAAGGGGTGCCAATGAAAACGGAGGAGGCCTACGAATTCCTCCGGGAGCAGGCCTGGATCCTGGAACAGGCCGGGTTCGGAATCATCGTCCCGTCCTGGTGGACCGGCCAGGGCACGCGGTTGCGTTTGACCGCCAAGGCCCGGGTGAAATCCCCAAAAATGAAAGGCGGCGCCGGATTTTTTCTGGATCAGGCCCTGCACTTCAACTGGGAATTGGCCCTGGGAGGGGAGCC
>Ga0315292_10000100_pt1 | contig 32412 bp, 21 predicted proteins | sample YL17G13_0_MG_FD_204029 | JGI IMG/M metagenome (GOLD analysis project Ga0315292, IMG submission 204029) | Sediment microbial communities from Yellowstone Lake, YNP, Wyoming, USA - YL17G13_0 | ecosystem: Environmental > Aquatic > Freshwater > Lake > Sediment | place: USA: Wyoming | collected... | reverse complement strand
CACGGCGCTGCCGCCCGCCGAGGCGATGCGACCGCCCGCGCCGCCGCTGTTCCGTCGCGGCCGGCTCTGGCACCTGCCGTTCAGTCGCACGCTCGACCAGCCGACCCGCATCGTGCTGCGACAGGCCGCGCGCTGGCCGCTGCGATCCTTCGTCACGAGCGCAGGCATCGGCATGGCCATTGCCGTCCTGATCAGCTCCATGCAATGGCTGGACGCGATCGATCACATTGCAGACGTCTATTTTCTCCAGGCGCAAGGCCAGGACGTGACCGTCGGGTTCGCGGAGCCGCGCTCCTTCGATGCAATGCGCGGCCTGGCGCGACTGCCCGGGGTGATGGCGGCGGAGCCGATGCGGGCGGTGGCTGCCAAGCTGAGGGCCGGGCCGCGCGAGGAGCGCGAGGCCGTACAGGGCGTCCCCGCCCACCAGCAGCTGCACAAGGTCTACGACGCACGCGGCCGCGCCGTCGACCTGCCGAAGGAAGGCCTGGTGATCTCCACCATGCTCGCCGACCTGCTCGACGTCGTACCGGGTGACACGATCACCGTGGAGGTGCTCGAAGGACGCCGCCCCGTGGTCGAAGTACCCGTGACCGCGACGTTCGAGACCTACATCGGCAGCCCGGCCTACATGGAGATCGGGGCACTGAACCGCATGCTGGGCGAGCCGCCCAGCGTCACGGGCGTGCACCTGAGCGTGGATTCGGCGCAGCGGGCCGGGCTCTTCCGGGCGCTCAAGGAGATTCCGCAGGTGAGCGCCGTCACGCTCAAGGATGCGGCTGTGCGCACGTTCCACGAGACCATGGCGCGCACCCTGCTCATCTACGTTTCGTTCTTCATCATGTTCGCCTGCGCGCTCGCCTTCGGCGTGTCGTACAACGCAGCGCGGATCGCGCTCTCCGAGCGCAGTCGCGAGCTGGCGACGCTGCGGGTGCTCGGCTTCTCGCGCGCCGAAATCTCCTACATCCTGGTCGGCGAGATCGGCCTGCTCACCTTCATTGCCCTGCCGCTCGGCGTCGCGAGCGGCTACGCGCTCGCGAAGCTGCTGGTGCGCGGCTTCGAGACCGAGCTGTTCCGCGTGCCTTTCGTGATCACGCCCGCCACCTGTGGCTGGGCAATCGTCATCGGCGTCGCCGCGACGGTGGCCTCCGTGCTGCTGGTGCGCCGCCGCCTCGACCGACTCGACCTGATCGCCGTGCTCAAGACCCGGGAGTGAGCCGATGAACACTGCCGCGACCCGCAGGATGTGGTTCTGGATACCGCCATTCGCCGTGCTGCTGGCGGCGCTGGTGTGGCTGTTCCTGCCGCGCCCGGTGGCGGTGGATCTCGCCACCGTCGAACGCGGCCCCCTGCGCGTGACGATCAGCGACGAGGGCGAGACACGGGTGAAGGATGTGTTCGTGGTCTCGGCGCCGATCACCGGCCTGATGCGACGCATCGAACTGGAGGCAGGCGACGAGGTGAAGGCGGACGACACGATCGTGGCTCGCATCGAACCGAGTGACCCGTCGTTCCTCGATCGCCGCACTTCGGCAGAAGCCACCGCCGGAGTGCGCGCGGCACAAGCGGCGCGGACGCATGCCGCGGCGGAGCTGCGCCGCGTGCAGGCCGAACTGGAGTTTGCGCAAGCCGAACTCACGCGCTACGAGGGTCTCGCGGCCCGGCATGCGATCTCGCAGAACGATCTCGATGCCGCCCGGCGCCGGGCGCGCACCGCGGAGGCGGCGCTGCAGGAATCACGGGCCGGCGTGCAAGTCAGTGCATCGGAACTCGAGCAGGCGCGTGCACGACTGGTCGCCCCGGGCGGCCGACGCGACACGAGCGCGGATTGCGAATGCATCCTCGTCCGGTCGCCGGTCAGCGGCCGCGTCCTGCGAGTGCTGACGGAGAGCGAGGGTGTCGTGAACTCGGGCGCGCCACTCGTCGAAGTCGGCGACCCGCATCGCCTCGAAGTGGTGGTGGACCTGCTGTCGACCGAGGCGGTCGAGGTGGAGCCCGGCCAGGCCGTGCTCATTGAGAGCTGGGGCGGTCCGGCCCCGTTGCAGGCCAAGGTGCGGCGCGTCGAACCCTTTGGCTATACCAAGATTTCGGCACTTGGCGTCGAGGAGCAGCGCGTGAACGTCGTCATCGACCTGACGGATGCGCCGGAGCGCTGGCAACGGCTCGGGCACGGCTTCCGCGTCGAGCCGCGCATCGTCTTGTGGCAATCACCGGACGTGCTGAAGGTGCCGCTCTCCGCCTTATACCGCGAAGCCACGGCGTGGAAGGTGTTCCGCGACGACAACGGGCGCGCGCGACCCACACCCGTGCGCATCGGCCATGAGAATGGCCTGGAAGCCGAAGTCTTGCAGGGGCTCGAGCCCGGGGACCGGGTGATCACCCATCCGAGCGACCGGGTCGCGGCAGGAGCACGGATCGAGCCGCGGCAGACCCGCTGACCAGCCTCGTCAGCGGTCGGCGGCCTGCGATCCGGGGACGACTTCGATGCGCGCCCGGGCCACGCCGCGCCGCATCATCCCTATTTCGGAAGCGGCGGCCTGCGACAGATCGGCAATGCGCTTGCCGACGAACGGGCCGCGGTCGTTGACGCGTACGACGACGCTGCGACCGTTGCGCAGGTTGGTCACCTTCACCCGGGTGCCGAACGGCAGGCTGGGATGGGCCATCGTGAGGGCGGCCGAGTCGAACAACTCGCCGCTGGCGGTCTTGCGGTCGTGGAACGCGGCGCCATACCAGGAGACCACGCCTTCCTGCACGAGGGTGACCAGGCCGCGCTCGATGGCTCCGGTCAGACCCTCCGTCGCCTGCGAATCCGCCTGGACCCTACCGCCCGGCAGCACCAGCACGGCGACTGCCACGACCAGCAGGCGAACGAGCCTGTGGCGCGGATGTCGGGGCGTTGCGGTGTCTTGCGTTCGCGGCATGGCTGCTTTTGGTGCTCGGTGTTCGGGGTGGAGATTGGTGACCGCGACTGCCCGGGTCAACGCTGACTGCTCGGGGAGTGACGTGGCTCACGCCGGCGCGCTGGGTTCTCCCTGGCCGGCTGTCGCGGCGATTGGGACCCGAGCCCCCACCGCAAAGTTCCGGAGGAGGATACCAGAACCGGCCGAGGTTCGCCCCCGGCCGTCCTTATTATTAAATTAAATCAATAGGTTATATACATTCTCAAGGGCGGCCCGCCATCAGGGAGTCGCTTTCTTCCTGCGCGTAAAGAACCAGATCAGGGCGGCAGCGCAGGCCACCGACAGGACGAATCCCAGGCTGTCGGGAACCTTGAGCAGGCGACCGATGAAGCCGCCCAGGAAGGACCCGCCGATCCCGTAGCCGACGGTGCGGAACCAGCTCATCGGGTCGGGACCCGGCAGAACGAATCGGGCCAGGGCGCCGACCACCAGGCCGCTCACCAACCCGATCGCCACCCAGATCAGCAGAATTACCCCGATACCGGTTCCAATGGTTCCCGCTGCGGTCGATGCATCCATTTGAATCCCCTCTGTTTTCAGGTTTGGTGCCGGGCGCAAACTAACAGGAACCCGCGGGGGTTCGCCACCCCTGCCGCCGAGCGTCGCGGTCGCCGTCCGCAACCGGGTTAGACCGCTTTGTTGCAGTGCATTGACGCGGCCCGAGAGCCATGTCATATGAGTATCGTATCCACGATCGTCGTTCCGGATCAGGGGGTCCGGCTCCGCCCGAGCCGAGGCCTTTCCGTGCGCCTGAGCGACGCCTGAAACACGTGCAGCAGGGCCGACGATGAGCTCACCGCAACACTCCGCCTCCGCCGCGGCCCCCGAGGATCGCTCCCCTCCGCTCGGCCCGCCCGCCAGACAGGGCCTGTACGACCCGCGGTTCGAGCACGACGCCTGCGGGGTCGGTTTCGTGGCCAACATCAAGGGCCACAAGTCCCATCGAATTCTCGAGCAGGCGATCCAGGTGCTGAAGAACCTCGATCACCGCGGCGCCTGCGGGTGCGAGGTGAACACGGGCGACGGCGCCGGCGTGCTGCTGCAGATGCCGCACGCGTTCAACGAGGAGGTCTGCCGCAAGGCACGTATCGCCCTCCCGGCGGCAGGACAGTACGGCAGCGGCATCATCTTCCTGCCGCGCAACCCGACGATCCGCCGCCAGGTCGAGCAGAGGTTCGAGCAGGTGGTGCAGTCGGAAGGCCAGCACGTCCTCGGCTGGCGCACGGTGCCGACCCAGAACGGCATGCTCGGCGAGACGGCGCGCTCGTGCGAGCCGTTCATGCGCCAGGTGTTCATCCAGCGCAGTGCAGAGATCACCGACGAACTCAGCTTCGAACGCAAGCTGTACGTGATCCGTAAGCGCGCCTACAACGAGATCCGCACCTCGACGCTGGCCGGCGCGGAGTACTGGTACATCGTGAGCCTGTCGTGCCGCACGATCGTGTTCAAGGGCATGCTGCTCACGACGCAGCTCGACCAGTATTTCACCGACCTGCACAACCCGCTGATGGAGACGGCGCTGGCGCTGGTTCACTCGCGCTTCAGCACCAATACCTTCCCGAGCTGGGACCGCGCGCACCCGTACCGCTACATCGCGCACAACGGCGAGATCAACACCGTGCGCGGCAACTCGAACTGGATGCACGCCCGCGAGGCGCGCTTCGAGGCGGAGCTGTTCGGCGAGGACATCAGGAAGATCCGCCCGATCATCAACCCGAACGGCAGCGACTCCGGCATGTTCGACAACACGCTCGAGCTGCTCTACCTCTCGGGCCGCTCGCTGCCGCACGCGATGATGATGATGATCCCCGAGCCCTGGTCGAACCACGAGAGCATGGACGACCAGAAGCGCGCCTTCTACCAGTACCACTCGAGCCTGATGGAACCGTGGGACGGCCCCGCGTCCATCTCGTTCACCGACGGCAAGCAGATTGGCGCGGTTCTCGACCGCAACGGTCTGCGCCCCGGCCGCTACTACATCACCAAGGACGACCTCGTCATCCTCGCCTCGGAGGCCGGCGTGCTCGACGTACCGCCGGAGAACATCGCCCGCAAGGGCCGCCTGCAACCGGGCCGCATGTTCCTGGTAGACACCGAGCAGGGCCGCATCGTCGAGGACGAGGAAATCAAGCATTCCGTGGCCTCCCAGCGGCCCTACCGCGAGTGGCTGAACGAGTACCAGATCCACGTCGATGATCTGCCGCAGCCGCCCGAGATGCCGCAACCGGATCCGGACACGCTGCTGCAGCGGCAGGTGGCCTTCGGCTACACGTTCGAGGACCAGCGCATCCTGATCGCGCCGATGGCCCGCGACGGCGTGGAGGCCGTGGGCTCGATGGGCAACGACACGCCGCTCGCGGTGCTGTCGAACAAGGCGCGCCTGCTCTACGACTACTTCAAGCAGCTGTTCGCGCAGGTCACCAACCCGCCGATCGACTGCATCCGCGAGGAGATCGTCACCTCGGTAGAGACACGGCTGGGGTCGGAAGGCAACCTGCTGAACCCGCAGCCCTCCGACTGCCGCCGCCTCGAGCTCAAGTGGCCGATCGTCACCAACGAGGAGTTCGCGCGCATCCGCCGCATGGACCTGCCGGGCCTGCGCGTGGGCGTGCTCCCGATCCTGTTCCGCGTGAGTCGCGGCGAGAAGGGCCTCGTGAAGTCGATGGAGGAGCTGCGCCTCATGGCCCGGCGCCTGATCGAGGAGGAAGAGGTCAACGTCATCGTCCTGAGCGACCGGGGGGTCAACAAGGACTTCGCGCCGATCCCGGCGTTGATGGCGGTGGCGGGCCTGCACCACTACCTGATTCGCGAGGGCCTGCGCACGCGCGCGAGCCTCGTGCTCGAGACCGGCGAGGCGCGCGAGGTGCATCACTTCGCGCTGCTGATCGGCTACGGCGTGAGCGCCGTGAACCCGTACCTCGCCTTCGAGACGATCGATCACATGATCCACGAGGGCATGCTCACCGGCATCGACCACAAGACCGCCTGCCAGAACTTCGTGAAGGCCGCCTCCAAGGGCGTCATCAAGGTCGCCTCGAAGATGGGCATCTCGTCGCTGCAGAGCTATCGCGGCGCGCAGGTGTTCGAAGCGATCGGGTTGCGCCAGGACGTCATCGACGAGTACTTCAGCTGGACGGCCTCGCGCGTCGGCGGCATCGGCACCGACGTGATCGCGCAGGAAGTGCTGCTGCGCCACCAGGCGGCCTTCTCGGAACGCGCGCCCGAGCGTCACGCGCTGCCGGTCGGCGGCGAGTACCAGTGGCGCGCCGAGGGCGAGTACCACCTCTTCAATCCGGAGAGCATCCACCGGCTGCAGAAGTCCGTCCGCACCGGCAGCTACGCGACGTACAAGTCCTACGCATCGCTGATCAACGACCAGACGACGCAGCTCTGCACGCTGCGCGGCCTGCTCGAGTTCAAGCCGGGCGATGCGATCCCGATCGAGGAAGTCGAACCGATCGAGAGCATCGTCAAGCGCTTCAAGACGGGCGCGATGTCGTATGGCTCGATCAGCAAGGAAGCGCACGAGACGCTGGCGATCGCGATGAACCGCATCGGCGGCAAGAGCAACACCGGCGAAGGCGGCGAGGATCCGGAGCGCTACGTGCCGCTGCCGAACGGTGACTCGAAGAACTCCGCGATCAAGCAGGTGGCCTCGGGCCGCTTCGGCGTGACGAGCGAGTACCTCGTCAGCGCGAAGGAACTGCAGATCAAGATGGCGCAGGGCGCGAAGCCCGGCGAGGGCGGCCAGTTGCCGGGCAGCAAGGTGTACCCGTGGATCGCCAAGACGCGGCACACCACCGCAGGCGTGGGCCTGATCTCCCCGCCGCCGCATCATGACATCTACTCCATCGAGGATCTGGCGGAGCTCATCCACGACCTCAAGAACGCCAACCGCCACGCGCGCATCAGCGTGAAGCTGGTCGCGGAAGTCGGCGTGGGCACGATTGCCGCCGGGGTTGCCAAGGCCCACGCGGACGTGGTGCTCGTGAGCGGCCACGACGGCGGCACCGGCGCCTCCCCGCAGACGGCGATCCACCACGCCGGGCTGCCCTGGGAACTCGGCCTCGCCGAAACACACCAGACGCTGGTGCTCAACAACCTGCGCGGCCGCATCGCGGTCGAGACCGACGGCCAGCTGAAGACGGGGCGTGACGTCGCGATCGCGGCGCTGCTCGGCGCCGAGGAGTTCGGCTTCGCGACGGCCCCGCTGGTCGCGACGGGTTGCATCATGATGCGCGTCTGCCACCTGAATACCTGCCCGGCCGGCGTGGCGACGCAGGATCCGCGGCTGCGCGAGAAATTCAAGGGCAAGCCGGAGCACGTGGTTAACTTCATGCGGTTCATCGCCGAGGACCTGCGCGAAATCATGGCGCATCTCGGCTTGCGCACCGTCGAGGAGATGGTCGGCCGCGTGGACAAGCTCGAGCCGCGCAAGGCGATCGACCACTGGAAGGCGAAGGGCCTCGATTTCTCGAGCCTGCTCTACTCGCCCGAGGTCGATCCGGACTGGGGCCGCTATTGCCAGGAGACGCAGGATCACGGGATCGAGAAGTCGCTCGACGTCACGACCCTGCTCGAACTGTGCAGCCCGGCAATCGAGCGCGGCGAGGAGGTCGTCGCGGAGCTGCCGATCCGCAACGTGAACCGCGTGACCGGCACCATCACGGGCAGCGAGATCACGCGCCGGCATGGCGCGAAGGGCCTGCCGGAAGACACGATCCGCCTGCACTTCCGCGGCTCCGCGGGCCAGAGCTTCGGGGCGTTCGTGCCGCACGGCCTGAGTCTTTCACTGGAAGGCGATGCCAACGATTACGTCGGCAAGGGACTTTCGGGCGGCAAGCTCGCGGTGTTCCCGTCGCGGGAGGCCACGTTCGCGGCCGAGGAGAACATCATCGTCGGCAACGTCGCGCTCTACGGCGCCACGAGCGGCGAGGCCTTCATCCGCGGCATGGCGGGCGAGCGTTTCTGCGTGCGCAACAGTGGCGTCAACGCCGTCGTCGAGGCGGTGGGGGATCACGGCTGCGAATACATGACCGGCGGCCGTGTGGTCGTGCTCGGGCCCACCGGTCGCAACTTCGGCGCAGGCATGTCCGGCGGCGTCGCCTACGTGCTCGACGAGCACGGCGATTTCCCGGTCAAGGTGAATCCGCAGATGGTCGGCCTCGAGAAGCTCGAGGCGGCCGCGGAAGTCGCCGAAGTGCGGCGAATGGTGGAGCGCCACCTCCAGCACACCTCGAGCGATCGCGCGCGGCAGGTGCTCGACGACTGGGACACGATGGTGCCGAAGTTCGTAAAGGTCATCCCGAAGGACTACCAGCGCATGCTGGCCTGCATCACGCGCGCCGAGGAGCAGGGCCTGGTCGGCGACGAAGCCATCATGGTCGCCTTCGAAGAGAACGCCCGCGACCTGTCGCGCGTCGGCGGCAACTGACCGGGCGGGTTACGGAGCGGGAACCAGCTGATGGGAAAGCCAACGGGATTCATCGAGTACCTGCGGGAACTGCCGGTCGACCGGACTCCGCTCGAGCGCATCGGCGACTGGAAGGAATTCCACCCGCACCTCGAGGAGAAGCGGCTGCGCCACCAGGGTGCGCGCTGCATGGATTGCGGCGTGCCGTTCTGCCACACGGGCAAGCTGATCAGCGGCATGGCCTCGGGCTGCCCGATCAACAACGTGATCCCCGAGTGGAACGACCTCGTCTATCGCGGGTTGTGGCGCGAGGCGCTCGACCGCCTGCACATGACGAACAACTTTCCGGAGTTCACGGGCCGCGTGTGCCCGGCGCCGTGCGAAGGCTCGTGCGTGCTCGGCATCAACGACCCGCCCGTCACCATCAAGAACATCGAGAACGAGATCGTCGACCGCGGCTGGGACGAGGGCTGGGTGCTACCCGAGCCGCCGGCCGTGCGCACCGGCAAGAAGGTCGCCGTCATCGGGTCGGGACCCGCCGGCCTCGCAGCGGCACAGCAGTTGAATCGCGCTGGCCACGCGGTGACCGTGCTCGAGCGCGAGGACCGGCCGGGTGGCCTGCTGATGTACGGCATCCCGAACATGAAGCTCGACAAGCGTGAGGTGGTGAGCCGCCGCATCGCCCTGCTCGAGCAGGAAGGCATCAAGTTCCTGTGCAACGCGACCGTCGGCGAGAACGTCGAGCCGCAACTGCTGCTGCGTGACTTCGATGCGACGGTGATCTGCGCGGGCGCGACCCAGCCGCGCGACCTGGGCGTCGAGGGGCGCAACCTGCAGGGCGTGCACTTCGCCATGCAGTTCCTGACTGCGAGCACGAAGGCACTGCTCGACGGTGGTCCGGACGCGAGCCCGATCCACGCGCGCGGCAAGGACGTCGTCGTGATCGGCGGCGGCGACACCGGCACGGACTGCGTCGGTACCTCGATCCGGCAGGGTTGCCGCAGCCTGGTGCAGATCGAGATCATGCCGCGCTCGCCTCTCGAGCGTGCCGCCGACAACCCCTGGCCGGAGTGGCCCAAGGTCCACAGGTTGGACTACGGCCAGGAAGAAGCGGCAGCGAAGTTCGGCGCCGATCCGCGCGCGTACCTGACGACCGTGAAGAAGTTCGTCGGTGATGCGCAGGGCCAGTTGCAGGAACTGGTCACCGTGCAGGTGACCTGGGAACGCAACGACGAGGGGCAGTTGATTCCCGCCGAGGTTCCCGGCACCGAGCAGGTGCGCCCGGCGCAGCTCGCGCTGCTGGCCATGGGCTTCCTCGGGCCGGAGAGTGCGCTGCTCAAGGATCTCGGCGTGGAATGCGACGCGCGCAGCAACGTCAAAGCCGAGTACGGACGCTACGCCACCAGCCTGAAGGGCGTGTTTGCGGCGGGCGACTGCCGCCGCGGCCAGAGCCTGGTCGTCTGGGCCATCAATGAGGGCCGTGGGGCTGCGGCTGCCTGCGACCGCTACCTGGCCGGGAAATAAGTCAAATGGGGACAAGCACCGTTTCCGGGCGTGGCGGCAACGGTGCATGTCCCCATTTTTCTCCTTGTGTGACATCGGTCTGATTCCCGGCATCCGGATCACCCTTGAGGTCAGCCCGTTGGCGCAATATGTTGCCCCACTGGCCTGTTGACGGCCCGGCAAGAACTCCGGGGAATAGTGAGTAATTCGACGACGCCACCGCCGCGGACGACCCGCCCCCGTTCCATCGGCCTGCCGATCAGTGCGTGGCTCGTGCTCGGGTTCGCGTTGGTCATCGGTGCGTTTGCCACGACGACCGTCCTGGCCCTGCGCAGCACGCGCGTCGCGACCGCCGACCTTGCACAGATGCAGCGGCAGTTCGAGCCGCTCGCCCGCAGCGTGCGCGACCTCGGCGACGGCATGGTCGCGTTCGACCGTGCCGTCCTCGCGTTCCTGCGCACGGATTCCGACGCCAACCGCGCCGCAGCGGCCGACACTGCAGCACGTCTCTCGCAAGCGGTGAACCAGGCGGCCGCTGTCGGCACGGCCGCCCAGGCGGAGAAAGTCAAACCGGTCCTCGAGCGTATCGCCCGGCGAGAGGCAGACGGCTTTCGACTGCTCGACAGGCAGGACGAGCGGCGGCGCGATGCTGCCGACCTCGACACCGCCTACTCGAACCTGCATCGCCGCGCACTCGCCGCAGGTGGCGCAGGAGTCGTCGTCGGCGACAGCGTCCTCGCGCGCCCGTCGTTCACGGAAGTCACGCGAGCGGTCGAGGCCGCACGTGCGGATGCGACGGCCGCGCTGAATCGGCAGTCGGGCCCTGCTCCGCCTGCCACTGCTGGCGAAGACGCACTGCGCCGGACCCTCGACGCACATCGCGAAGAATTCGCCCTCTCCCCCGGCCGTGTCTGGCTCGACCTGATGGACGAGGACCTCGCGCGGAGCACCGCCCTGCGCCGCCGCGTCCAGCGGATCGACGCGGACATCGAGACCCAGCGCGCCGCGTTCGTAGCGAGCGGCGAAGCGCTGGCCCTCGAAGTTCGCAGCGATGTCGAGGCTCCCGCCTGGCGCGATTTCATTGCCGCGGCCGCCGCAGCGCGTGCGACCGTCGAGTCGTCCGCCAGCAGCATCCGGTCCGCCACGGCGAAAGCCGTCCTGCTCGCGCTGCTGGCACTGGCGTTGACGGCCTGGGCCATCACCTGGCCCGTGCGCAGGCTCACGGCCGGCACGCGCCGCCTCGCCGGCGGCGATCTCTCGGCCCGCGTGCCACGCGGCGGGGCCCGCGAGATGGACGAACTGGCGCAGGCTTTCAATCACATGGCTGGCGAACTCGACCACGCCGAGCGCGCCGTACGCAGCTACCAGGCGCAACTCGAGCAGCGCGTCGAAGAGCGCACGCTGCAGCTGCGCCACCTCGCCGACCACGACCCGCTCACGAACCTGCCCAATCGCCGTCAGCTGTTCCAGCACCTGAACGACAGGATCGAGCGAGCCGTGCCGGGCGCCACGCATCTTGCCGTCATGTTCCTCGACCTGGACAATTTCAAGACGGTCAACGACAGCCTCGGCCACGAGTTCGGCGATCGCGTGCTCACGGAGATCGGCGAGCGCCTGCGGCAGATTACCGGCGAATCGAGCTTCATCGCCCGGCTCGGCGGCGACGAATTCACGCTGGTGTTCCCGTATTCCGGCGACCCCGCCGAGGTCGAGCTGCACGCCGGGCGAATCGTCGACGGTTTCCAGCGCCCGCTTTCCATCGACCGGCGCGAAGTCTCGGTGGGCGTGAGCTGCGGCGTGGCCGTGTACCCCGAGCATGGCCGCGACGCAACGGCGCTGCTGCGCGCGGCCGACGCGGCCCTGTTCCGCGCCAAGGATCTCGGCCGCAACCGGCTCTGCATCCACGACCCGGTCATGCTCGTCGACGCCTCCAACCGCTTCCGCATCGAGCAGGCCCTGCGCAAGTCGATCGAAGGCGGCGATTTCATCCTGCATTACCAGCCGCAGATCTGCCTGGGGACGCACCGGACGCTGGCGGTGGAGGCGCTGCTGCGCTGGCGCACCGGCGATACGCAGATCGTGCCGGCCGGCGACTTCATCCAGATCGCCGAGCAGTCCGGTCTCATGCTCGATCTCAACGACTGGGTGCTCGAGAACGCGGCGAGCGCCGTGCGCGAATGGCGGCGCAACGGCTGGCCTGACGCGCGGGTGGCGGTCAACGTATCGGCGCAACAGTTCGTCGCCGGCAATTTCGTCACCGACATCGAGCGTCTGCTGGCCAGGCACAGCCTGCCGCCCGACGCGATCGAACTCGAACTCACCGAGACGATGCTGCAGACCGGCGCCGTCACCAAGGAAACGCTGCAAGGCCTGCGCATGTTGGGCATCGCCACGTCGCTCGACGACTTCGGCACGGGTTACTCTTCGCTCACCTCGCTCGAGCAGCTGCCGCTCAGCTGCATCAAGCTCGACCGCAGCGTCATCGCCGAAGTGGATCGCAATCCCCGGGCCGGTGCCATCGCGCGGTCGATCATCAGTCTTTGCCGCGGACTCGGCCTGACCGTGACCGCCGAGGGCGTGGAGCGGCACGAGCAACTCGACTTCCTGGCCGAGTGCGGCGACGTCGCAGTGCAGGGTTACCTCATCGGCCGCCCGATGGATGCAGCCTCGGTCCTCGATTTCGTGAGCGATTCCAGCATCCGCATCGCGACCCTGCTGCAGGCTGCGGAAGCGAACCGGCGGCCGCAGACCGACGCGGACTCTTCCGGTCCCGTGCGACTGCTGCGGCGCTGGCGCCGCTGATCCGGCCCCGCGGTCAGGCCGGCGGCTCGGCGTGCCGCTCGCCGCGCTCGTAGACGACGTTCGCGCGCCCCACCAGCAGCGGGTCGATCGGTCCGATCGACTCGATGTCCTTGCTCGCATACGGCAGCCGATGCAGGACATAGCGCATCGCATTCAGCCGCGCACGCTTCTTGCAATCCGACTTGATCACCGTCCAGGGCGCATCCGCGGTATCCGTGTGGAAGAACATCGCCTCCTTCGCGCGCGTGTACTCGTCCCACTTGTCCAGCGAGGCCAGGTCGACCGGGCTCAGCTTCCATTGCTTGAGCGGATGGGACCTGCGCTCCTTGAAACGCCGCCGCTGCTCGGGCCGGCTCACGGAGTACCAGAACTTGACGAGCTGCAGGCCGCTGCGCACCAGGTTGCGTTCGAACTCGGGAGCCTGGCGCATGAATTCGAGATATTCGTCGTCGCTGCAGAAGCCCATGACCCGCTCCACGCCCGCGCGGTTGTACCAGGAGCGGTCGAACAGGACGATCTCGCCGCGCGTCGGCAGGTGCTCGACGTAGCGCTGGAAGTACCACTGCCCGCGCTCGATCTCGCTCGGCTTCTCGAGTGCCACGACGCGCGCGCCGCGCGGGTTCAGGTGGTCCATGAAGCGCTTGATGGTGCCGCCCTTCCCCGCGGCATCGCGTCCTTCGAACAGGATGACGACGCGTTGCCCGGTCTCCTTGACCCAGGCCTGCAGTTTCAGCAACTCGACCTGCAGCCTGTACTTCTGACGTTCGTAGTTCTTGCGCGACATCAGGTGCCGGTACGGGTAGGTGCCGTTGCGCCAGCCTTCGGCAAGTTCCGTGTCGTCCTGGTCGCGCTTTGCCAGTTCCGCCATGCGGCCGTGACGCAGCAGCAGGTTCTTGAGCGCGAGCACGTCGTCGGGCGACGCGCCGGTCAGGATCGCGTCGAATGATTCCGCGATGGCGGCCGGGTCGCCGCCCGCCTCGCGCAGGGCGATGTCCTGCACCGCGTAGGCCTTGGATTCATTGGCCGCACTCACCGCTTCGGAAACGGTGAAGTTGGCGATGGCCGCAGTGCTCAGCCGTGGCGACACGTCGCCCCGATCCACGCGCCGCGCCTTGCGCTGTCGAGGAGTCTTCCGGGCCGGTTTGCGAGGCGTTTCGGTGGTCACTGGTGGTCGGTCCTGTCGGCTGTCTGCAGGGGATGAGTCTCAAGCCTACCGACACAGGGCGCGAGTCGCCTCCGGGAATGCCGCAGCCCGGCCTCAGGGCGTAACGATCGGAAACCGGCCGTCCGGCTTCTCGAGCATCGACAACAGGGACAGCAGCTTCAGCCGGCTGCCCTCCACCTGCAGCGCGTCCGACATCACGACGTCCTTGAGTCCCGCCTCGCCCGTCGCCAGCCGCACCAGCAGCTCGCGCGTCAGGTGCACCGTGGCATCGACGTCACCGGCCGGTTGGCCCTGGCGATGGTGCAGCACGGCGTTCTCGAGCTCGACCACGTGGGTCTCGCCGGCGTCGCTGAAGACGAAGTTGAATTTCAGGTGCTTGCCGTCCGCCGCCGGCCCGTCGAGCCGCACCGCCATCGAGGTCAGGAAACGCTCGACCGGCGTGTTGCGCAGCAGCTCGATGGCCCGCCGCGGATCGACCGCCGTGCCCTGCACTCCGTTCACCAGCTCGCTGGCGCCGGATAGATAAACATCGCGCCACGGACCCGATTCCGCCTGGTAGCCCAGCTGGTCGTAAGCGGACGCGAGCAGTGCCCTGGCCTCGGTGTTGGACGGCTCGGCGAACACGAGGTTGTTCAGCAAGGTTGCCGCCCAGCGATACTCGCCCGCGTCGATCGCAGCCTTGCCCTGCTTGAGCACCGCGGCGGCTCCGCCGATCGCCGCCACGTACTTCCTGCCCAGTTGCTCGGGCGGCAACGGGTCGAGGTTGGCGGGATTGCCGTCGTACCAGCCGAAATACGCCTGGTAGACCGCCTTGGCGTCATGGCGGACCGTGCCGTAGTAGCCGCGATTGGCGAACCGATTGCGCAACGTCGAGGGCAGCTCGAGCTGCTCCGCGATCTCCTGCGACGTGTAACCCTGGTTGGCGAGCCGCAGCGTCTGGTCGTGGATGTATCGGTAGGTGTCGCGCTGCGCAGCCAGATAGTCGCGCACTCGCGCATTGCCCCACATCGGCCAGTGATGGCTCGCGAACACGACGTCCATGTTGCCGAAGCGCTGCAGCGCATCGTCGATGTAGCCGCTCCACTTCAATGCGTCGCGCACCTTGGCACCGCGCAGCGTGTACAGGTTGTGCAGCGTGTGCGAAACGATCTCTGCGCCGCACCATGCCTTTGAATCGGGCAGGTAGAACGTGAGTTCCGCGGGCGCTTCCGACTCCGGCGTGTACTGAAAGATAATACGCACGCCGTCGATCTGCCTCTCCTCGGGTGTCTGCCCGATGAGGACGGTGGGCGACCGGATGCCGATCGTGCCGTGCGCAGGCTCCTTGCCGAGGCCAGTGTCCACGTGGCCGGTGGCAGCGCGCGGCAGGGAGAATCCGTACATGTAGGCCGCGCGGCGCCCCATCGCGACGCCGGCCAGCACATTCTCGCTGGTCGCCTCCTCGATGAAGCCTTTCGGCGCGAAGATGGGAATGCCCGCCGCCACCGCAGGATCCGCCGGCAGCACCGCCGCGACCCCGCCGAAATGATCGACGTGGCTGTGCGTGAAAATGACGGCGGTCACCGGCTTGTCGCCGAGATGCCTGCGGGCGAGTGCGATAGCCGCAGCCGCGGTCTCTCTTGCCGTCAGCGGGTCGACGACGATCCAGCCCGTGCGTCCCTCGATGATCGTCATGTTCGAGACGTCGTAGCCGCGCACCTGGTAGATGCCGTCGGCCACCTTGAACAGTCCATGCGGCGCGTTCAGCTTTGCCTGACGCCAAAGGCTGGGGTTTACCGTAGGCGGCGCCTCGCCTTCGATGAAGGCGTAGCTGGCAAAATCCCACGCCTTGCGGCCGCTCGGGCCGTCGGGGCCATCGATCGCCAACGGCTCGTCCGTGGCGATGAAGCCGCGGCGAGCGTCCTCGAAATCCTGAGTGTCGCCGAGCGGGAGACCTTCGACGGCCTTCTGATTCGCTGCGATCGTCGCGGCGGAAGCCGCCGTGCGCGCGGGCGTGGGAGTGCTCCCGGATTGAGACGCGCGCTGGCCGCAACCGGCACCGAGAGCGGCGCACAACACGACGAGCGCGGTGGCGCGGGCCGGGATCGGATCAGGCATCTGTGGTCACCGCCGCGTCAGGGCCGGCCGCGTCGATCTTGTCGCGGCCGCGCCCGGCGATCCACACGAAGAACAAGGGAATGAAAAACGTCGCGACGAAGGTCGCGAACAGCATGCCGCCGATGACGCCCGTGCCGATCGAGTGCCGGCTGCCTGCGCCGGCGCCACCGCTGATCGCCAGGGGCGACACACCCAGGATGAACGCAAGCGACGTCATGACGATCGGCCGGAACCGCAGGCGTGCGCCCTCGACCGCCGCATCCATGAATGACATGCCTTCCTGCACCTTCAACTGCGCGAACTCCACGATGAGGATGGCATTCTTGGACGCCAGGCCGATGAGCGTGACGAGCCCGATCTGGAAGTAGATGTCGTTCTCGAGGCCGCGCAGGAATACCGCGACCAGCGCGCCGAACACGGCGAACGGCACGGCCAGGATGACGGCGAACGGCAGGGTCCAGCGCTCGTACTGCGCCGCCAGCACCAGGAACACCATCAGCACGCCGACCAGGAACACTCCAGCGGAGCTGCCGCTGGTCGCCTTCTCCTGGAACGAGGTACCCGTCCACGCGAGGTGGTAGCCGTCGGGCAATGCCTGCGCCGCCACTTCCTCCATGACCCGCAGCGCGTCGCCCGAGCTGTAGCCGGGCGCCGGACCACCGAGAATCCTGGCGGACGTGAACACGTTGTAGCGCTCGACGACTTCCGGGCCCGTCACCTCGCGCACCGTGGCGAGCGCCGTCAGCGGGATCATCCGGCCGGCGCCCGAGCGCACGTAGACATTGCGGATGTCGTCGGGACGGGACCGGAAAGCGGCCTCGGCCTGCAGGTGCACGCGGAACACGCGGCCGGCGCGATTGAAATCGTTCACGTACAGCGCACCGAAGGTGCTCTGCAGCGTGTCGAAGACATCGGACACTTTGACGCCCAGCAGTTTCGCCTTCTCGCGGTCGAGCTCGATCCGGATCTGCGGCACGCTGGCCGAGTAAGTCGTGGTGACACCCGCCAATTCCGGACGCTTGGCCGCCGCCGCGACCAGGGCCTGCGCCGCGGCTTCCAGCTGCTTGTTGTCCCCGCCGCTCTTCGATTGCACGAAACCGTCGAAGCCGCCGGTCATGCTCAACCCCTGGATGGGCGGCGGCTCGAATGCCAGCACGAAGGCGTCCTTGATCGCCATGCCGGCGCCAAACATGTAACCCGCCACGCTCGCGGCCGAACTTTCCTTCGACTTGCGCTGGCCCCAGTCCTTGAGATTCACCCACGCGATGCCCGTGTTGGTCCGCAGTGTGAACGTGAGCACGTCGAGACCGGAGAACGTCATCACGTCCTGCACCGCCGGGTTCCTGAGCAGGGCCTGCGTGACCTGCGCGCTGACCGCCTCCGTGCGCTGCAGCGATGCGGCGTCCTGCAGGATCGGAATGACCATGATGTAACCCTGGTCCTCGGCCGGCGCCAGCGACACGGGGACCGCGCGGAAAAGGACGACGGTCGCCACCAGCATGGCCGCCACCAGGCCGGCGGCCAGCGCTGTGTGCCGCAGCAGATAACGCACGCCGTCTGCATAGCGGCCCGTCATGCGGGCGAACCAGCCGTTGAAGCCCGCCAGCACGCCGTGGTGGACGACGTCATCCCGGTGCAGGATGGAAGCACACAGCGCCGGCGTCAGCGTCAGCGCGACGAAACCGGAGATCACGACGGATACCGCGATCGTGATGGCAAACTGCCGGTACATCTCGCCGACCAGGCCGCCGAGGAAAGCCACCGGCAGGAAAACCGCCACGAGCACGAAGACGATGGCGATCACGGGCCGTGTGACCTGCGTCATGGCGCGGTGGGCCGCGTCCCGGGGGCCAAGGTGCTCCGTGGCCATGATGCGTTCGACGTTCTCGAGGACCACGATCGCATCGTCCACGACGATGCCGATGGCGAGCACCATGCCGAAGAGCGTCAGCGTATTGATCGAGAACCCGAGCAGGAGCATCGCCGCCAGGGTCCCGATCAGCGAGACGGGCACGGCCAGCATCGGGATGATGGTGGCACGCCAGTTCTGCAGGAACAGGAACACCACGGCGAACACCAGCAGCATCGCCTCGACCAGCGTCTTGACGACTTCGATGATCGACACGCGGATGTACTTGGTCGTGTCGTAGGGCGAACTGTATTCGAGCCCGGCCGGAAACGACCTGGCCAGCTCCGCCATGCGCGCGTCTGTCGCCCTGCCGACCTCGAGCGCGTTGGCGCCCGGCTGCAGGAAGATGCCGATCGGGATGGTGGGCTTGCCGTTGCGTGTCGCGGCGAAATCGTAGTCGCGGGAACCGAGTTCGACGCGCGCGACGTCCTCGAGCCGGACGACGCCGCCGGACTCCGTGGTACGGAGGACGATCTTGCCGAACTGCTCCGGTTCGGTGAGGCGGCCGAGCGTCGTCACCGAGAAGGTGAAATCGATCCGGCCGTCCATCGGCTCCTGGCCGATGCGCCCGGCGGCAAACTGCGCGTTCTGCTCCCGGACCGCGTCGGCCACGTCGCTCGGCGTCAATCCGAGCTTGGCCAGACGGTCCGGGCGCAGCCAGATGCGGATCGAGTAATCCTTCGACCCGAAGATCTCCGCGTCGCCGACGCCGGGAATGCGCCGCAGTTCGTCGACGATGTTGAGCAGCGCGTAATTCGAGATGAAGACGGCGTCGAAGCGCGGATCGTCCGAGTCGAGCGCATAGATCTTCAGGAACGAGTGCGATCGCTTGCGCACCGTGACGCCCTGCCGGCGCACCTCCTCCGGCAATTGCGACAGCGCGCTCTGCACGCGGTTGCTGACGTTGATCGCCGCGAGATCGGGATCCGTACCGATCGCGAACGTCACGCTCATCTGCAGCGCGCCGTTGCCGGCGCTGGCGGAGCGCAGGTACAGCATGTTATCCACGCCGTTGATCGCCTGATCGAGCGGCGCGGCCACGGTCTGCGCGACGGTCTCGGCATTGGCGCCGGGATAGAAGGTTGCGACCTCCACCTCGGGCGGCAGGATGTCCGGATACTGGGCGACGGGCAGCACGCGCAGCGCCGCCAGCCCCGCAATGACGATGAACGCGGAGATGACCGACGCGAAGATCGGCCGGTCGATGAAGAACTGGGAGATCATCCCTGCGCCCCCGACGGCGGGGCGGGTCCGGAAGCCGGCGCCGCACCGGCCTTCGCAATCGTCACCTTCGCGCCGGGACGCACCTTGAGCACGCCATCGACCACGACGCGCTCGCCGCCCTTCAGGCCGGAGGTGATCAACTCACGGTCGCCGACGTTGCCGCCGGCCTGCACGGGACGCAATGCGACGGTGTCGTCGGCGCCAACGACCCAGACGAAGCTGCCCTGTGCACCGGACATGACGGCGCGGCGTGGTACGGCCATCGCGCCGTCGATCGTCACGCCTTCGACACGTACACGCACGAACTGGCCCGGCACGAGCGTGCCGGCCGCATTCTCGACGGTGGCCCGCGCACGGATCGTGCCGGAGCCCTGCTCCACCGAGGTGTCGAGAAAATCGAGCTGCGCCAGTGCCTGGTATTCGGTCCCGCCTTCGAGCAGGAGACGCACCTTGATGGTGGAATTCTTCGCGGCGATTCGCGGACGCAGCACGGCCGATTCGCCCTCCGGCAGCGAGAACTCGATGTACGCGGGATCGATCTGCACGATGCGCGTGAGCAGGCTGGAGTCGGCGCCGGCCGTCACGAGGCTGCCCTCGGAGCGCGCTTCGTGACTGGTGAGCCCGGCAATGGGCGCACGCACGTCCGTGTAACCGAGATTGAGGTCGGCAGTGCGCAATTTCGCTGCGGCCGCCGCGACGTTGGCCTCGGCGACCTCGAAATTCGAAATCGCCTCGTCGCGGTTCATCTGGCTCACCAGTCCCTTCTCGAACAGCGGCAGGATGCGATCGTGCTGGCGCCGCGCTTCGTTGAGGCGCGCGCGTTCCACGCCGAGTTCGGCCCGCGCCTGGGCGGCCGCAGCCCGGTACGGTTCCGGATCGATGCGGAACAGGATGTCGCCCTGGCGCACGGGGGCGCCTTCCTGGTAGCGACGCTCGAGCAGGATGCCGCTCACGCGTGCACGTACCTCGACGTCGCGCGAGCCCGCCGCCCGCCCCGTGTATTCCAGCGTCACCGGCAGGCTGCCCGTCTCGACGCTCGCCACCCCGACTTCGACCGGTGGCGGCGTCATGCCGCCCGGCGCGCCTTTGCCGCAACCCGCGACGAGCGCGGCTTGAACGACGACGATGGCGAGCAGGCTTCCGACCCGATGGCTGTTCTTGTTCATGACTTATTCCCTGGTCCATGCGACGGCCCGCAGGCCTCGTCCGCCAGACTGAGCGTGTGCTGGATGATCTGTTCGCGCGGCTGCGGCGTGCAAGGCGCGATGCGCCGCATTTCGCCGAGCATCAACCCGTCCACGGCGAGCATGATCACGGCCGCGAGCGGAAAATTACTGGTGAGCCGGTCAGGTGCGCCACGTGCTCCGCGTAACGGCGGCGCAGGCGATTTGCACGGCGCCACTGTTCGACGGAAACCGCGGGCTCCGTCTGGGCCTGCATCAGCCGCTCACATGAGAATGGGCGTCATCCGACTATACCGTCTGGACGGTTTTTTGCAATGCAGCAGACCCGCTGGCTGGCCTGCGCAAGGCGAAGCTGGTCGGGTATCCGATGGGGGAGCAGTGCTACAAGCACCAGCCCGTGAACGCGAGCGCGCCGAGCAGGCTGTCGAAACGATCGAGAAAACCGCCCTGGCCCGGCAGCGCGCCCGAATAGTCCTTGATCCCGGCGCGGCGCTTGACCCAGCTGGCGGCAAGATCCCCTGCGAGACCCGCCACGCCGGCCAGCACGCCCAGGAGCGCCGCGCGGGGCGGCGTCAGGTCGACGAGCCCACTGGCCATGGCCGCCACCACGCCCGCCGCACACAAACCGCCGAGAAATCCTTCGATCGTCTTGGCGGGACTCACTTTAGGTGCGAGCGGACGGCGCCCGATCCATTGCCCGATCACCTGGCTGAATCCATCGCTGGCGGCCGCCGCAAGAAACAGAAATGCGAAGGCGGTCGGCGGCAGGCGCACGGTATTCCAGACCGCCACGGCGCCGATGGCAAGAAACACGGGCCACACGACCGCCGGGCGCGGTTGCGGCACGAGACGCCATGCGCGCGAGAGTTCGGCCGTACCGGCCAGCAGGATGATGCCGAGCACCGCGAGAACCCAGGGCCGACCGAATGCCGCAGCGGCCAGCATGGCGTGAACGATCAGGAAGAAGACGCCGAGCTTGTACCAGCGTGCGCGCGCCGCGTCGGGCGTGACGGCGCGGCTGCCGATCCCCATGACGATCGCGCCGAGCGCGAACCCAGCCACGGTGACACGCAGGACGTCGGGGATCATGGCGCAGCCATCACGCAAGTCACCGCGGCCTGCCGACACGCGACGCTCAGGCGAGTGATGCCGGGCAGCAACTCCCCATCGGCCATCAGCGTGCCTGGCGTCTCGACGCGAAAATCCACTCGCGCCGACTGCTGCATCGCCCGCGGCACGGTGAGCATCGCCGCTGCGCCATACGCGGCCTGACCCAGCCCGGCAAACCGGCGCCGCCCCGTCGTGACGACCTCCGTGACGTAGCCGACGGCCAGCGTGCTGGCACAGAGTCGTCGCGCAGGATCGGCGCCGGAGGACTCGACCGTCACTTCCATCAGGTCGAGTGCTCGCCAGCACGGCTGCTGCAACGCCTCGAGGGCGTCCGCCGGCCGGCTCAGGCCGAGATCGCGAACGAGGCAGTTGCCGTGGCCCGCGGGAATGACGGCGAGCTTCTGCCGCGGCAGGTCCATGCCCGTGAGGCACTCGCTGATCGTTCCGTCACCGCCGATGACGATCAGGCCGTCGAAATCACGCGCGTCGCGCGCAATGCGCGTGCCGCTGCCCGGGCCATCCGTGAAGGTGGCCACGGCGCTCCGCGAGGGCATGCGCTCGAGAGCGGCAAGACACCGCTCTGCTTCGTGAGACCGGCCGGCGGCGCGGTTGACGACCGCGAGCCACTTCAAGCGGGTCTCCCATTGCGGCGCTCCTCGAGCATCCACCAGAGGCCGCGCACGTCGGCGCGCCATTCCTTCAGCAGCGCGAGCAGCGCGAATTCCTCGAGACTGCCCGCGATGCTGAGGCCGGCCGCGGTCTTCAGCAGCCAGGGGTAGTGGCCAAACACGAAGAGCACGCCGATGTAGATGCCGAGCAGGTAGCCCGCGGTCTTCGACACGTAGGTGTGGAAGCTCGACAGGCGCCCGTAGCACAGCAACGCGACGACGTTCTCCAGCACCCAGAGGCCGATCACCGTCCCGCAGAGCACGGCGTTCGACGTCATGACGTCGGGGTGGAAGACCCAGATGCCGTAGATGGCAGCGAACAGCAGCAGTGTGTCCGCGACCGAATCGAGCAGGGCACCCAGCGTCGACTGCAGGTCGAACGTGCGCGCGAGCCAGCCGTCCGCGATGTCCGTCAGGAGCGCGGGCACCAGCACCCAGGTAAAAGCGAACTCGCGGCCCGTGACCGCCAGGGCGAGCAATACCGGGACAGCGGCGATCCGCGCCGCACTGATGGCGTTGGGAACGTGCCGCAACCTCTCGCGCGTGGTCGAAGATGCGCTCATGCGTCGGGAGAATCGCCCGTCTCTGTTATTCCGTCATCGCGATCTCCCGCAACGTTGACCCAGCCCGCGGCAGGTTGCAAGCCTCTCAAGGTCGGTAGTGGAAGCGGGCCGGAGCTTGCGGCGGCAGCGCCGCGACGAGATCCGCGAATTCGCACAACCAGCGGCGGGTCGTGGACGGCGCCACGATTTCCTCGACATAGAACCGTTCCGCCGAGCGAAATGGCGAGCGCAGGCGCTCGAGGCGCTCGGCGATTTCGCGCCTCGCGGCCTGGGGGTCGGATGCCGCCTCGATCTGGGCCTTGAACGCCGCCTCGATACCGCCTTCCACAGGCAGAGAACCCCAGTCGCCGCTCGGCCACGCGATGCGATAACGAAAGCGCGTGTGATTCATCATGCCGGCCCCGGCCACGCCGAAGGCGCGCCGCAGGATCACGGCACACCACGGCACGGTGGACTGGTAGATCGTCGCGATCGCGCGCGCGCCATCGCGGATCGTGCCCGCCTTCTCGGCCTGCGAGCCGATCGTGAAACCGCCGACGTCCACGAAATGCACGATGGGCAGGCGGAACGTCTCGGCAAGTTCCACGTGACGCGCCATCTTGCGCGCTGCGGCTGCCGTCCACGTCCCGCCCATCTGCCCGGGATCACTCGCGATCACCGCGACGGCCACGCCATTGACGCGCGCGAGCGCCGTAATGACGGAGCGTCCCCAGGCGCGGCCGATCTCGAACACGCTGCCCTGATCGAGCACGGCCTCGAGGATCGGTCGCACGTCGTAGGGCCAGCGGCGGTCGCGCGGAATCGCCGAGTCGAGCCACGCTTCCCCGCGGTCGACGGGATCAGCACATGCGAGCCGGGCGGCCGAGACGCCCGAACGCGAAGGCAGGTACGAAAGGAAGCGCCGGGCACGAGCGAACGCATCGACCTCGCTCTCGACGACGTCATCGACGCTGCCGACACCAGCGTGGAGGTCGGCACCGCCGAGCTGCTCGGCGGTGACCTTCTCGCCGGCGGCCTCGACCACCACCGGCCCGGCCGTGAACATCTGCGAGACACCGCGCACCATCAGCGAATAGTGGCTGGCCACGAGCCGTGCAGCGCCGAGTCCGGCAATGGGCCCGAGCCCCAGCGAGACCACCGGCACCGTGCCAAGATTGGCGACGACCTGGTCGAAGCCCGGCACGAACGGCACGTAGGTCGCACCCATTTTTTCGATCTCGGCGACGGAGCCGCCCCCGCCCGTCCCGTCGAGCAGGCGCACGAGCGGCAGGCCGTATTCACCCGCCATCAACTCGGCCTGCACGTTCTTCTCGTGGTGATAACTCTCGGACGAGCCGCCGCGCACGGTGAAGTCGTCCGCGCTCACTGCGACTGTCCGGCCATCGATGGTGCCGCGGCCCACCAGGCAACTCGAGGCCCGAAAGCCGACCAGTTCGCCATCGACACCGTACCTGGCCTCGCCCGCCAGGCTGCCCCACTCGCGGTACGAGCCCTCGTCGAGCAGCATCGCGATGCGCTCCCGGACCGTCAGCTTGCCGCGGGCACGTTGCCGCGCAACCCGATCCGGGCCGCCCATCCCGGCCGCCAGCGCCTGCCGGCGCCGGATTTCAGCAATTTCATCGTTCCAGTCGTTCACGGTTACGTCGCTGCTGTGGATTCATTGGTCAGGCACGGTAAAGTGCCGCAGCCGGCCACGACTTGGCAATCGTGGATTCACAGATACCCGGGCTGAGGCAGGGAAAATCATGACCAAGATGTCGCAAGCAGTACTGATCACGGGTTGCTCCACCGGCATTGGGCACGCGACGGCGTTGCGCCTGCAGCGTGCGGGACACAAGGTCTACGCCACGGCGCGCAAACCGGCAACGCTCGCCGACCTGCGAGCCGCCGGCTGCGAAACCCTGGCGCTCGACGTCAATGACGAGCACTCGATGCAGGTGGCGGTGCAGGCGATCGAACAGCGCGAAGGGGCCGTAGGAGTCCTCGTCAACAATGCGGGTTACAGCCAGTCGGGTGCGCTCGAGACTGTGCCGCTCGAGCGGGTCCGTGCGCAATTCGAGACCAATGTGTTCGGGCTGCTGCGCCTGTGCCAGCTCGTGCTGCCCGGCATGCGCCGGCAGCGCTCCGGTCGCATCGTCAACGTCGGCTCGGTGGCCGGCAAGCTGACGTTTCCCGGCGGCGGCGCCTATCACGCGGCCAAGCACGCGGTGGAGGCGCTGACCGACGCACTGCGCTTCGAGGTGCAGGGATTCGGCGTCGATGTCGTGCTCATCCAGCCGGGATTCATACGCACGTCCTTTGCGGACGCCGCAAGAAGAGAAATGGCGGCCGCTGCGCCGGGCGATGTGTACGCGGCATTCAATGCGGCCGTGGAGCAAGCGACCCTGGACGTCTACGAAAAACCGCCGTGGTCGTGGTTCGGTGGCGATGCCGATGACGTAGCGCGCGTAATCGACCGCGCACTCACGGCCCGCCGGCCGAAGACGCGTTACAAGGTCACGCCCTCGGCGCGCATGCTGCTCGCCACGCGCGCGCTCACCACCGACCGGCTCTGGGACCTGTTCATGAGGACGAACTTCCCCGCCCCGCATTGATTCGACCCGGCAGGCGTCAGCGAATGCGCGGCGCCAGGATCGCCGACAGGAGATCCGGTTTGCCCGCGATGCGCTGCAGGTGGGGGAAACGCGGGCCGTCGTAGTACGCGACCGGAATCGTGCGGTAGTACTCGCTGTTCTCGATCAGCAACTCGATCGGCTGCTTCGCCTTCTCGGCGTCGGCGATCGCGGTGTCGAGCGCATCCAACGAGTACTTGCGGCCGTTGACCGCCACGAGCTTCATGCCGGGCCCCATCCCTGCCCGCGCAGCCGCCCGGTCTTCGATGAGATCCACGACCGCGCCGTTCTCGTCGAGTACCAGACCGATCGACCAGCGGCGATCGAAAATCTGCTTGCGCTTCTGGGTGAACTCCACCCAGACGTTCTTCTGCGCCGTGTACGCCAGCCGCCAGCCGCTGCGCTCCAGCGCGCCAAGCAGGGCCGTGGTGTCGGTGGAATCGAGGTGGCGGCGCATGAACGTACGCCAGTCGCCGGGCGCGATTGTCGACAGCGTGTCATAGATGTCCTGCTCCACGTACGGCTTCAACGCGGGCGCACCACTGTCCCCCGAGTAGAAGCGGCGGGCAAAGTCATCGAGTGAAAGCCGGCCGTGGCTTTGCGCGCGCAACTGCGCGTCGACGTCGAGCCAGAGGAAATCCGACGCTTCGTAGTAGTCGGTGCCGCGACGGCTGGACTCCAAAGTGGAGGGCGAGTCCATGAGCACCTGCGCGGCAACCGCGGTATCCGCCAGCGGACGCCAGCGGACGCCGGTTTGTACGTCGAATACGCCGGCGAAGCTGGCGACGGTCTCGCGGTACTCCTCCGGCGTCATCAGCCCGGCACGCGTGGTGAGGACATCGCCCCAGTAGTTGGTGAGACCCTCGTACACCCACAGCAGCGTGCCATCCAGGGGCTTCTGGTAGTCGGGACTCACCAATCCCGCGGGCCGCCGGTATTTCGCATTCCAGCTGTGCACGTACTCGTGGCCGAGGAGTCCTGCGGCGTCCATGCGGCGGTCCGCTTCGAGCAGCGCGATCTCCTCGCGTCGACTGTCGCTCGACTCGTGGTGCTCGAGGGCGAAGATCGCGACGTGGTCCGACAGGGTCAGCAACCACGTGTAGTGGCGGTACATCCGCGAGCCGAACAGCGCGCCCGCCTCGGCGACGAGGCGGCCGTAGCCCACGGCGAAATCATCGGGGAGCGCGAGCGCGGCCGCGCTGTCGGCTGCGAGTGCGATGCGGTGGCGGAGCTCCGGCCGTGGCGCGGAGCCGGGCACCTCCACGAGCCTGGTGTAACGGCCGATCTGCACGGGCGAATCGATGAGCCGCGCGAGCGGGATTTCCTCGAACTGCACCGTGCCATCCGCGCCAACCCGCGATTCCATGCCCGACGCTACGGTCCATTCCGCAGGTACCCGCAGCGTGGCGATCGCGGTGAACTTCTCCGCGTCGATGGCCTTCGGAAACAGCAGCGCCTCGTTCCAGGAAATCACGGCGAGCTGCTCCGTACTGCTCGAACCCTCGCTGAATCCGCCGTCCTCGGTCTGCAGCGCGCAGTCCATGGACACCTCCACGCGATCGGCACCGACCGGCACGTCGATGCGGAACGCGTGCATGTCGAACGGATCGCGCGTCCATGCGAGGCGCTGGCCGTTGGCCCTGATCTCGAGCTCGATCATGACGTCGAGCGGACCGGTCGGGCCGTGCTCGCCCGGCATCCATTTCGCGAACACCAGCGTGAGCGGTCCTGGCGTTGCGGCGATGGTCACGTCGGAGTGAACTCGCTTGCGCGCAAGATTGCGCACGTCCAGGCGCACGGTCATGTCGGCCGCCGCAGCCACGCCTGCGGCTGCGAGAATCACGCAGGCAAGGCCGGCTTTACAGGCCGTCGTTTTCCACAATGGCATCGATGATTCTCCCGCGAATTCTCTTGCCGACGCGTCCGCCGGGCAGTGGCGCGCGGGTCTGGCGCGGGCACGGGCAGCCGGTCGGGCTGGTAGCATAGCGAGGTTCTTCCGGAGTTTCGCACCATGGCCAGGGTCCTCGTCTTCGCCGCCGATACGCTCGTTCGCTTTCGCAACGGCCGGATACTGGTGCACACCACCTCGGGGCGACTGCCGGCGTTCGAGACCGACCAGCCGATGCTCATCGGCTGGATCTGCCAGTTCGCCGGGCCGACCGATGCCGACTCGGCAATTGCGGGACTGCCGCCCGGCGATCGCGCCGGCGCGGGACAGATCATCGATTACCTGTTGCGCAGCGGCGTCCTGGCCGCGGCCGGCACGACCGAGACGCGCGAGCGACCGGTGCAGGAATCCGGGGACCTGACGCGCAATCACCTGCGACTGCTGGCACGCAGCGTCTACGATCTCGCATGCGATGTGCTCGGCCTCGGGCCCGAATTGGCGGAGCAGGCATTGGCTGCAAACACCGGCATGGGGCTCGAGCGCCGCCTGATGGCTGCACTGGCGTCCGTGGATGGGTTGCGCAGTGAATTGCTGCAGGTGCGACGTGGACGGCTGCAGGAACAACTCGCCCAGCTCGGCATCGATGCGGCCGCGAAAGACCTGCAGCTGCACATCGGCTGCGGCCCGGGGCACCTGCCCGGATGGATCAACATCGACGTGCAGCCGGCGCCGCTCGCGATGAACGTGCTGTGGGGCCTGCCGTTTGCGGAGCGCAGTGTGCAGCGCGTTTTCGTTTCGCACCTGCTGGAGCACCTGTTCTTCCCGCGCGACGTGCAGTTCTTCCTCGGCGAACTGAAGCGAGTCATGGCGCCGGGCGGCGTCGTGCGCATCGTCGTTCCCGACCTGGAAAAGTGCATCTCGGCCTATGCGGCGAACGACCGCGCGTTTTTCGAGAGCCGCCGCGAAACATGGAGCTGGTGGCCGGAGAACGCGACCCGGCTCGAGGACTTCCTCGCCTATGCCGGTGCCGGTGCCGAACCCGCACACCTCTTCGAAGCGCACAAGTACGGCTACGACTTCGAGACGCTTGCCAAGGTGTTGGGCGAGGCCGGGTTCGAGCGGGTGCGCGCGTCAACCTACATGGCGAGCGACGATCCGGCGCTGCGGGTGGATGATGTCAGCGCCGTGGCCAAGGCGCGCTATGGCGACGACTACTATTCACTCTTCGTCGAGGCCACCGCCCCGGCCGGGTGAGCCGAGCTGACTAGGTGCCCTGGGGCGGCGGAGCTACACGCTGCATCTGTTCGACGTTGCGCCTCGACGCTTCCCGCGCCGCTTCGAGTTCCTCGGCCGTCAGACAGATGGTCTCCGTACGGACGTGCGAGCCGGTCTTCAGCTGATCGCGGCAATAGACCGTCTTGCCGTTCTGATTGACGATCTTGTACCCGGCCTTCTGGGCTTCCTGGACCGTACCGACCGGGTTCTTCGCCGCAGCAGTCTTGGGTGCCGCGGTAGCCGCAGCCACAGGTGCCGGCGGCTCTGGCTGGGACGCACAACCGGCCAGCAGCATTGCAGCTGCAACGAGCAAATGGATACGCATGGGCGTGGCTCCGTAAAGCGAGGCGCGCATCATGCGCGGACGGGATCCGCCGGCGCAAGTTGCGTGGCGCAAAGCCGTGCGGGGACGTAACATGCCCGGCCTCATTCCTCCCAGCCCCCCCATTCCGGAGCCCTTGCCATGCAGCCTCTCCCTACCGTCGTGGCCGTCGTCGCGCTGCCCTTCCTGTTGCTTGCCGCCGTGGCAGCACCGGCGGCGGCGGCCGCCCCCGCCACCACCACCGCCCCGATGGACGACACAGCCAAGATGAACTACGCGCTCGGCTACCAGCTCGGCCGGGACCTCGTCGGCACGGAAGTCCGCTCCGAAGCGTTGCTCAAGGGCATCGAGGACGCCCGCACCGGCTCGCCTTCCAGGCTGAACGAAGCGGAAATGGAAGCAGCGCTGAAGGCGCTGCAGACTCGAATTAACGACCAACGCGCCAAGACGCAGGCCGCGGCGGCACAGAAGGCCGCGGCTGCCGGCAGCGCCTACCTGGCCGAGAATGGCAAGCGCGCGGGCGTTACCACCACGCCTTCCGGCCTGCAGTACAAGGTCCTTACAGCCGGCGCGGGTCGCGCGCCGACCGCCAGCGACAAGGTGACGGTCAACTATCGCGGCACGCTCGTGGACGGTACCGAGTTCGACAGCTCGTACAAGCGCGGCCAGCCCGCCACCTTCCCGGTGACCGGTGTCATCGCCGGCTGGACCGAAGCGCTGCAACTCATGAAGGAAGGCGCCAAGTACCAGCTCGCCATTCCGTCGGGCCTTGCCTACGCCGACCGCGGTCCGCTCGCCGGCCAGGTACTGTTGTTCGACGTCGAATTGATCAAGGTCGAGGCCGGCGCTCCGGCCGGCAAGTAAGCGACCTGGCGACACCGAACGATGCCCACGCTGCCATCGAACGGGATCGAACTCGAGTACGAGGTGCACGGCAATGCCGCTGCGCCGCCGGTCCTGCTGATCATGGGGCTCGGCATGCCGGCCGCCATGTGGCCGGAGGAGTTCGTGCAGGCCCTGCTCGCGCAGGGCTTCCGCGTCATCCTGTTCGACAATCGTGACAGCGGCGGTTCGACGCGATTGGCCGGCACCGCCATGCCGAACTTGCCGATGGCGATTGCCAGGGCGCTGCTGCGCAGGAAAGTGCGCTCGCCGTACACCCTGGACGACATGGCGGCCGATACGGTGGGCCTCCTCGATGCGCTCGGCATCGAGCGCGCGCACATCGTCGGCGTCTCGATGGGCGGCATGATTGCGCAGGTGCTGGCCGCGCGACATCCCGAGCGCGTGTCGAGCCTGACCTCCATCATGTCGTCCACCGGCAACCCGCAGCGCAAGATTGCTTTCGGCACGCGCCGCGCCCTGCGCGCGATCCTGCACCCGCCGCCGCCGAGCGACGACATTCCCGCGACGGTGGCGCACCTCGAGCGGGTGTTCGCCGCCATCGGCAGCCCCGGATTTCCGCAGGACCCCGCCTCGCGCCGGCAGCACTTTGAAAACGTGGCGCGGCGCGGGCTCTATCGCGTCGGCACCGCGCGACAGTTGCTGGCCATCCTGGGGTCGGGCGACCGGCGCGCGATGCTGCGCGACATCACGGCACCGACCTACGTCATCCACGGCGGAGACGATCCCCTGGTCCCGCTCGCGGCCGGAATCGACACGGCGCGGTGCATCCAGGGCGCGCGCCTCGAAGTCATCATGGGCATGGGGCACGATTTTCCGCCGGCGCTCATGACGTCGGTCGCCGCGAAGATCGGCGGACACTGCCGCACGTCCAGTCCGGCAGCGCGAAATCCCGGAAACTGAAGCGCTCGCTGGAGACTTCGCGAGACGGCGGAAAGTCTGATGCAAAGACTACGACTTGTGATGCTGGTCGGCGCATGGCTGGCCATCGGCCTGCCAACCGTCGCCGTGGCGGACGACATGACTGCCCTGGTCAGGGATTACGATGCATTCGCACGCCTGCTGGACCCGGTCCGCGCAGGAGAACGCGGCGATGCCACGGCACTGCGCCGCTGGCCGGACGACTCTCCGGCTGCCCTGACGGAGCGCAGGAAGACGCTGCAAGGCTTCAAGACGCGACTCGACGGCCTCGCTGGCGCGGCCCTGGGTACCGACGATGTCCTCAATCGCAACTTGCTGAGCGATCGGGTCGGCGTAGCACTCGCGGGCCTCGAATTCGACGCGGAGCGCATCCCCTTCATCGACGGCGACGGGTTCTACACTGTGCCCGACTACGCCGCGCTCAACACGGTCCTCAAGACCGAAGCCGACGCCGATGCGTGGCTGGCGCGGCTCGCCGCCATCCCGGGCTACTACGCGGTCGAGACGGCGAACATGCAGCGCGGCATCCGGACCGGCTTCACGCAGCCTCACCGGATTGTCGAGCATGCCATCAGGGACGTGCGCGCGCAGGCGGACCAGTCGGCCGCGCAAAGCCCGCTGCTGAAGCCGTTCGACACGTTGCCCGCGTCATTCCCTGCTGAACGACGAGTCGCGCTCAAGGCACGCGGTCTCGCCGTCATCGAATCGAGCGTCAAGCCCGCGCAACGCGCGCTGCTCGGATTCCTGGAGCGGGATTACCTGCCCGCTGCTCGCAAGGAGATCGGCGTCAGCAGCCTGCCGGACGGCCTTGCGTACTACGCGTACCTCGTCCGGCGTCACACCACCACGAGCATGACACCGGGGGAAATCCACGCTCTCGGCCTGAAGGAAGTGGCGCGCATCCGCGCCGCGATGAACCAGACGATCGCCGAGACGGGATTCAAGGGCAGCTTCCCGCAGTTCCTCGCCTTCCTGCGCAGCGACAGGCGCTTCTACGTGGACAGCGCCACCTACGGTGAAAAGGCGAGCGAGGTCGCGAAGCGCGCGGACGAGGCCCTGCCCCGCTTCTTCGGCCGGCTGCCGCGCCTGACGTACGGAGTGCGCGCGATCCCGGCCGGCCTCGAGAGCAGCTCGAACGGCTACCTGCCGGGCAATCCCCAGCAGGGCGTCGCGGGCATGGTCGTCTACAAGCCGTGGATGGCCGAGAAGATGCCGACGTTCGGCATCGCCGCATGGGTGCTGCACGAGGGGGTGCCGGGGCATCACCTGCAGATCGCACTGACCCAGGAACTCACGGACCTGCCGGAGTTCCGCCGCTCCGACGACATCACTGCCTTCGTCGAGGGCTGGGGGCTCTACGCGGAGAAGCTCGGTGAGGACATGGGGATCTATCGCGATCCGTACGAGCGCTTCGGCCGCCTCTCGCTGGAGGCCTGGCGTGCGTGCCGGCTGGTCATCGACACCGGCATGCACGTGATGGGCTGGACGCGCGAACAGGCCGTGTCCTGCCTGAAGGACAACAGCGCGCTGGCGCAGACGGAGATCGAATTCGAGGTGGACCGCTACATTGCGCTGCCCGGCCAGGCGCTCGCCTACAAGATCGGCGAGCAGAAAATCCTGGAGCTGCGCCGGCGCGCCGAGCAGCAACTCGGGCCGAAGTTCGATCTGCGCGCATTCCACGATCTCGTCCTCGGCGCGGGCGCGATGCCGCTCGCCCTGCTCGAATCGCAGGTTGATTCCTGGATCGCAGCTCGCGGCAAGCCCTGACGCCAGGCCGCGTGAGCGCTGCGTTCAGCGAGCGACGTCGAGCACCAGCTTGCCGATGTGCGCGCTGCTCTCCATGACGCGGTGTGCGGCGGCAGCCTCGGCCAGCGGGAAAACGGCGTGGATCAC
>Ga0315292_10000098_pt1 | contig 32749 bp, 32 predicted proteins | sample YL17G13_0_MG_FD_204029 | JGI IMG/M metagenome (GOLD analysis project Ga0315292, IMG submission 204029) | Sediment microbial communities from Yellowstone Lake, YNP, Wyoming, USA - YL17G13_0 | ecosystem: Environmental > Aquatic > Freshwater > Lake > Sediment | place: USA: Wyoming | collected... | reverse complement strand
TGGCGTCTTATCGCTACACCAGTTTTAGCTTTAGCGGCCTGGATCCAGCCTATTCGACGGCCTTTCAGCAGGCAAGCGCCGAAGTCAGTACGACCTTCACGCTGCAGATCGGCTTGGACAAAAAGTTCTAGGGCACTAGATTTTTTGCTCGGCCATTATTCAAAGTCTAAGCGCAGCTGCTCGACTTTCTGTTTAGTGGTGTCGAGCCTGGTGCGCATCGCCTTAATCAGGTGGTAGCCGCGTTCGATCTTACTCACCATCTCATCGAGGTCGACCTCTGGGGCGGCCACGTCGCGCACGATGGCCTCGACCTCGCCGAGCATGGCCTTGTAGGTGGCGGATTCGGCGGCTGGTTCGTGACCTTGGGGACCCTTTTTCTTAGATTCAGTCATCGGCTTCCTCTGCTTGGATGTCGGGTTGTATGTGGGTGACTTCAAGGCCTAGCCAGCCGTCCAAGAGGCGGGCTTTCAACGGTCCCCCAAGCACGGCTTGGGCGACTGACCGAACGCGACCAGTGGCATTGCTGAGTTGAGTCCAGCCCTGAGCCAGCCAGCCGCTGGGATCAAGGCGACCGAGCTGGCTCTCGAGCGCTAGGATCTGCGTCGCTTTGGCTGTCAAGGTGCGCTCGGTGCTGCGCTCGAGCTTGTTGCGCACCTCAGCGAGCTGACTGCTTAGACGGTTGACCTGCCCTTCGCCGTGGCGCGACAGGGCGTGGCTGCGCTGGACCAAAATCTGGTTGCGACTTTCTAGGCGCTCTAAACTACTGCGCTGGAGTTGATGAACCCGCTGTGACAGCAGGCTGGAACGCGCTTCAAGCGAAAGGGTGGCGGTCACGCTTAAGCGTTCGCCGACGCTAGCGAGGCGGCGCTGAAAGGCATCGACTTGGCCGTCGAGCGACTTGGCCAGCTCATGGGCCAAAGCGTCGATGCAGTCGCGCGTACCCTGGATCAGACTGATGACGTAGTCGGCGGCCGCGGTCGGGGTTTTTTGCCGCAGGTGGCACACCTCCTCGGCCACACAGACGTCGTCATGGTGACCGATCGCGGCGATGATCGGCACCTTGGCGCCGGCGATGGCGTAGGCGATTTCGGCGGCATCAAACCAGCGTAGATCAGCCGCGCTGCCGCCACCGCGGGTCAAGACGATGAGGTCGCAGCCGCGTGCTTGCAAGGCGGTCAGCGCCGCCACCACCTGCTTGGGGACCTGTTCACCCTGCATCACGCAGGAACAAAACAGTACCTCGCCGGGATAATTCAGGCTGTGCAACTGGTCGAGAAAGTCTGACTTTGCCCGTGAGGCATCGGCGCTGATCAAGCCAAGGCGCAGTGGAAAGCGCGGCATGTCGAGGCGCTTGTTGGCTTGATCCAGACCCTTGGCGCGCAGTTCCTTGAGCAGCTTCTCGCGGGCCAGGGCCAAGGCGCCTTTGGTGTAGCTGGGGTCGATGTCGGTCACCAGGAGTGAGACGCTGCCGCGATCTTTGTAGAGCTGTACCTGGCAAAGGCAGCGGATTTTCATCCCGTCCTGGAGGACGTCGCTGATGACGTCTGGGCCGCGCAGCGTCGCCACGCCCTTCAGCACGCCTTGCCAGATGATGGCACGCACCGTGATCGTGGCGTTGGCGTGACCTTCGCCGCGTCCCTCGGCGAGGTCGAAGAAGACCCCCGAAGCCTTGCGGCTGAGATTTTGCACCTCCCCGGTGACCCACAGAGCCTGGGGAAAGGCGATACTCATGGCCCGCTCAAGTCGCTCCATCAGCTGGCGGATGGTTAAGCTTGGGCTGGCCTGGTCCTGGATGGTACTCAGGCCGGTTGGGCCTGGGCTTATCTGTAGCTCGGTCGCAGCACCGTCCACCCCATCCACCCCGGGAACGGGTCCAGTGTAAAGACTCGGGGTGCTGGTCTGCATCGTCAGCGGCGGCCGACTCGGAAAGGCCGTCAGCGCCTCGGCAGCGCCGCCGGAGTCTAGGTTCCCGCCGCCACTTGCCGCACATAACTCAGCGATTTGTCTTAATGTTTCAGCCGAAATCGGCAGCCGCCAGTGCTTGTCGGCGCCGTTGAAGCGGGCACCCATCGCCTTTAATTGGTCGCGGTAGGGGTAAGTATTTCCCAAGACGATGAGGGCGCTGCCCTGTTCGCGGTAGTGAATGCTCAATGCGGCGCCTCGTTGCGGCGATGTTGGCTTGCGTTGCGTACCCTAACGGTCTTGGCCGGACTTCGTCAAGGACGGCAGATTTGGACTCTGCCCAAACCCGGCCGCTTGGCCCGGCGGGCAGCCCTTTTTACCTTCGGTCTTCCTCAACCTTTAACCGCAAACACGCCATCCAACACCAGCGACACGGTGAACCCCGAGCGCTTCAGGCGCTGGGCAACCTCGTTGGGCACATCCCGGTTGCTAGTCAATTTATTCGGCGAGCCGGTGTAGTGGAACAACACCCCCTTGCGCCGTAGCACTCGCGCCAGATGATCGTAGAAAACCTGCGAGTAAAGCTCTCCGGCGAGGGCAAAACGCGGTGGATCATGCAGCGCCGCGTCGAAGGAATTGCTGGCGATGGCAGCGATATCCACGGCGATATCGCCCTGGCGTAGCTCAAGCGGTGCCACCGCCTGGGGAGACCACGGATTGACTGAACGCAGCCAGATCACATTCGGGTTTTTTTCGGTGGAGGCGATGTGTTTAGCACCGCCTTTGACGCACCAGTCGGCGAAATAGCCGAGCCCGCCACAGGTGTCGAGAATCTGTTTACCCTTAGGGGCGATAAGTCCGACCTTGCGCTCCGCATCGGCGTAGGGACAGACGTGGGCCGTCGGCAGCATCTTGACGCCATCGATATGAAAGGTCGGCGGCCCCCAGGGGGTTGGGACTAACTTGATCAGGCCTTTATGAAAGCGTGAGACCACCTGAAAGGCGTCGTCGTGCCAATGGTAGATCGTGTGGTCCTTGCAGGTTTCCAGATAGGGGTAGGGAATTCCGGCGTGCGACCAAGTGTCCGCGGTGAGGGCGACCGTCGTCCGGGACTTGTCCAAATCCAGCGATAATTCGAGGGAATCTAGGCCGGCGTTGCGGGCGGACGCCAGGGCTTGATGCTCGCGAAGGGTGATTAATGGGGACATTAGTGTGGTCTGTTCTGTGCGGTTGGCCCTGCGGCAGTTCCTCGGCAGGCGACACCATAGTTTAGGCCCCCCCAGAAAGCAAAGCCACTTCAAGATCCGTGGTCAGGGCAGCCTTTGCTGCATAAATCCTGTCCTCCAACCTTCCCGCCCTCCCAGTTGGGCGGAATAAAGCCGCTGCCCAAAAACTGGGAGGCCGGGAAGGCTGGAGAGCAGGATTTAGGCGACAAGGCCCGCAAGGCATGTTAACCATATGATATAATTGACTTATAGTCAAACTAACCGGCCAGTAATTAGATTACTATGACTATACCAGACTAAAGTAGTCGTTATAGCTCAATATATTTTGTAGAATGCCGATAAGTGGTTCAGCACCTCGGAGGTTGTTCCTATGCGCGTTTCATTATCCGAAGCCAAAGCCAAACTTTCCGAATACATCCGCCTTGCGCAAGAACAGGGTGAGACCATCACGATCACCGTTGATCAGCGGCCAGCTGCGGAACTTCGTGCCGTTGCGAAGGTCTTTCGGCAGCTGTCGCCGTCCGAAATGGTCATGATCAACGCATTCTCTGACAGCATATGTCGAAAGACCGTTCAGCAAGAGTCGTTCGATGTGCTTGAGGTTTTGGAGGACATCCGGCGGTGAACTTCGTCCTCGATGCTTCGGTTTATATTGCACGGCATTCGCCCAAAGAGACTCACCACCAACGCGCCAAACAGCTGTGGCAGCTTGCTCCGACAGTTCCCTTTCACGTGCCGGAGATTTTCGCGCTTGAGGTCGTCGCGGCCTTTGCTCGACTTGGTCTTAGCAGCGATCTCATTGATGAACATCATGCGTTTATGATGGGAGCCAAGTTCATTGTCCATCCCGTCGATAAAGGCCTCGTCGATGGGGCTATGGTCGTGGCGCGTGATGGCCGAACTCGCTCGGCGGATGCCATCTACATGGCTCTCGCCATGCGACTACAAGCTGTCTTCCTCACTTTGGATCTCAAACTCAGGACTCATCTAGCGGATTCAACGAATATGGCGCTTCGCGATTTGAACATCCAATCCTGAAGCCTAGATTGTTTGCTTGTGGTCGACGAGCGCCCGAACCCGATGCGAAACATGGGCGAGTAGCCGCCAAGAAACTAGCATCTCAATGATGGTGACTTGGCCTTGAGCCGTCGCATCCATACACCTTGAACTTGCCGTTTTTCACGCGCAGTCGCAGCTTGTACGGCGCCGTCGGATCATTTTCATCGATGGACGGCGTAAAGCGGCAGCGCTGGCGCATGTCTTTGTTCGGCCATTTGGGGTAGATGGTCAGCTGGTGGATCTGATCGGCGGTGATATCAAATGCGGTGAACGGGGTTTCCGCCTGCACCAGGCCGTCGTCGATGTCGAAATTGGCAGTGACCTCTTCGGACACGATCTGGACAGTCGCCATCGGGGTCGCCGGATTGCGCGCCAAGACCACATCCTCCATATGGAAGGAGTCGCCGCTGAGACCCTCGATGGTGACAATATGCGCGACATAGCCGTCGCGGGCGATTTTCATCTGATGCCGGCCGGCTTTGAGTTGGAGCTTGATCGGGGTGTCCAGGTAGCCGCCATTGGCATAGCGTTCACTATCTAAACTCAGGCGAATGGTCGGCGGTTTGGTCGCCAACTGAATGGTCATCGGCGCCGAGCGAGCAGCGAATTTGAAGCGACTGACGCTCAAAATGCCGACTGCGCTCCAGACGCAGATGGTCATCCATATGAGAGGTTCACGATAAGGGTGGCGACCCATGGCGTTACCACCCCCTCATGAGCCGGTCACCGTGCACTTGCGTGCCTTGGTGTCGATGATGAGCTCGGTCGGCGTGCGCCAGGACAGCGACTTAGCCGCGAAGTGGCAGAAGAACTCTTTATCGTCGTCCGGCACGATCTGCATCTTGTAGGCTTTGTTTTGCAAGACGTCCGGCGCCACGGCCGTCGACTGGCCGGCGCCTATTTTGGCGACAAAGTAGCCGTCGTCAATGTCGAGCCTAGCACCCTTTTCCGTGGTTCTTAGCCGCACTTTTAGTGCCGCAAGGGGGGTTTTTTCCTTGAGGATGATGTCGTCTTTGATCTCCTTCTCGCCGTCTTCTAGGGTGAATTCGTAGCGTACGGGTGAGTACCCCTGGCGCGTGACCAGCAGCACATGGTCTCCGGGTGGGAGGGTCAGCCGCAGGGGGTTTTTCGACGAGGCGTGGACGTAGCGGCCGCGGTTCACGGGTTTGTTATCGACCATGACGCGAACGCGCGACGGTTGGGTGCGCAGGGTTAGCTGGGCTGGCTTACCGCTTTGGGCGAGGAAGTTCATGGCAACCTTGCCACCAAAGCCGCCAACGACCGCCACCAGGATGAAAATCATCAGGGTCTTCGCAACCTGGTTGCCCTGTTGCTGCGGCCGCTTGAGCTTCACCGGTATCGGTGTTCTGAGGCGCTGCCCGGTCTGCTTAAACTGGACGGGGCGGGCTGCCGGCAACGACAGGGCGTTGCCGGGTAACGGCCGGGGATTGTTGGTTGGGGTGTGCGACCTTTGTCCGGCGAGCGACATCGGTGGCGCCTCGATCGTCTCGGCCGCCGGTATTTGAAGGGGGCTGCTCCTCGACTTGCGGCCTGGACGCAGGTTGGTTTCGGTAAGGGTCCGCTTGATTTCGGCGGCGGATTCGGTGCGCCGACTTTCCATCGTCTCTTTGAGAAACTTGCCAAGGTCATCCGGAGTAAAGTCTGGATGGCGGCGACTCATGTAGCGGCGCAGGTCTTTTTCAAAATCAGCGGCCGTGCGGTAGCGCTTTTTCGGGTCGCGAGCGAGGCCCTTTTTTAAGATGACGTCAAGCTCTTCATCGACATCGGTATTGACGGTGCGGATATCGACATCGATGCGGCAGTTTTTCACGCGCTGAATGGTGTCGACTTCGTTCTCGCCTTGGAACAGTCGGCGCATCGACAGCATTTCCCAGAGGACGATCGACAGCGCGAAGACATCGGTGCGACAGTCGACCGGCTTGGCGCTGATCTGCTCCGGGCTCATGTAGCTGTATTTGCCTTTGACGATGCCCGGGCGCGTCTCGGTCAGTTTGCTCTCGGCGTCGGCGATGCCGAAGTCGGTGACTTTAATCTCGCCTTCAAAGCTCACCAGGATGTTTTGTGGCGAAATATCACGGTGGACGATGCCTAATGCTTGTTGGGTGATCTCGTCGACCTTGGTGTGCGCGTAGTGCAAACCTCGGGCGGCTTCAGCGATGACAAAGCAGGACATCGGGATCGGTAACCGCCGCTTCGCTTGTTCGACGGCGTGCAGCAGGGTGCGTAGGTCGGCGCCGTCGACGTATTCCATGATGATCGCGTACGAGCCTTCAACCTCTTCAAATCCCTCGACGCGCACGATATTGGCATGCTGCAAACGCTTACAGATGTGCGCTTCATCGCGAAACATCTGGATGAATTCTTGGTCGTTGGTGTAGTGGGGAAGGATGCGTTTAATGGCGCAAAGGCGCTGAAAGCCGTCTTCGCCGATCTGCTTGCCGAGAAATATCTCAGCCATACCGCCACGGGCGATCTTCTTCGATAAAATGTAGCGCGGCTGGTCCGACATAGCATCCGTCATGGGGAGGAGAAAAAACCCTGACCTCTCTGACTATCGGCGGCTCGGCGCAAAAGTGAAGTTGACCATGCTCGGGTGGCCTGTTAATGTCTGGTGCTTTAGTCAAGGTTTTCTGGGGGTTATCTTTATCTCGCAGATGTTTGGTCCAGCCCGGTTCATCAGCGTCGAAGGGGGGGAAGGTACCGGTAAATCGGTCTTTACTTCTGGTTTCGCCAAAATGCTCCGCGCCCTCGGAACGACGGTCGTGACCACCCGAGAGCCAGGCGGAACCGCCGTCGCCGACCAGATCCGGGCCATCTTTGCCGCGCCGCCGCCAGGTGAAGCCTTGACCCCGACGACCGAGGCGCTGCTCGTCTCCGCCGCTCGGTCGCAGCACTTACATTATCTGATCAGGCCAGCGCTAGCGCGTGGCGACTGGGTGCTGTGCGATCGTTTCGCCGATTCCACGCGGGTCTATCAAGGCACCTTCGGCGGTGTGCCTGCGGCTGAGCTGGAGGCGCTGATCGCTTTTTCTACTGGCGGGCAAGCACCGGATCTCACCTTTATCCTCGACTGCCCGGTGGAGCTGGCCCTATCGCGGGTCAAGGAACGCGGCGTGGGCCATGCGACTGAGCCGGGTGTAGGCACGGTCGATCGCTATGATTTGGCGACAGCGGCGGTCCATGAGCGCATGCGTGCAGGCTATTTGCAGCTGCTGGCGGCCAATCCAGAACGCTGCATCCGCATCGACGCGGCGCAAAGTCCGGAGCAGATGCTGAGCGCCGCCAAGGCGGCATTGGAGGGGCGCTTTGGCAAGCACTGACGAGTTGCAGGTCATACCCGAGCCATGGTTGCAGCTGATTGGTTACGATCACCTGCTGAAGGCCTGGTCGGATTTGTATGCAGCTGGCAATATGCCGTCCGTCTTGCTGCTGACGGGGCGTCCCGGCATCGGCAAAAAGGGCTTGCTTGGGGCCTTGGCGGCGTTGCACCTGTGCACCACCAAGAGCGCCTGTGGTCACTGCGCTGGCTGCCAATGGCTCCTCGCGGGAGTCCATCCCGAGGTGTTGTGGCTGGACGGTAGTGCTGGTGCGCTGCGGATCGATGCCGCCGAGCAGTTGCAAGAACACCTCGAGCTCAATCCAGGAAGTGGGTCGAGTCACCGCCTGGTGGTCATGGTCGATGCCGATCAGATGAATAAATTTGCCGCCAATCGGCTGCTCAAAATCCTCGAGGAACCGCCACCGCGGGCGCGCATCCTGCTGAGCACCAGCCGCGTCGGCGCGATGTTGCCGACGGTGCTGTCGCGTTGTGTGCGCTGGCAGGTTACGCCGCCGCCCTTGGTCCTCAGCCGAGCCTGGTTGGCGCAGCGGATGGCCGAGGCAAAAGCAGCGCCGTGCAGCGACGACGAGCTCGATGCCTGTCTGCGTCAGGCCGGTCTGTCGCCTGGCTTGGCCTTGGCGATGCTGCGTTCAGGCCAAGTGGGGGGACGCGAAGAGTTTCGTGGACTTTTGTCCGCCACAACGGCGGTGCAAGTGTTAGAGTGGTCGCAGCAGCTCGTGCGCGCCAGTGGTTTGACGACGGCCGAGATGTTGCAGGAGTGGGATATCGCCATCAATCATAGCTACCGCCAGCGGCTTGGGCTGGTCCAGCCCACCGTGGGGACACGTCCCGCGACGAGTTTGAACCCGGTGCAGTTGGCGCAGCGACGCTCCCTTCTGAGTCAGGCTAGGAAGCTGGTGTGTGGAGCACAGGTGCCTTTAAACGCGCAACTTTTGACCGAGGCCCTCGCCTTTAGTGAGCGGCCCTGAAACGAGAAGCTTTGGATATGGACGGGATCAATATTGTAGGGGTGCAGTTTCGCCGGGCCGGGCGCATTTACGATTTTGCCGCTGGTGAATCCGACTTGCGCGTGGGCGACGATGTCGTCGTCGATACCGAACGCGGGCCAAGCCTGGCGCGGGTAGCCGTCATCCGCTTCGCCCAGGATGGGCGTGACGGCGCCAAGGATTTAAAACCGATCATCCGCCCAGCGACGACTAAAGACCTCGATGAGACCCGCAAATTGACCGCCGAAACCGCCGCTCGCTACGCCCGCGAGCGCTGCGAACGCCTCGGCCTTAAGATGTCGGTGCTGCAAGCCGAGGTGCAATTCGGCGGTAGCAAGGTCATCGTCTATTTCTCGGCGCCAGGCCGCGTGGATTTTCGCGAGCTGGTTAAAGAGCTAGCGTCCGGACTCAAAGCCCGCGTCGAGCTGAAGCAGGTCGGGTCGCGTGACGAGGCCAAGCTGGTCGGGGGTCTTGGCATCTGCGGCCGTGAGTTTTGTTGCTCGAGCTTTTTGCGGGAATTTGTCCCGGTGTCGATCAAGATGGCCAAAAACCAAAACCTCGCCCTCAATCCGAGCAAGGTGTCTGGTGGCTGCGGTCGCCTACTGTGCTGCTTGACCTATGAGAACGATCTCTACAGCGAGCTACGCCGTCTGTTGCCACCGCGTGGCACGCGGGTTCGCGCGCTTGAAGACGGCGTCATCGGCGACGTCATCAAAGGCGACATCCTCAATCAGGTCGTGCTGATCGAGACGGCCGAAGGCCGCCAGTTGACGGTTCCGGTGGCGCAGCTCGAGGTGATCAAACCAGGCGAAGACGAGCCCGCGACCAACGACGACGCCGACAACTGGGGCGAAGACCTTGATTTTAAAGCCTTGGCCTCACTCAGCGACGAGGCACCAGCGAAGGCGCCGCCGTCTGCAGGCGCTCGCCATGGCCGTGGTCCTGAGGGTGGTGACCGTGAGCGTCGGCCTAACTCGCCCCGGCCGGACAAACGCGGCGGTCCTAAGCCGCCACATGAGGGCGGCGGCGGGAGAAAGCCTCGCGGTCCGCGCTAAACAAATAAGCGCAGTACATGGTTTAAGGTGCTGCCTTACACTCTAAACGCGTACAAACGCCAGGATTTTGTGTGGATTCGCCTGGGGCAGAGTCAAGCTGCTCCCGTTTAGCGATGCGCTCTTGGTGCCTGCGGGGAGCGTGGCTTGGCAGACCAGGACAGAAAATTCCGCAGTTGGCGTGCTTCGCGGTGTCATCGCTAGAGTCGCAGCGTCGACGCTCAGCGACGGGCAGGTCGAAGCCGTCGTTAGGACTTTGACCAAAACTGCACCTTCGGGTCCGAGCTGGACCCAGGGGGGTGGTAAAGCGTTTGCCGGTTGCTGCTGGATGGATTCAGGTGCCGAACTGTTGTCAAAGTTGTTGGATTTTGCGTCTGAACCAATGGTCCTACAGCCGAAGGACGCAGGGACGCAGAGAGACAAGGCTACAGCGGCGCGCGGTAGGATCATGGGCTTGCACTCGCAACAGGTGAGAAGGTGGCATTCATGATTTCTTAACACGGTGACATGGTTGCTCGACTCGGTCAACAAAAGGGAAGGACTTGCGCTGCGCCTGGATCGTTCAAAACAGTCGCAGTAGGTCTTGCTGTGTCTCCTTCAGGCGTTCGGCAACAAACTTGATAAACGGCTGGTCGTTGGTGTGCGCCTTCTCAAGCAGACCGATGTAGTCGCTGCGGAGGACGGGCGGGATGATAGCGATCGTATAACCTCTCCGCATCAGGCACAGATTCATCAGTAGCCGCGCCACGCGGCCGTTGCCGTCGACAAAGGGATGGATAAAAACAAATCTTTTGTGCGCCTGCGCTGCGAAGGTCGCCGGGTGAAGTTGATGTTCGTGAGCCTGTAACCAGTCGATGAACTCCGCCATCTGGCTTTTGATCTTAGCTGGGGCGGCGGTTGGATGCTTTGAGCCGCTGATGATCACCTGTTCGGTGCGATAGACGCCGGCATGAAGGCCGTCCAACTGTTCGTAGAACAGTTTGTGCACCGCCAATAGGTCCTGCTCTGTGACCGCAGGGGTGTTTAGCAGAGAATAGATGTGATCGTATGCCCGGGCATGACCTGTGGCTTCATAGATCTCGCGGAGCGGTTTGCCGCCGACGGTGAGGCCGTCTTCGAGCACTACTTTAGTCTCCGACTCGGTCAGCGAATTCCCTTCAAGGGCATTGCTCGAATAAGTGAGGCCGATTTTGTAATAGGCCTTGATTTGCTGGAGGTGAGGTCCGGCAAATGGCCGCAGTTTATCGATTTCAGCTTTTAGTCGGTCGATCTCGTCAAATATCATCGCATGACCCGCTGTTCGGCAAATATTTTTAGATTCCGTATTCTGGCCCCTGGCAATGGATCATCATCAGTCTTGTTTGGTAAAACGGGCCTGCATCTCAAAGGCAGCGATCTTCTGCGTAACGAACGCATCGATGGCTTCTTTGATGGTGGCTTGGCGGTTAATGCCGATGCGCGCTGCTACAGCATCCAGCGCCTCGAGCATTTGCGGGGTGAAGTCGACATTTACCCGTGCAATGTGCCTGACGTCGTCGGCGGACGTGTGACGTCTACCGGGAGCGCCAGCACGAGGAGGCATCATCCGGCCATTGCCCTTGATGACCCCCTCCATGCTTTCGCCTCTTGCCTCCATGGCCAAGATCTCTTCGTTACTTTTGTCCGTCATATCGTTTCCTTTCACTTGGCGAAGCCTTCCAGAAAGTCGCTAAATAGCTGTATTCATTTCCGCTTATGTCGGTTCTGTCCTCGCAAGCAACCGTCACGAGATCGCCTGTGCTGGCAAACCCGACCACCCGGTATTGATTGGCATAACTGTCACTTTCTTCTTGATAATACGCTTGGTTGAAGACCTGCTCGACCTCCGAGAAGCCGAATCCGTACTGGGCTCGCTTCTCTGCATCCTTCTTATCGTCCCAATCGTACAAAACTTGAGCCCCTAGAGCATTTATTCAATAAAATAGTATATACGATATATGATTTTATCAAGATACGCATCTTTTATTGGCCTGATCGAGGCCATTCTGGCGCCTGCCGCAACCCTCTACACTTTGACAATCATTGACTTTTGATATATACGCTTAGTCCTTATTATGATGATTATTAATCTGGATATCATCTATGCCCGCTCACCCTTCGACTACTGCTGCTGCGGCAACCGCCGTACCGTCCTTTCTCAGCCTTGCTCCGGATGCCCTCAAGGCTCTCCTGCTGAGTTGGGGGGAACCGGCCTTTCGCGCCCAGCAGTTGCACGACTGGATCTACGTTAAGAGGGTGTTCTCGCTCAGTTCCATGTCGAATCTGTCAGCCTCCCTGCGGCAGCGCCTGGCGACGCATCTGGACTGGCAGTTGCCCAAGATCCACAGCCAAATGTCTGGCGCCGACGGCTCGACAAAACTCCTGTTGGAGAGCGAGCGTGGCTTTATCGAAGCGGTCATCCTGCGCTACGAAGGCCGCACCAGTCTGTGCGTCTCCAGCCAGGTGGGTTGCAAGTTGGCTTGTACCTTCTGTCAGACGGGCAAGCTTGGCTTTGTCCGCCATCTGACTGCCGCGGAGATCCTGGCGCAGTTTGCCATCGCGGATCAAATCGTCCAGCCTGAAGGACGCCGGATCTCCCACGTCGTTTTTATGGGGATGGGTGAGCCCCTGGACAACTACGCCAACGTCGTCGATGCGGTTAACCGCTTGAGCGGTAAAGAGGCCTTTGGTCTCAGCGTGCGCAACGTCACCGTCTCGACCTCCGGTCTGGTACCGCAGATTCGGACTCTCGCCCATGACGTAAGAGCTGCGCTGGCTGTGTCGCTGCACGCGGCTCGCGACGAGTTGCGGACCGAATTGATGCCGATCAACCGCCGCTATCCCTTAGCTGAGCTTAAGGCGGCGCTGCTCGACTACCAAAAGGATAGCGGCGATAAGCTCACCATCGAATATATTCTGATCAAAGATAAAAACTGCGGTCTGCGCGAGGCCAAAGAGCTGGTGAAGTTCCTCCACGGACTGCGCGCCAAGGTCAACTTGATCCCGTTTAACAGCCATCCCGGCATGCCCTTTGATCGTCCCGCAGACGAGGATATCCGGACCTTCCAAAAATACCTCTCGGATCGTTCGATCGCTGCGCCGGTGCGTTATAGCAAGGGGCTTGAGGTGTCGGGGGCTTGTGGTCAATTGGCGGCTAAAGTCATCCAGTCCATCAGCGCCCTGCCGCAGCGCGAAGCCGTGCTCAATCGCCAGGTTCAGGCTCCGCTCAACTAAAGCGTCCGTCAGCGCCGCGACACGTAGAAAATCCTCAGCTTTTGCTGCCGTCGTCCGATAGGGGATAGCCCGCTTGGGCAAAGGCCCATCAGAACTTTGGCGATCTATGCAACGACGACTGATAACACCTTTGATTTTAGTCGCACTGCTGCTTGGCAGCAGTGGCTGCACGATGCTTGAAAGCCTTTTTGAAGATCCGCCAGTCGTGAACAAGAACATCGTCCGCACGGCGACTTCGACCTGCACCTACCTCGACCGCGAGCATAAACTCCACCCACTTTATGCCTGCGAAACCCCGTCGATCTACGAGATCCAGGTCATGGGCACGAATCACCGCTATCCGAAGCCGCTGTGGCAGGCCAATTTGCGCTCAGAACTCCAACGCTACGCCAAGGGCCAGCCCAAATTAGCCGCAGCTCTGCCGGCGGCCACCATCGAAGTCTGGCTAGAAGCCCCCGCTTTTAGGCCGGATCAAGCTTACCTCGTGGCCTGGGTGCGTGCCCCCGGCACGAGTCTAGCGCTCCGCCTGCCGTTTGTTGTGGAGAGTTGGAGCTTTACGGCCAAATCGCTGACCTATCCGCCGCGCGATGGGGACGGTGATAAGGCGGAAGTGTTTCGCTTCTCGTATCAACAAATCTGAGGCTTTGGGGGAAAATGAGCGTCCCTGACACAGCTTGCAAGGAGGCAGATGACAGAGACGATCATTCCAAAGCCTTTAACTCATTTTTTGCGGCGGTAAAGTCGCTATTTAGACGCAGCGCTTCGACGAGTTCCTCTTTAGCCGTTTCCAACCTCCCTAAGCGGCGGGCCCTTGCTGGGACATCAGTGACCAAGGTAATCCTTGATCGCCAATTCAACGGCGGCGATTTTGGCATCTGGCAACCTGCCATACTCTTCGAAGAAATGATCCAAGTCGAGGGTGTAGATCTCGTTTGTCCAGACATGGCAGTCCTTCGTGCAGCCGGCCTCGCCCTTGGTCAGTGGGACATGCAGGAAGCGATTAAACGACTTTTCGCCGATTGGCACACAGGTGATCTTGACCGCCGCGCTCAAAAACTTGTTAGGGGTGATGGCCACGAAACGCCTGTAGGGGCGCAGCTCGTCAAGCGGCTGAACTGGTATTGATCCTTTGCGCGAGGCTTCTTGGTTAAAGTGATAGACATGCCACTGTTTCAGAAGGACTGGGTAGGTCACGCTTATCGTCCTTGAGCCGACAGCTGCGCCGGCTGATGAGGCGCCGATGCCAAAGCACCGTCATCGCGATTGGCAGCACTTGGCCCAGGCGTTAGACCCTGGAGAACCGCCAGATCGAGGCCACGACTTTCGGCCGCCTGTGCTTCTGCTGACTGAGCGAGTTCACGAGCTAGCGCGTCCTCGTATAGGGCATTGATCGCGGCTTCGGTGGCCTCGGTGGCATTTTTAAAAAGGCCTAGGCTAACCAACTTCTGGACACGACTTTCTTCCCGTCCGCCGTCTTTGATCGTGATCTTCATGATGGTAACTCCTTGGGCACAAGGGCCTAGTCTTTATACACCTAATGAGATCGGAAAATACAGCTAAAAACTTGAGCCATATAATAGCTCCTAATTTAGTGCTGCAATTTATAGACCAAGTTAGAATGATCGATGGCTCGTCTTTTTGCTCATCATTCCAGCAGGATGGGACTACAGCGTGATAGGCCTTAACATAACCCGTCGGCTTGGCTCACGCTCCCCCATCTTGGTTTGCTGCGCCCGCCGCTCAGTCGCGACGATTACGGCAGCAAACTCACAGCCCGTGCCACCAAGGCCTCCATACTTGCCTCGGCAGCCACGGTCACCCGCTCAAAATAGGCGACTGCCGCCGCCTCGGTGGTCGGCCCGATGACGCATGCATGCAGCGACTTACCGAGGGCATGACTCCTTGGTGCAAACACTCGAGCAAAGCCCGCAACCGCAGATGGGCTAGCAAAGCAGATGACGCCGGTGAGCTCCTGCTGCAGCTTGGCAATCTGTGCCGCGCCAAACAGCTCGCGATTTGCTTGTCGCGCCTCGGCCAGGGTTTCGTAGCACGGTAGGACGGAGGTCGCAAAGCCTAGGGCCGCAAGTCCAGCCGCCAAATCAAAGGCCGGCTCCGCAGCGATCGGCAACCAGATGTGTGCGGGCTTTTGCAGGTTCTGTCCCAGCCAAGTGCACAGGTCGGCGGCGGTGCTTGCCGAGTGCACCAAGGTGGCGTTGATGCCTAGTGCCTGTAGAGCCTTGGCCGTCTTTGCGCCGTGCGTGAAAACCTGTTTAGCCGCAAGCATCGACTGCTTGAGCGCAGGTTCGCCCGCCGCTCTTTTGGCCGCGTTGGCGCTGGTGATGACGACATAGTCGGGGGCTACCTGTGGCAGCAGCAGCGGCAGCGGCCTGATCTCAACGCACGGGATATGCAGGAGGTCCCAAGTCGCCGCAGCAGAGCGGGAAAGCACCGGTGCATCGGCCGGCCAATCCTCGACGCTTCTGGTCCATATCAAGGTGTACTTAGAGGCGTCCGGTGAACGATTCCCGCTTGGCTGCCGCTTCATCAGGTCCACTGCGTCGGCTTGGTGATGCCCAAGGCCTTAAGCACGTTCTGTGCACCGTTGGCGCGCAGCTGGTCGAGCAGCTCCGTAACAAAGCCGGTGAGGGCAAAGGTCGCAGGGTCGCCGCACGGTGCCTGGTGGCGCGCCGTAGCGATCTCGCCATTGGGGCCGTAGATCGCCGCTGCGGCTTCGATCGTTGCGCCGTCCTTGCGCCTCGCCAAACAGCCAAAAGGCATCGTGCAGTCGCCACCCAAGCGCGCGAGCACGCTGCGTTCGATGCTGACGGCGAGCGTTGTCTCGGCGCAAGCGAGCACTCCCAGCCAAGAACTCAGGGCATCGCCCTCGCGCGACTCGATGGCTAGCGCACCCTGTCCAGCACACGGAATAAACCAATCCGCAGCGAGACGATGGCGCGAGACCCCATTGATGGACAGGCGGTCGAGCGAGGCTTCGGCTAGGATCAAGGCGTCCCACTCACCCTCGGCCAGTTTACGCAGTCGGGTGTCGACATTACCACGGACTCCGACGCAGCTTAAAGCCGGCGCGACGCGCCTGAGGATCGCCTGGCGGCGCAAACTACCGGTGCCGACGGTGAGTGCGCCGAGCGCGGACACCTGGTTGGCGGTGAGGACTTCGGGGGCCTTCAGCCGGGCTTGAACATCGTCGCGCAAAATCAGCACGTCGGTGGCGGCATGCCGTGGCAAGATCGCACTCAAGGTAAACGGTGTGCTGACCACGGCGGGCATATCTTTTAGGCTGTGCACGGCCAGGTCGGCCCGACCATCCAGGAGGGCTTCCTCCAGCTCCTTGACGAACAGGCCTTTGCCACCGATTTCGTGGAGAAAGCGGTCTTGGACGCGGTCGCCCGTGGTCTTGAGGATGAGCTGGTTGGTCGGCAGTCCCTTGGCTTGGAGCAGGCCTTTGACAAACTGTGCTTGCCACAGGGCGAGCGCACTGCCGCGGGTGGCGATCGTGGCGCTGGGGCGCGGCGGCCTGGTACTAGAGGCTGATGGCTCGGCGCTCACGCGGTATCCTTCTTTTGCTGTGGCTGTTCGTCAAGAAATAGCGCCTGCAGGGAGGTGGCCAATTGATCTTGGCCAAATCCAGGCGGCGGCGACAAGACCTGGCGGGCGGCGTCGGCGGCGATCTTGGCGGCGACTGCCTGCAGCAGCCCTTGAATCGCCTCCAATTGCTTGGCCGAGAGATCTTTGAACATCTCTTTGCCTAAGGTCTTTGCTCCCTCACGCTGCGTGAGCTGCTCCAGATAGGTGCGAAAGGCCGCCAGCATCGGCTTGATTTCCGAGGTGCGTTGCCAATCCTGAAACTGCTCGACGCCGCGGTTGATGAAGACCTCGGCCTCCTCCGCAGCCTTACGGCGTTCATCCAAATTGGCCGCGGTGACCTGCTGCAGATCGTCGATATCAAACAAATAGACGTCTTCGAGCTGTCCGGCGGCGGCCTCGATATCGCGCGGCATGGCGATGTCGAGGAGGATGAGCGGCCGCCCGCGACGCGCCGCGTGGGCGCGTTGGACCATGGCGAAGTCGATGACGATTCCCGGTGCCGAGGTCGCGCTAATGACCACATCGGCGGCGACCAGCAGCGCCGGCAGGTCGTCCATGCCGTAAGTCTCACCGACGCCTAGCTCCTGCGTCAGCTTCTTGGCATTGGCTTGGCTGCGGTTGGCGATATAAATGCCGCGCGGTTTATAGCCGGCGATATACTGGGCGGTCACACGCGCCATTTCGCCAGCGCCGACGATGAGGAACTTATGCGCGCTGAGGTCGCCAAATACCCTCTTAGCTAGGTCCAGGGCGGCATGGCCGATGCTGACGTGCTTCTTGCCGATGGCGGTCTGGCTGCGCACTTTTTTGGCGATGCCGAGGGCTTCTTGGCCGAGCCGACGCACGGTCGGGCCGATCGTTTCCAGGCGCGTCGCCAAGGCCAACGCATCCTTGAATTGGCCGGTGATCTGCGTCTCACCTAGGACCAAGGAGTCGAGGCTTGAGGCAACGCGGTAGAGGTGGCGCACCGCGTCGGTTTCTAGATGCAGGTAGAGGCTTTGCCGCAGGTCTTCGTCGGAGTAATGCGGCTGTACGGTGCCATGATGGCGGTGCAGCTCGAAGAAGGCCTCATGGAGGTGCGCCGTCAGGTCCGGCGAGGCCGGTGCCACGCCCATCAGTTCAAAACGGTTGCAGGTCGACAGCACCACGAGTTCGTGAAAGCCAAAACGGCGATGCACCTGCGGCAGAAATGCCGCCAGCGAATCCTCGGCGATAAACAACAACTCGCGCAGCGCCATCGGCGCGGTGACGTGACTTGCACCGAGCAGAAAGAAGACCGTTCCTTGGCGCACGTTCAAGGACCCCCCGAGCGCAAAAAGCCCATGCCAAAATAGCTAAAGGCCAGCAGGATAAAGCCGGCCAGGCACATCTGGGCAATGCGTTTGGAGGAACGGCCGAAGACGTTCTTGGCTAGTAGGGTCGCCAGATACCACAACCAAACGGCCGTCGCCCAGATCACCTTCGCACTGAGGCGCATGGTTTCCGGCGGTGCATAGAGCTGGGTATAGATGGCACCACTGAGGAGACCCACGGTGATCAGGATGAAACCAGTCCACAAGCTGATCCGCAACAAGCGATCGATGCGGTCGATGGCCGGTAGATTCTGCGCGAGCTGGCTCAGTCGCTTCTTCTTCAGGAGGTTTTGCTGCCACAGGTAAAAGACCGAGACGGCGCAGGCGATGATGGCAAAGGCCTGACCCAGGATGGCCATGACGACGTGAAAGTCGACGAGTAGGGCTGAGGTGCTATTCTCGGGGACCGTCTGGTGTCCGGGGGTGATGAAAAACTGCATCATCAAGATCAGCGTCGCCAACGGCGCGACAAAGGCCCCGATCAGCCGCATGTTGAACTTAAGGTGGCCGATGACGGTCAGCCAGCCGATCGCCGCACTCAGAAGTAAGGCACTCAGTTCCAGGGGTTGGGCATCCTGAAGCTGGAGGGCGGCAGCGCTGGTGATCGCCAAGGTCGCGGCGGTGAAGCTGAGGAACGCGCCTCTTGCCGGCCACAATACCTTCGCCGTTTGCTGCACACTGAACAGATACAAGACCGACGCCAGGGCGAAGCCAATCAAAGCGATATTGCGAATCAATGGCTCTATGGAGTCTAGGGTCACGACGGTAGCAACTCCAGTGCGGCGAAGACGGTGGCGCGTGCCCGCCTGCGGGGTGTATAAGGATAAGGCTACGCTTTTTTAAACCGCTCAGGAAGTGCAAATGGGCGATCACGCCGATCCTAACGTCGAGCAGGCCCCCTGGATTCACCCCGCATCTTGGTCGCCGAGTTCTTGGCGCGCCAAGCCGATCAAGCAGCAGCCGCATTATGACGACGCCAAGGCTTTGGGCGCTGCGTTGGACACGATTCGTGGCTACCCGCCATTGGTGTTCGTCGGCGAGGTCGACAACCTACGTCGGCAGTTGGCCGACGCCGCTGCGGGCGAGCGGTTTTTGCTGCAAGGTGGCGACTGCGCCGAGCGCTTTCAGGATTGCACGCCGGAAACGATCACCAGCAAGCTAAAAATCCTGCTGCAGATGTCGGTCGTGCTCGCCTACGGGGCGCGCCAACCCGTGGTCCGCGTGGGCCGCATTGCCGGTCAATACGCCAAGCCGCGCTCCGCCGATACCGAGGTGATTGACGGCGTGACCTTGCCGGTGTTTCGTGGTGACAACATCAATTCCTTTGAGCCCGATGCGACGGGGCGTAAGGCAGACCCAAACCGCCTGCTGCAGAGCTATTATGCCGCCTCGATGACGCTTAATTATCTGCGGGCGATGATCACCGGTGGGTTCGCCGATCTGCATCACCCACAAAACTGGGATTTGAGTTTTGTCGGCAAGAGCGCGCAGCGGCAACGCTATGGCCAAGTCGTCGCCAATATCCAGGACGCCGTCGCCTTCATGTCCTCCTTTGGCGGGATCCGTGAGGAACGCCTGGGGTCGGTCGATTTTTTCACCTCGCATGAGGGCTTGCTGCTCGGGTTTGAGGAGGCCATGACGCGGCAACTCTCCCCTGGTGGGCGGCACTATAACCTCGGTGCGCACATGCTGTGGATCGGCGATCGGACGCGTGAGATCAGCGGGGCGCACATCGAATACTTCCGCGGGATCGCCAATCCGATCGGCATCAAATGGGGGCCATCGGCGGACCCTGAAGAGATGGCCTTGCTGCTCAAAGCGCTCAATCCCACGAACGAGGCCGGCCGGATCACCATCATCACACGTTTTGGTGAGGGCAAAGTCGAGGCTTGCTTGCCGCCAGCGGTGGCTGCGGTGCAGCGCCATGGTCTCAAGGTGCTGTGGAGTTCCGATCCGATGCACGGCAACATCATTAAGACCAAGGATGGCATCAAGACCCGCGACTTCGATGCGATCTTGGGTGAGCTTCGTGCCTGCTTTAGCGTCCATCGTGCTTTGGGCGGCCGTCTGGGCGGCGTGCATTTCGAGATGACCGGTGAGGATGTCACCGAGTGCACGGGTGGTGCGGCGGGCTTGGGCGAAAGCGACCTAACGCGCAACTACGAAACCTTTTGCGATCCGCGCCTCAACTACAGTCAGGCGCTGGAGATGGCCTTTGTGATTTCGGGGATTATGCGGGGGGAGCGGCCTTAGGCCTTGCCCTTCGTCTCATCCTTAAAGTAATCCCGCGCCGCCGTCATGAGATTACAAAACAAGGCTTCATCGCGGCCCTGGATCGCCTTGCCGTAGTGCGCCAGCGACTGCTGTAGCAAGGTCAAGAGCTGGGGCGTGTAGCTGTTCTCGACTTGAATCTCGTAGTAGAGATGTTCGTTCTCGTGCACCACCGGCAGGGACAGGCGGAGCTGCGATTGAAAGGTGGTAGAGGCGACCAGGTTTAGTTCATGAAAGCTCTCGCCGCTGCGCGTCAGGGCTTCAGCAAAGACCAAGTTGCTTAAGTGCGACAGGCCGAGGACATAGCTCATAAGGCGGTCATGCGTTGCCAGCGGCACGGTATGCAGATTGGCCGTGGTCATGGCAAACAACGCTCGCAGGCGATCCAGCGTTGCCTGATTGCCATGGTCGCACAGCACGATATTGCTGCCGGCAAGAACCTCGACGTTTGGCCCGAACATCGGATGGACCGAGCCGATGGCCAGACCCTTGGCTTGCGCCCTGGTGATGGCGGGGATGAGCGGTGTTTTTAACGAGCAGATGTCGAACACCAAAGCCTTGTTCCCTGAGTCCGCAAGCTGGTCGATCAGCGCAGGTGTGGCGGAAATTGGCGTTGCCAGGACGACGATATCCGCGCGTCGGGCTTCGCCGGTCAAGTCATGGACGAGCGGGTAGCGTGATGATCCGGGCGCGTTCGTAGCCGGTGGCTGCGGCGTATAATGCGTGACGCGGTGACCAAAGGAGTCGAAAAATTCGGATAGCCAAAGTCCCATCCGGCCCAGCCCACCAGCGATCAACACCTGCTGTGTTGGCTCACTGCGGGCGCGGTCGATCTGGCGATGAAATTCGTCCTGGGCTTGCACAGCGTAGCGGATGAGCAGTCCGGCGAGGTCCTCGCCCATGCATTGCGGCAGACCAAACTCCTTGGCCTTGACGCGACTGCGCTCTAGGACATCTTTCTCGGTCTTGTAGTCCTTGATCGGAAGGTGCGCCGCCTTTTTCACGGCGCCGATCTGGCGGGCCAGGGCGAGACGCTCGGCGGCGAGCTGATAGAACTGTTCATCGATCGCTCGTACCTGGTCTCTGAGCTTGGCCAACTCGTCCCGCGCTGCCATCCCTTGCTCCTTGTGCGACATCAACCTAGGTGTCTTCGTCTAGGAAGATGGTAGCACGGCGGCAAGGGCGTTGAGCACCAGATCACGGGTAAGAGGCTTGGGTAGAATGACGTCGGGCAGGCCGGCGATGGCATCGACGAGGTTGTCTCTAAAGCCGCTAAAGACGATGACCGGTACTTCCGGGCAAGCCTTCTTGATGCGGGTGATCAGGTCGATGCCGTTCATATTAGGCATCAAGATGTCGGTGAGGACGACGTCTGGGCGGTAGCGCTCGATGACGATCAAAGCGTCAAAGCCGTCGCTGACCGAGATCACCTTCATGCCGCGCATTTCCAACACGGCGCGCAGATAGTCTTGAGTGTCCGGGTCGTCGTCGACGACGACGGCGGTAAAGTTTGGGCCGTCCTGCCTGTGCAGGGTGACACCGGGCAGACTGATGCTTAACGACCAACTATGCTCCCGGCTAGCGACGATGATATCAGTAAAAGCATGAGTCAGACTCGCGCGCATGCCGCGGATATCGGCATCCACGTCGACGGTGTTGGTCATCGCTGGCGCCGTGATTTCAATCAGCAGCGCCGGCTCTTGTTTGACCGGGTCTTTAGGAATCACCAGACTGGTGACTAGGCTGATCGAGCTAGTATTGGGAACGTTGCGAATCAATGTGCCGATGATCTCGTTCAGACCACCGTGCAGGACGGCGGCCTCAACCTCAATCGTCATGTCCGTGCTGGTATCCCCGACTAGCCGTATGCCACGCTCACCGGCATCCGCCTGCAACTCTGCTAGCAGCGCATTCATAAAGTGAGGCACGTTTACCGCGGTCAAGGACCCCTCCTCTATCAAATGCCGATTTTTGGCCTCTTCTCCTTATGCCGGAGGATGGACGCAGAGTCTAGCGAATGATGAGAATTGGCCGTAGCCTCCCAGCCGCATGGTCGCTGTCAAGGGTTAAGAGCTGATTTTTCCCGCCAAATCTGGCCACGCACATCCTCCAGCAGCAGGTCCTCGCCGTCGGTACCAAGGACGTGGTTCGGCATCATCGGGACCTTCCCGGACGGAGTGTCGACGATGTAGGTCGGAATCCCCAGTCCAGTGATGTTGCCGCGCAGAGACTTCATCAGGCGCAGGCCCGCGTCGACCGGAACACGCAGGTGCTCCGTCCCTTCGATCAGGTGCGGGTGGAACAGGTAGTATGGTCTGACCCGTATCTTCAGTAGCTCGCGCAGCAGCTTGATATGGCGCTCCGTGGTGTCGTTGACGCCGCGCAGCAGAACGGACTGGTTGCCCACCGGGATGCCATGGTCGACCAGGTTGGCGACGGCCTGGGCGGCCTCGGGAGTGATCTCCTCGGCGCAGTTAAAATGCGTGTTGAGCCAAACAGGATGATATTTGGCTAAAATCTTGGCCAGCCGCGCGGTCACCCGGTAGGGGAGGGTGACCGGAGTGCGCGTGCCAAAGCGGATGATCTCGACGTGGGGAATTGCCCGGATGCGGCTGAGGAGGTTGTCGATGGCCTCGTCGCTGGCGATAAACGGGTCGCCGCCGGTGATGAGCACGTCGCGGATCGCTGGGTTGCTGGCGATATAAGCGATGCCGCGATCGACGATGCGGCGGTTGAAGTGCAGTCCATCCTCCTCGTCGCGGCGTTTGCGAAAACAGTAGCGGCAATAGACGGGGCAGAGCTGAGCCACGCAAAAAGCAACGCGGTCCGGGTAGACCTGGACGACTTCTTTGACCGGGGAGTGCGGCACTTCGTCCAAGGGGTCCTTGACGCCGACGCGGACATTTAATTCCTCGCGGCGCGGTAGGCCCTGGAGGCGGACCGGACAGCTTTTGCTCGGATCCTGATCCATCAAGGCCAGGTAATACGGCGTGACGCCGCTGACGAAGGCATCGGCGAGGAGTTTAAAGCCGTCTTCTTCCGACGTGCTCAGGGCCAAGCGCGCCAAAGCCTGCTCGGCATTGCCGACCTGGTGGCGCATCTGCCAGCGCCAGTTGATGAAGCTGGTGGCCGGGACGCCAAAGCGTCGCGCCGCCCGGGCCGTGATCGACTCCGGGTCGTCGGCGAAGCGGCGAAATTCTTCCGGTAAAAAGCCATCATCAGGGCCGGTGTCGGCCTTCGGCTGACGAGGCGCTTCAGCTAGGGTATCTGTATGCAACAAGGGTGTAAGTCTCCGTGGCGTGGACCGCCCCCCGTAACTGTCAGGAAGGTAGGGTCATGGCAAGTATTAAAAAGATCGTGCTGGCATCTCAGTCGCCGTTTCGGCGTCAGCTTTTGGCCTCGACCGGCTTGGCCTTTGAGGTCGTGTTCGCCCCCATCGACGAAGCCGCGATCAAAGCGCCTGAGCCCCGCCAGTTGGCCGAGGCGCGTGCTGCGGCGAAGGGTTTGGCCGTGGCAGCGCAGTCGCCCGAATGCTTGGTCATCGGTGCCGATCAGGTCCTGAGCCTGGACGGACACTCCTACGACAAGGCGCCCGACTTGGCCACCGCCAAGCGACATCTCGAGTCCTTAAACGGTAAAACCCACATGCTGCATTCGGCCATCGTCCTGGCTTACGGCGACGCCTCGCAACCGGCGCGCGTGCTGCGTCGCTTCACCGTCGATGTCGCTATGGCCATGCGGCGGCTCAGCCCAGCGGAGATTGACGGCTACCTAGCGACCGGGGAGTGGCAGGGCAGCGTCGGCTGCTATCAGTTCGAAAACCGCGGCGTCCAGCTCTTTGAACGGGTCGCCTCCGAGCATTCGTCGATCATCGGTTTACCGCTGCAGGAGTTGCTGCGGCAGTTACGCGAGCTCGGCGTGGCGCCTTTGCTGCAGGCAGCGCCACCGTGGCATCTCCACGCTTGAGGGTCTTGAGAACGGTCTTGAGGGCGGCGCGTTGGCTAGTCTTGCGTGCGGCCGCCTGGGGAGTCAGAGTCGCGCTCGGACACAGGTCGTTCAAGGCACAGTCAGCACACATCGGCGCTCGCGCCTTGCACACATAGCGGCCGTGTAGAACCAGCCAGTGGTGGGCAGTCGGTAGGTATTGGGGCCCGATGATGGCGGTAAGGACATCGCTGCAGGCATCCGCAGTCTTGGTGTGATGCAGTCCAAGGCGTTCCGTGACGCGAAAGACATGGGTATCCACCGCCAGAGTCGGCTCGCGAAAGATCTCGCCAAGGACGACGCTGGCGGTCTTGCGGCCGACTCCCGGTAGGGCCTCAAGGCTGGCCCGGTCCTGCGGCACCTGGCTGTCATGCTGGGCGATGAGGATGCGGGCCAGGGCCACGGCGCGCTTGGCTTTAGTCGGCGCCAGACCGATCCGCCGGATGAGGTGGAGGAAGTTTTTTTCCCCCATGGCAACGACCGACTCCGGGGTCAGGCCAGCATCGTAGCTCGCGGTCATGGCGGCGTTGACCGCCTTATCGGTGGTTTGCGCCGACAGGGCGACTGAGAGTAACAACTGGAAGGGGGTGCGGTAGTAAAGTTCGCACCTGGGGTCGGGGCACGCGGCGGCAAAGCGCCGCATGATCTCGTCGATCATCTGCTGCTGGGCGGGCTTGGACGGCTTTTTTGCCGGGGCCTTACTCCGAGACTTCGAGCTTAACATCGCCTAGGACCTTGCATTGGCAGGCCAGGCGTTCATTTGCTTCGGCGGCCATCGTTTCGAGAAAGTCGCGCTCATCGTCCTTCATCGGGCTCAGATTGTTGGCACCTTCGAGGACGCGGACCATGCATGCACCGCACGCACCATCACGGCAGCCAAAAAGAATCGATGTGTCGTGGTCTTCGCACATGTCGATCATGGCGTAACCAGCTGGAACTTCGATGGTTTTGTTGTCAGTGGTGATCGTGACTTTAGGCATTCGAGCAGTCCTTGAAGGCGCATCATGGTCAGATGCCATGACGATGATTTTTGCCCTATGGTCGTACCTTGAGCGACTGGACACGTCAAGCGGCAGGGATGTGAAAGGACCTTGTTTTTTCACTACAGCTACGGCTACGCTCAAGCATCGGATGGACGTTTAAGTTCGATCAGGACGATGGATCCTTAAGACGGACCAGTCAGTGGGTTATGAGTGGTTTTTTTCCTGTCATGATGAGGAGCCAGCGCCTTGGCCGCTAAACAATCTCGTGCGAAGTCTCACCCCCCCACTGCTGCTAGCGCTTTTGGCCTCAGCTTGCGCGGCTGGCTGCTCAGCGGCCTGCCGCGAGCCAAGGCCACCAGCAAGACCAAGGCGCATGTCGTCTTTCTCGGTCAGGGGCAAACGGTGGAGGCAGCACTTGCCGCACTGGACCTGAGCTTGCCACCCTGGCTGATCGAGCGGGCTGCTGCCAAGCGCGGCGAGATCCTGTATGCAGCCACCGAGGCGGGGCCGCTGTGGTTGCTGACGGCACAGGCCAAATCCTCGGCTGCGGCGCATGATGGATTGTTTCGTGTCAGCCCTTATGGGGTCGCTCGCGACCTTGCGGCGCAGGTCGTGGCGGCTCTGGCGGACTCTGGCCTCGCCGAGGTGAATTGGCATTTTCATGGTGCCAGCGACGCCGAGCAGCGTGGTGCCTTGGTTGGGCTAGAGCTAGGCGCTTACCGCTTCAAGCAGTTGCGCTCGGCCAAACCGGTCTTGGAGCTGCCGCGCTTGGTCCTGCACGGCGTGCCGAGCGGCGTGCTCGACGCGGCGCATGTGCTTGGAGTCGCGACCAATGTGGCGCGGCATCTCGTCAATCTGCCGCCCAATGAACTGAATCCGACCACTTACGCCGACGGTTTGCAGGAGCTTTTCGCCGCCTTCCCGGCGATGTCGGTGGACGTGTGGCGGGGGCGCAAATTGGTCCAAGAGCGGATGGGTCTGCTTCTAGGAGTCGGTCAAGCCGCCGCCGCAGGACCGGCCCTGGTGCATCTAAAATACCGCCCTAAAAAGCTGGTCAAGGGCGTCAAGCCGCTGGCCTTTGTCGGTAAGGGCATCACCTTTGATAGCGGTGGCCTCGACCTTAAAGATGCCGGTGGCATGCGGCTGATGAAAAAGGACATGGGCGGATCGGCATCGTTAGTTGGCCTGGCCTATTGGCTGGCGGCTAGCGATGCGGCCCACCCCTGCGATATCTATTTGGCCTTGGCCGAAAATGCCGTGGATCAGCACGCTTTCCGCCCCGGCGATGTGTTGACAGCGCGCAACGGTTTAACCGTCGAGATCGACAACACCGATGCCGAAGGTCGGTTGGTTCTCGCCGATGCGCTGGACGTGGCGGTTGGCAAGTCCGGTGCCGATGCTCCGGCCGCAGTGATCAACCTGGCGACGTTGACTGGAGCGATGCGCGTCGCCTTGGGCCTACGCATCGCTGGGATGTTTGCCAACGACGATGACCTGGCACAAGCGCTACTGCTTTCTGGCCAGCGCAGCGCCGAACCAACCTGGCGGATGCCGCTGTATGCGGATTATTTCATAGGCATGAAGTCGAGCTTTGCCGACTTTGCCAATTCGGCTCCCGGTGGCCGCGGTGGCGCCATCACGGCCGCGCTGTTTCTACAGAAGTTCGTGCGCGACGTGCCGTGGGCGCATGTCGACATGATGGCATGGAGCGAGGGCAACACCGGGGGCTGCGTCGAAGCCGGTGGCAATGGCCAATGCGTCCAGCTTTTGGCGGATTTTCTCGCCTCGCGTTGAGGCTTTGGCAGCGACTGCGGTGTGAGCTGAATCACTCGATTGGGGCCAAGTCTTCGACATCTGTCAAAAGACTAAACACGGTAAGGTAGATCTTCCTAGACGGTTTCGGCTATCATCTTAGCTAGACACCACTGGTCGTCAATTTGCAGAGCCTAAGTTTGGATCTTCGGCCTCATGTTTGGGCGAGGGCCATCCATAGCGCTGCTTGCTGCACTTCCCTCTCTCTAGGAGACTCTTCCATGCTGGTACCTCTAGCGCCCTATGATCGCGGTCTTTATCGTCGTTGGTTGTTTGGCCTCACGCTCGTTGTCAGCACGTCCTGTGCCGCTCATGATGGCTTTGCTGTCGACGCAAAACCGGTGATCAGCACGCCTGCTAAGACCGAGGGCAAGGACAGCAAAGAGAAGTCAGAGGTCAAAGAGAGCACTGAGGGCAAAGACTCAGCCAAGCCAGCGGACGTCGCCAACCAGGCCAAGTCTAAGGCTGCGCCCGACGCAGAAGTCACCGAGACGGCCGGTCAGGAAAAGGGCAAAGGCGCCGACGAACTCGACTTTAGCTCGAACGCCCCGATCGATCCGATTCCGGCCTTAGGCGACGGCTTTGATGATTTTCAGGACATCGATAAGCGTGCCACGCAGTACGCCAAAGAAGGTGCGATCGAATCCGAAGATGCGCGCATCGAGCGTGAGCTCAAAGCCTATAAAGAAAGCGAGGCGAAAGCCGAAAGCGAGAAGGCGCAGCAGGAGGCTAAGGCCCGCGAAGAGGCTCGGCTGAATGCCCGCGAAGAAGAGAAAAAAGCCGCTCATCGCAATAAGGCCATCGAGAGCGATGCCGACAAGAAGGCGCGTGAGCTACAAGGTATCGACAAGGACGAGTTGAACTGGAAAGGCCTCGAAGACTAATAGTGAGTTTAGGTCGCTAGGCCCGTGTCGCGATCCTTGTCTTTACCCTTCGGCATGCGGTGATAGGCCAGCAGGGCCTTGTCCCTGGCAAAGGCGTGATCGACGATGGCGCGCGGATAGGTGCTTCCCAGTGCGACACCAGCCTGTTGTAGCACCGCATCCGGTGCCGCAAAGGGTTGCTGGATCCACTTGTTCGGCAGGCGGGCGAGTTCTGGCACCCACCTGCGGACATAGGCCCCGGTGGCATCGAACTTCTCGCCCTGAGTGACCGGATTAAAGATGCGAAAATAGGGCGCCGCATCGGCGCCGCAGCCTGCGACCCATTGCCAGCCCAGCGTGTTGTTGGCGAGATCGGCGTCGACCAAGGTATCCCAAAACCATGCCGCACCTTCTTGCCAGGGAATTAAGAGGTCCTTGACGAGGAATGAACCGACTAACATGCGCACCCGGTTGTGCATCGTACCCGTGGTCCATAGTTCGCGCATCCCGGCGTCGATGATCGGATAGCCGGTTTGGCCGCGCTGCCAGCGCCGCAGTGCACCGGGCTGAGGCTCCCAGGGAAAGGCGCTAAACTCTGGGCGCAGTGATTCCTGCACCGTCTGCGGGTAGTGAAACAGCAGATGATAGGCAAACTCGCGCCAACCGATTTGGCGCAAAAAAGCGGCCGCCCCACCGCCGCTGGCGCCCGGCTTCAGCGCCGCTTTCGGTGCGGTAAAGGCGTGCCAAATCTGGCGCGGACTGACTTCGCCAAATGCCAGGTGCGGGCTCAGCGACGAGGTCGCGTCCAGCGCTGGAAAGTCGCGCTCCTGGACGTACCCGGCGACGCGCTGGGCGGTGAATCTTGTCAGTAGCTTTTGCGCCCCTGGCTCACCGGGCGACCAACGTGCGGCTAAGCCCTGGTCCCATGGGATCAGCGGCTTTAGCCCGAGCTGCTCCAGAGCGAGCGACTTGGGCCAAGACGCAGGTGCGTTGAGCTTGGTGGGCGCGTCGAGCGGCTTGGCCACCTCGCCTTGGGCAAGGCAGGCGCGCCAGTACGGGGTAAACACGCGGTATGGGTTGCCCGAGCCATTGCGCACCTCCCAGGGTTCCCGCAGCAGGGCCCCATTGTAGCTGCTGGCCTCGCACCCGGCGGCCTTGACCGCTGCCTTTACGCTTTGGTCGCGTTTGATCAGCGTCGGTTCGTAGCAGCGGTTCCAAACTACGGCGCTAGCGTTCACCTCGGTGATCAGCTGGAGCAGGGTGGCGAGGGCCGGGCCTTGGCGCAGGATGAGACGCGAGCCCAGCTGGCGTAGCTGCAAGTTCAGCGACTCAAGCGAACTATGGAGCCACCAGCGGCTGGCACCGCCGCGCGCTGCGCTGCCTTCTTCCGCAGAGCCGTCGATAAACACCGGGACGATTGGCTCACCGCGTTGCACCGCAGCCTGTAGCGCCGGATGATCACTCAAGCGCAGGTCGCGGCGCAACCAAACGATCGTCGTCATGTCGTCCGATGCTCTAGCGCAAGTTGCATACTAAGAGAGTAGCACTCACCACGACGCAGCCAACGCAGACCGTCGCCATGATGCAGCGCGTCCGGTAGGCCCATCCACGGCTCGATACAGTGGAAGCCCTTACCCTCCAAGCTCCACAGCACCAGGTAGCGAAATCCATCGGACCAACTGAGCTGCACCTTGCGGCCGCTGCCATCATCGACCAGGCTCGCCTTACCTGCAGCGTGCTCGCCCAAAATCAGGTTGCGCAGCAGCGGGGACGTCAGGGTCCCTTTGGCCTCCTCGGCGGACTCGGGATAGGGTGCCGATTTGCCGGCTGTACCTACGGGTGTGACCCTGGTTTTGCTGGTGGCACTGGTTTCCAAGTGGCATTGCTCTAGGCTGCTGTTGGCTCCGAGCGGCGCATGAAAGTAAGGATGGGCGCCCATCGCCAGCGGCATCGGCGCCGCAGCTTCGTCGCGGCCACCGTCGTTGGTGATCCAAAGGTCCAAGGTCAGCGTCGCGCCGGCCAGGGTGTAACGGGCGACCACGGTAAAGTCGAAGGGGAACAATTCGTACGTCGCCGGGCCACTGCGCAAGGTCAGTTCTGCCAGGTGCTCTTGTTGCCCGGTAAGAGCCCACGGCAGCGCGTAGGCAAAGCCATGCAGCGGCATATGATAGGTGCGTTCCCCCAGGGCATAATGCAGCGAGCGATCGCCATGAAACTGCCTTCCGGCCAAGGGGAACAACAGGGGCATTCCGCCACCTGGCCAGCCGCTCTCAGTGGGACTAAAGGTGTCCGGCATCCAAAGCAGCGGAACGGGCTCGTCGCCCCCCGTCGAGGCATGCAGGGTCAGCTGGGACAGCAGGCCGCCTCGTGATGGCAGGAGGGTCGCTTCGCTGCGGCCGTGGCGTAGGATGACGCTAGTGGGCATGGCTCCAATCTCCTAGATACTGTCTTGTATACAGGGAGGCGGCGTGACTATGCCACTGTTTTTCTGTGGGTCTCTTACAGGCACACGGCGGCCTGCTGTCGCTTTTCGCCACTGTAGAGCCAGTCCCACGTCGCTTCATGGGCTAACTCTAGCTCGGCAAATCCACCCTGGTTGCGGTGCTCGGCGTACAAGCGCCCGAGGTGATCTAAAAACGCCTCCAGGCTGTTGGAGCGCAGCAACGTGGGCGCAAAGAAGACCGGTGGGAGGCTCGAGCGCAGATAGTTCCAAAGCATTTTCAGGCGGCCCATGGTTTGGCGCGCCAGGGGCCAACGGTGGTCCTGCTGGGCTCCCTCGGCAAAGCCCGGGTGTTCTGCACCGTAGACAGCCTTGGCCAAGGTCGCTTGCAGCTGTCGCCAGGCCTCCTCGTCGCTGCCGCAGCTGCGGCTAAAGAGCCCAGACTTGCACAGCTCAAACAGGCGGTCCGTGTCGTCTTGGTAGAGTTCATGCAGCAGGGCGTGGCTGATCAGAGCATAGCGCAGTGCGGTGAAACTCAAACGCACCGGCGCACCCGTGCGCAGCTCTTGGAAGATCCAGGGATTGCGCAGGGCGCCGCGCCCGACCAGCACGCCCGCGACCTGCGGTGCAGTGGTTAAGCGTTGATCCAAGCTCGCTTGACCCACGACATCGCCCGACGCCACCACTGCGGTGGCCAGGGACGTGCTCGCTGCGGCAATCAAATCCCAGCGGGCTTGCCCCGAGTAACGTTGCGGCCTGGTCCGTCCGTGCACGGTCAGGCGGGCTAGCGCATAGTCGGTTAAGCCGCTGATCAGGTGGGTGAACTCCTCGGGGCTCTGAAATCCGGTACGCATCTTCACGGCGACCGACTTTGCTCCGAGGCCTTGCTGCAGCTCACCGACAAAACGGTGGAATTCATCGCCTTGGCGCAGCAAGCTACTGCCAGCGCCCTTGCCGACGCAGGTGGGTGATGGGCAGCCGGCATTGAGTTCGACAAAAGGCGAGACGCTCAGGAGCAAGGGGGCGGCCCTGACGAAATCAGCGCTGTCTGCGGCCATCAGCTGGGGCACCAGCGGGTACGGCAGGTAGCTGCGCAGCTCGGTGAGCTCGGGGCAGAAGCTGCGCGGTAAGGTGCTGCCGGGAAAGGTGGCCGTGACGCGCAGAAACGGCGTGGCCAGAGCGCTCGGCGCCGATGCGAGGTGCCACCACAGGCGCATCGGCAGGTTAGAGACACCTTCCATAGGGGCTAGGGCGATAAAGGGAGCTTGTTTTGACGGAGGCTGCAGCATAGGGCTCAGTCTTTAACTTGAACTCACTGCCGCGCCAAGGACTAATCGGAGTTCGCCGTGCCGGCTGCGGTTTAGCCGGCTAGGGGAACGTCGGTCGTGCCGTCAAACGCCGTGTCCGTCGGAGCGTAGAGCTTGGCGACGAGGTTAAACAGCTTTTCCCGCTGCACATCGTTGAGCCCTGAGATGCGCAGGCCGTGCTCGTAGCCGCCGGTTTTGGCCTTGCGACTCCAGCGCACCTCAACGAAGAACTTGTTCAGCAGCAGATCTTCCAAGGCTAAGTTGGTGGCGGCGTCGAAGGTGAGCAGGGTCAGTTCCATGGTGGCATGCCGGCCGATATAAACCTCGCTCATGACGCGAAAGCCGTGGTTGGAAAAGTCGAGGAGATTGAACACGGCAAGGTCGCTGCAGAGGTGCACCGGTTGACCGCTGATGATGACGTGGCGTGAATCCTCGGTCTTGCGCGCAAGTTGATCCAGGTGCAATTTTTCGACCACTTGCAGACGCTCAGGGTCGCTATAAAAGGGGTCGAATTCATAGGCTTTCATCAGGGTCTTCTCGTGTTTGACTGCGACCAAGATCTCGGCGAACCCGGGCTCTTTCACGGCATTGCGTGGGAGGCGGTTTAAGCATTCCTCGCTGAGCATGATCTTAAACGGACTACACGCAGTCTCTAAGCGGCTGGCGAAGTTGACGCCGCTGCCGACCATGGTGAAATCGATGCGACTCTTGCCGCCGAGATCGCCAATCAACACATTCGAAACGTGGATGCCGATGCGCACGGGTAGCACGTACTCACCGCTTAACGCGCCGTTTTGGTAGCGGCTGACGATGTCTTCCTGGATCCGCCGAGCGGCCTTGAAGGCGTCTTGGGCGTGGTGCTGCAATCTTAGGCCGCTGGACTCGTAGCCAAAGATGCACAGGACGCCGTCGCCCAAGGAGCGGTCGACGTTACCATGGCATGCCTTGACGATGGACGTGACGTCTTGCATGAGGCGGGCTAAATGGTCAAAGGTTTTGCGCGAGCCGAGGATGTCCGACAGCTGAGAAAAGCCGACGATGTCGATAAACATAATGGAGACGTTCATCTCCGTTAGCGAATGCGTTCGACTGAAGGTCTTGCCGAGGATATTGTTTAACTCGCTGGCGGGACCATCACCTTTGAGGGTGCGGATAATCACTTTGCGCTCGTCTTCCATGACCGAGATACGTTCGGCCAAGGCGATCGACAGGAACAGGGCCTGCCAGATGCAACCGATGCTCAGCATATCTTGGGAGAGCAACGAGGCGTGGATCAGGTGGTTATCGGTCGCT
>Ga0315292_10000094_pt1 | contig 33219 bp, 21 predicted proteins | sample YL17G13_0_MG_FD_204029 | JGI IMG/M metagenome (GOLD analysis project Ga0315292, IMG submission 204029) | Sediment microbial communities from Yellowstone Lake, YNP, Wyoming, USA - YL17G13_0 | ecosystem: Environmental > Aquatic > Freshwater > Lake > Sediment | place: USA: Wyoming | collected... | reverse complement strand
TAGCTCAGCGTCACGAGGAGCGAGCTCGTCGAGTCGCTCACGGCGCCTGACACCACAGTCGTGGTGTACGGCGTCCCGGACAGCGAATCGATGTACATCGCCACGACAGGGTCGACGACCATCGCAGGCATCAGGTTCGTGATCTGCGCGTAGATCGTCACGGTCTCGCCCCCTGCGATCTGGTCACCTGGGGAGAACGCCATCTCGATGATGGCGAGATCAGGATAGTCATAGACGGCTATCGTCGCCCATGCGTCGTTGTTGCTGAGGTCGAGCTCCTCGGCGCTCATGTTCGTGGTCACATAGATGACATGCGGGCCGACCATCTCAGGGGTCCACATCACGCTTGCGAGAGCGTTGCCGCCGGGGCTTATCTGGGAGAGGATGTCCGTGCCGATCAGGTTCTCGATGGCTATTGAGCCGTTGTAGAAGTTGACATAGACATCATAGGCATAGGTGTCCCCGGAGTTGTGCACCTGGGCATAGAGCTGGCATTCCGTGCCAATCACCGGTGTGCTCGGGTCTGTGAATATGTCACTGGATGTCAATGAGATGTCGGCCAGGTTCGCAACCGTCACATACGCGTAACCCATAGCGACGCTTTCGTTCGACTCGAGCACCGTGTCGAGAGGATCGACGAAGACGGATATGGTGTGCTGGGACGGATAAAGCGGCTCGTCCGCAGTCCAATTCATCGTGACTGCGACGGACTCCCCTGGCGCGATGACAACGACGACCGTGCTGCCAATGATCTCGCCCGAATCATAGAACGCGACTTCGACGCCGTACGCCCACGATATGCCAACATTGTCCACGACAGCGGTGATCGTTGTGATCTCGCCCTTCCTCGGCATCACGGGGTCGGTCGTGACCGCACCGGTCAAGTCTATCGAGAGATTCGGCAGGGCCTCTGGCACCGTCAGTGATGTGAATGTCGCGTTGGCCCCGAGTGGCTCCGTGTACGGCATGACACCAATCGCAGCCTCGCGGCTTGCGTAGTATGGGGTGCCATCGTACCAGTATGTCGCATTCACCTTGTAGTTGCCGACGAATGTCGAACCGGACGATGTGAGCACCGTGCCCAGGGCGTTCATCCAAGCGACACCGTCAGTGCCGGTTGTGGACGACCCAGAGTAGGTGTCGTTGATGAAGTACCTCGTGGAGACAATGGTCATCGGCAACGGGCTCCCCGCGCCGTCGAAGACCGTCACATGGATCCATCTGTAGATGTACGCAATCGCATCGTCTTCCACGATAATCGACGGAACGGTCGTGTTGGTGAACCCACCGAACGAATGGCCCGAGAGTACTGGCGACTGTGCCAGGTCGGAGTCGTACACCTCTATGACGGCGGTGGAGTCCCAGCTCGTCGTTATTGTGCCGTCCATCGTCGACCCGTCGAGGATCACATGGGCATCCTCGAGGGCGACTATCGATACGCCGGTGAGTTCTGAGTCCAGGACCTGCAGCGTGCCGGTGCCTTGGACGATGATGTTTATCGCCATCTCACTCTCGACGAGGGTGTTGTTGAATATCAGGTTGGCCTCACCGTCGACGTAGATCGTCCTCTGGTTATCGGCATCCTGGACAAGCTGGAAGACTGCGTTGTTAAACAGGAGTGTACCATCTCCAGCCACTATGACGTCTCCGGCGTGGTAGTAGGTCATGTCCTCGATTACCAGCTCGTCATGCGTTACGACGAGCCATCTGGAGGGGTCTGGGCTGTCTGCGACCACGCCAAGGAGCTCAACTGTGAACTCAAAGCTCTGGTCGGCGGCACCCATGGCAGGGTACGCTGGGAACGAGAAAGACTCGGATGAACTGTGTGTATCCGCGCCAATTATCGCAGTTCCGGTTATCGCATAAGAGCCCTCGAAGAGAGAGAACATAGATCCGCTGTCGAGAATCAAATCCGTAATGTAAGGAACCAGCGCTCTCCCGTCCGACTTCGTGACGAGGTACGATTCAGATGTCTCACCGAGATACTCAAGAACCTCTGTCTGAGGAGTTGTCAAGATTCCGTCGGGGGTATAGTACAAGGCGGTCTGACCTTTGAATTCAGTCGCGCCCGTGAACTGTGCACTCACAGTTGCACCTGGAATGGGCACCCCGTATTCATCACCGATTGTGGCCTGGAGCCAACGATAGATATAGGCGTTGCCTCCAATCGTGAACAGAACCCACGCGCGGTCGAATGAGACTGTGCCAGTGTTAGCGTCGTTGTTGATGAATCTTAGGTCCAGATTCCTAATATCGCCAACGGTTGGTACTGAAGCCAAAGGCAGAGAGTAAAGACCGTCGTACAATGGCGGGTCACTGGCGCTGGGGATAATTCCGGTTGACATGTACGCCGAACCCTCTGGGGCCCACTGAACGGCATTCGTCCCATCATAATCGGATGAAGCCGTATATGTCACCAGTATTGCAGCAGAACTCACAGTTAGCCCATCTACCAGGGCGCCTACATCCCATGTTTCGATTTCCATTGTCTCTCCGACGCCTACTTCGTAGGTCAGGGCATCGAGCGAAGCAAGATATGCAAGACTCCCACCCGTGTTGTCGGCCGCGCCTTTAGTCAGTGGGATTGCCGGTGAACTCGCTGTTCCAGATGCTACGATTGCGGGAGACCTGTCGGCAAGAACGCCAGTATATTCCTCAAAGGATGTCCCGTAAAAGTAAGCGTGTGACAAGTCGTTAACGACAAGCACATTATGCGTATACCACTGGGCCGCAGTCAGGGCCGGCCCGAAGTCGACGCCGATGTAGCTGTTGACCGCGAGGAGGGTGGATGATCCAGTGAGGGTGAGGTTGCTCGCGGGCATGGCAAGCGTGGCGTACTCGGGCAGGGCGGATATGGAGGAGTCGTACATCGAGATCGTCGAATCCGTGACGGTCATCACAGGGCCGTCGTCCGCGGCGTCGTAGGCGACCGCGCCGGACGAGCCCAGGACGTACAACGAGACCAGGTCGCCGGATATCGCGCCGACGGTGCTCTCGTGCATCTCGAGCTCGGCCCCGTTGCTCAGGACCAGGCTCCCTGGGAAGCTGAGGTACGAGACGTTGTCCATGACGATCCTGCCGCCGTCGTGCACTACGACGTCCATGAACGGCCACGGGTCGATCTGGTTGAGGTAGGTGGTCAGGGTGCCGTGGTCGAGCATGATCGTCCCGCCAGCGCCGACATCGACGCCGTGGATCAGGCCGATGTTGCTGATGACGCTGAGCGTCCCGTCCCTAATGATCAGCACACCGCCGTCGCTTACCTCGACGTTCCCGTCGACCGGCTGTTCGATGCCCTCTATGATGTACGTACCGTAGGTGTCACCCGTCACGATCAGGTCGCCGATCGCCTGAGCGACCCCGGGCTCGGAATCGCTCATGAACATGAATCCCGCGAACGCAGACATCACGACGGACACGACGACAAATGCACTCAAAGATCTCTTGGCCTTAAGAGAGCCAACTCTACCATCCATAAGTTCACCCACCCAGATGCTGGGTATTGCGGGAAGAAGTAGTGGTTGGGCCATATAAAAAGGTATTTACCGGGTTTTCATCCCGGAGAAGGGATTCCGGAGGAGGTCTGGCTAGGCCTGTTTCTTCTTCACGATTTTCTTCACGAAAATCTGCGGCTTCTTCGGCGCCGAGGGGTCATCCCGCGCGCCCCACGCCTCCGCGGCCGCTAGGGCGTCCTTGAGGTTCACGCCGCAAGCATAGCACATGACCGCGTCCCTACTGACCATCGTCTTGCAGCTCGGGCACTGTATCTCGTCCTCCTCTGCCGGCTCCTCCTCGACAGGGGCCTCCTCGGCCTCCGCCTCCCTGAGCTTCTGACCGCAGGCGTAGCACATGAGGGCGTCCTTGCTGATGATCGTCTTGCAGTTGGGGCAGGGCATCTCGTCCTCGGTCATGATCTGCGCGAGGGACTCCTCCGCGGGCTCAGGCTTCGGCCTCGCGGCGGCCGCCGCCATGGCCGCGGCAACCTCCTGCTGCCTCTGCAGCAGCCTGCGCGCGTCCTCGGCGACCTTCCCCCGGTCATTACTCAGGGCGGCCTCCTCCTCCGCCAGGGCCTTCTCCCTGGCGATGAGGGCCTCCCGGCGGGAAGTCACCTGCCCGACCAGCTTCTGCAGCTCCTCCTCGGAGGACTTCATCTGCTCCTCGCGCGTGATGAGGGCGTTGCGCCTGTCCGCATGCTCCGCGAGCTGGCGCGCGACCTCCTCGATCCTGTCGGCGGCCTCCTTCTCCCTGGCCTCGGCGTTGCCAGCGGCCGCCTTCGCCGCCTGCTCGATGCCGGAGACCTCGCCCTCCCTGGCGTCCAGTTCCGCCGACCGCCGCTGTGCCTGGGCCTCGCGCTGCTTGACCTCCTCGGCGGTCCGCTCGAGGGTGGACTCCTTCTGTCTGACGGCGTCCTCCTTCTCCCTCAGCCTCTGCTCGAGGGCGTCCAGGTCCGACTTCTGCGTCCTGAGCTCCTCGCGCAGGACCTGGAGGTCCTGGTCCTTCTTCCGGGCCTCGGCCTCCTGCATCTTGATGCGCTTGACCGCGTCCTCGATCACCTGTGAAATCGACACATCATCCGACATTTGCTCAACCCTGCTGGCTCCGATGCGCGATGCCTGCCGGCTCCGCGTTCGTAATGGCTCGGTCCGTACTAAAGGTGTTTGTGTGGCGCGTCCGTCAGCTGCTGAGCAGCGGGCCCAGCACCTGCATGCCGCTCTTCCCGACCTCGATGGCGTGGCGCTCCATGCTGTGCTCCGACGCGCGCATCTTCTCGACCTGCAGGAACCTGACCAGCTTGCCCCGCTGCCTGTCGAGCCCGAGCATGATTATCCCGTCCGCGAGGAACCCCTCGTTGCCCAGGAGCTGCGACTCGCCGCTCAGCGACCGCTCCATGATGATGAAGCAGGTCAGGTTGTTGTCCCTGAGCATCTTGAAGAAGTAGAACATCTTCTTGCGCATGTCCTTCTGGTTCTCCATGAGCGAGTAGAGCGCGCCAAGGGAGTCGAGGACGAATATGGAGAACTTGTCGCCGTGCGTGCGTCTGAACCTCTGGATCATCTTCTCGATGAACAGCACGTAGTCCGTCTGGGCCTCCTCGCCTATGATCTCGTCGATCTGGTCGATCTCGCGCAGGTCGGTCATGTCCGAGACCTGCATCTTCGCGGAGAGCTTCACCCCCATGACGTCCATGTTCCGCAGGTGGCTGTCGACGGTCTCCTCGAGCGTCGCGTAGAGCCCGAACTCGTTCTTGTCCTTGAGGTAGTGTGACATCAGCGAGTAGCAGAAGCTCGTCTTCATCGAGCCCGGAGGGCCGGTGACGAGTATGACCTTCGGACGCTCTATGTCGTTCTTGAAGACCTTGTCCAGGCCTGGTATCGAGTCCTTGAACAGATGCGATGCCTCCTTGGGGGGAGCGGCTTCAGCGCATTTCAATCGGTTCTCGATAGATAAAGCTTTGCGGGACGTTATCAGGAGTGATTCGGAATGCCAGGTGGGAGGGCGCCAGTGTCCTCACTCGTCGTCCTGGCCGGTCCCGTCCTCGGACGGGCCCTCGTCGTCCTTGGCATCCTCCGCACCGTCCCCGTCGCCGTCGGTCGGTTCGCCGTTCTCCGGCGGGCAGGTGGTGAGCGTCCTCCCGGCCTCGAGCACGCGCTCCTCCTCGCTCAGGCCTATCAGCCTGGCGACCGCGGTGACCCGGTCGCTCTCCTTGAGCCGCATGAGCCTGACGCCCATCGTGGCCCGGCCCTGGAGGCTGATCCCTTGCACGGGCATCCTGATGACCATCCCGCGCACGCTCGTGACTATGAGCTCGTCGTCGTCGCTGACCTCGCGCACGATGACGACATCGCCGTTCCTGTCGCCGGTCTTGATCGTGATGACCCCTTTGCCGCCCCGGCGTATCTTCCTGTAGTCCTCGACGAGCGAGCGCTTGCCGAAGCCGCGGACGGTCACGGACAGCAGATGGTCGGTCGGCGCGACGACGGCCATGCTGACGACCTCGTCGCCCTTCTGGAGCCTGATGCCGCGCACGCCGTACGTCGCGCGCCCGGTCGGCCGGACATCCGTCTCGGCGAACCTGGCCGCCAGGCCCTTCTTCGTGGCCAGCAGGATCTCCTTCGAGCCGTCCGTCAGCGCCGTCTCCACGACCTCGTCGCCGTCATCGAGCGTGATGGCTATGATGCCCATCTGCCGCACATGGGAGTAGGCGATGAGCCTGGTCTTCTTGATCACGCCCCTCCGGGTGGCGAACACCAGGTTCCGCTCCTCGTCGAAGAGCTTCACAGGTATCGTGCTCATGACGTGTTCGCCATCCTCGAGGTGCTCGAGCAGGTTCACGATGGGCTTGCCCTTCGCGTGCCGCCCGCCGACCGGTATCCTGTAGGCCTTCAGCCAGTAGACCCGGCCCTTGTTCGTGAAGAACATGATGTAGTCATGGGAGCATGTGACGAACAGGTCGACGACATAGTCCTCCTCCTTCGTCTCCATGCCCATCAGGCCCATCCCGCCGCGCTTCTGCGAGGTGTAGGTGTCCACGGGCAGGCGCTTGATGTAGCCGGTGTTGCTGATCATGACGACCACGTCCTCCATCGGGATGAGGTCCTCGATGTCCATGTCCGTGCCCTGCGCCTCGACCGTGGTCCGCCTGGCGTTCCCGTACTTCGCGCCGAGCGCGACCACCTCGGACTTGATGATCCCCAGGATCTTCTTCTCGTCCTTCAGGATCGATTTGAGCTCCTCTATCAACTTCTGGATGGCCAGATGCTCGTCCCTGACGGCCTGCATCTCCATCCCCGTGAGCCTCTGGAGCTGCATCTCCAGGATGGCCTTGGTCTGCTCCTCCGACAGGAGGTACTTGGTCATCAGGCCGCCCCTCGCCTCGTCCCTGGTCTTGGCCTTGCGGATTATCCTGATGACATCATCCAGGTGGTCCAGGGCGATCATGAGGCCGAGGAGGATGTGCGCGCGCTTCTCCGCCTCGCGGAGCCTGAACTCGGTGCGCCTCTTGACGACATCGAACCTGTGCTCGATGTGGTACTCGAGCATCTCCTTGAGCGACAGCACCCGCGGCTGGTTGTTGACCAGGGCGAGGTTGATGATGCCGAACGTGGTCTGGAGCTGGGAGTGCGCGAAGAGCTGGTTCAGGACCACATCCTCGATGGCATCCTTCTTCAGCTCGATGACGACCCTCAGGCCGCCCTTGTCGGACTCGTCCCTGAGGTCGGAGATGCCCTCGATCTGCTTGGTCTTCACGAGCTCGGCGATCTCCTCCATCAGTCTGCTCTTGTTGACCATGTAGGGGATCTCGCTGATGATGACCTGGGCCCTGCCAGTGTCCTCGTCGTGCTCGACGATGTGGCGCGCGCGCACGCGGATGCGGCCCTTGCCCGAAGCGTACGCCTCGACGATACCCTGCGCACCGTAGATGATGCCGCCGGTCGGGAAGTCAGGGCCCTTGATGACCTCCATGAGGTCCCTGAGCTCGACGTCGTTCCCCTCGATCTGCCGGTCTATCATGAGGGATATGGCGTCCACGACCTCGGTCAGGTTGTGCGGGGGCACGTTGGTCGCCATGCCGACCGCGATGCCCTGCGACCCGTTGACCAGGAGGTTCGGCAGCCGCGCCGGGAGCACGAGCGGCTCCCTCATCGTGCCGTCGAAGTTGTCCGCGAAGTCGACCGTGTCCTCGTCGACGTCCGCGAGCATCTCGGTGGCTATGGACGCGAGCCTGCACTCGGTGTACCTCATGGCAGCCGGGCGGTCGCCGTCGACGCTGCCGAAGTTGCCCTGGCCATCGACCAGTGGATGGCGCATCGAGAAGTCCTGGGCCATGCGCACGAGCGTGTCGTAGATGGCGGTGTCACCGTGCGGATGGTACTTGCCCAGCACCTCGCCGACCACCCTCGCCGACTTCTTGTGGGCCTTGTTGTGCGCGAGGCCCATCTCGTTCATCGCGAACAGGATCCTGCGGTGCACCGGCTTCAGGCCGTCGCTCACGTCAGGCAGCGCCCGCCCGACGATGACGCTCATCGCGTAGTCGATGTACGACTTCTTCATCTCGGTCTCGATCGGCCTCAGGACGAGCCTCGCCGCGATCTGCTGTGACTGTGAATCCTCGGGTTTGTCGGCCATGGTCCTCACCTACACATCCAGGAACTCCACTTCCTTGGCGTGGTCCAGTATGAACTTCTTCCGCGGCTCGACAGCGTCCCCCATGAGTATGTCGAACAGGTTGTTGGCCTCGACCGCGTCCTCGATCATCACGCGCTTCATGATGCGCGTCTGCACGCTCATGGTGGTATCCCTGAGCTGATCGGCGTTCATCTCGCCAAGGCCCTTGTAACGCTGGATCTCGACGCCCTCGCCGAGGTCGCGGACCAGGTCGGAGAGCTCCTTGTCAGAGAACACGTAGCGCTCGGTCCTCCCCTTCTTGACACGGTAGAGCGGCGGCTGCGCGATGTAGATGTAACCGTGCCGGATCATCTGCTCCATGTGCCTGTAGAAGAACGTCAGCAGCAGCGTCCGTATGTGCGCGCCGTCGACATCGGCATCGGTCATGATGCAGACCCTGTGGTACCTGGCTTTCGTGATGTCGAACTCGGAATCGATGCCCGTGCCGAGCGCCGTTATGATGGTGCGTATCTCGGCGTTCTTTAGCATCTTGTCGAGCCTCGCCTTCTCGACGTTCAATATCTTGCCCCTCAGCGGCAGTATCGCCTGGAAGGTCCTGTCCCTGGCCTGCTTCGCGCTTCCGCCTGCCGAATCGCCCTCGACTAGGAACACCTCGCACTTGGACGGGTCCTTCTCCGAGCAGTCTGCGAGCTTGCCTGGGAGGTTGCCGACGTCCAGCAGGCCCTTGCGCCTCGTGAGCTCCCTGGCCTTCCGCGCGGCCTCACGTGCCTGCGACGCCAGGATCGCCTTGCTTATGCTCGCCTGGGCGACCTTCGGATTCTCCTCGAGGAACTCGAACAGCTTCTCGCTGACGAGCGATTCGACGAGGCCCCTGACCTCGCTGTTCCCGAGCTTGGTCTTGGTCTGGCCTTCGAACTGCGGCTCGGGGATCTTGACGCTTACGACCGCGGTCAGCCCCTCCCGGACATCCTCCCCGCTGAGGGCCTCGCCGTTCGCCTTCAGGAAGTTGTATTTCTTTGCGTAGTCGTTGATGGTCCTGGTCAGCGCCGCCCTGAAGCCTATGAGATGGGTGCCGCCCTCGATCGTGTTGATGTTGTTCGCGAACGCGTGGATGTTCTCGGTGTAGCTGTCAGTGTACTGCATGCCGAGCTCGACGGACGTGCCGGCCTTCTCCGCGAAGATGTATATCGGCTTCTCGTGGAGGCAGGTCTTGTTCCTGTTGATGTATTGGACGTACTCGACGATCCCGCCGTCGAACTTGTAGGCGTCCCGCTGGCTCGTCTTCGTCTCCGATATGACGACCCTCAGGCCCTTGTTGAGGAAGGCTAGCTCCCTCATCCGGCCAGACAGTGTCTCGTAGTTGAACGCGGTGTCCTCGAAGATCTGCGCGTCCGGCTTGAAGTTGATGACCGTCCCGGTGACCTGCGCGTCGCCGACGACCGCGATCGGTGACACGGGCACGCCGCGCTCGTACCTCTGGAAGTTGACATTGCCACCCCTGCTGACGCGCACCTCGAGCCATTCGGAGAGCGCGTTCACGACGCTCAGGCCCACCCCGTGGAGGCCGCCAGACACCTTGTATGTCTTCCTGTCGAACTTGCCCCCGGAATGCAGCTTCGTGAGGACGAGTTCGAGCGCGTCCTGCTTGTACTTCTTGTGCATGCCGACGGGGATGCCGCGGCCGTCGTCCGAGATCGTGGCGCTGCCGTCGTCATTCAGTGAGACCGTGATCGTTGTGCAGAAGCCGGCCATGGCCTCGTCGATGCTGTTGTCGACGACCTCATAGACGAGGTGGTGGAGGCCGTGAAAATCCGTGCTGCCGATGTACATGCTCGGCCGCTTCCGGACTGCTTCCAAGCCCTCGAGGACCTGGATTCTCTCTGCATCATATGTGCTATCTTCCATGGAAATTCAACCCTATGGGACGGGCTCATCCGTCACTGTTTTCTCGCCGCATCCCATCCGTTTTTTCGGCGTTTTATTCGGCCGTTCGAATCTTCAATGGGACCCCGATATATAAATGCTTTGAGAATACCTCCTGGCTACGCTCCAAAACCCCCCTTCGCTTCCGGTGGAGGACCGTATCGATTTCCACCTGCGTTTTCCACTGGAAAATCCGATCGACGACGACCGGGCCCGATGCGGCGGTCCGCCCCGGAACTGGACCAGCGGTCGATCGACGGAGGGCCGCCGGACTGGGCGTGCACATGCATCGAAGCCAGACCGTGTGAGCGGACACCCATGACTGTTCCGAATCAAAGGCTTTATACCGCGTAGGTATTCATCAACCGAGTATTCGGATGAAGAAAGGGCGCAGAGGCGTTTCTCCACAGGAAATGAAGGGGACTTCGAAAGCCGAAGGCGTCGAGCCAGCGCAACTTGCGAGGCTCGTCGGGTCAGGCAGGGCCGTCATCCCTTCGAACCCGAGGCACAAGAACCTCGTCCCGTGCGGGATCGGCGAGGGGCTCAGGGTGAAGGTCAACGCGAACATCGGCACTTCCATGGACCATGTGGACGTCGATGAGGAGATCGAGAAGGTCCGCGTGGCCACGAAGTTCGGGGCCGATGCGCTCATGGACCTGAGCACCGGAGGGGACATCCAGAGCATCAGGAGACGGATTCTCAGGGAGTGCACGCTGCCCGTTGGGACCGTGCCGATATACGAGGCCGCGTGCCGGTCCTCCGGGCGGGGCGGGGTCCTCGGGATGACAGGGGACGATCTGTTCAGGGTCATAGAATCACAGGCGAGGGACGGCGTCGACTTCATGACCGTCCATTGCGGCGTCAATCTCCAGACGGCCGAGTCTCTCATGAGGCACAAGCGTGTCACCGGGGTCGTGTCCAGGGGAGGGGCCATACTCGTGGCCTGGATGCACCACAACGGGAAGGAGAACCCCCTCTTCGAGGAGTACGACTACCTGCTCGAGCTCGCCAAGGAGCACGAGTTCACGCTCAGCCTCGGCGATGGGCTGAGGCCCGGCTGCACGGCGGATGCCACCGATGTGCCCCAGGTGCACGAGCTGATGGTCCTGGGCAAGCTCGTCGAGAGGGCGCGGGATGCAGGCGTGCAGGCGATGGTGGAAGGACCGGGGCACGTCCCGCTGAACCAGATCGAGGCGAACGTCAGGCTCGAGAAGACCTTCTGCAAGGGCGCCCCGTTCTATGTCCTCGGGCCTCTCGTGTGCGACGTGGCTGCGGGGTACGATCACATCGCCGGCGCGATCGGCGGGGCGCTGGCCGCCTATCACGGCGCGGACTTCCTGTGCTACGTGACGCCATCGGAGCATCTATCGTTGCCCACGGTGGACGATGTGCGCGAAGGCGTCATCGCGAGCAGGATCGCCGCACACGCGGCGGATCTGGCGAGGGGACGCGGGGGGGATTGGGACCTGGAGATCTCGAAGGCGAGGAAGGCCTTCGATTGGGAGCGCATGTTCGAGCTCTCGATGGACCCCGACCGCGCCAAGGAGTACAGGAAGAAGCGGAGGCCGCACAGCCCAGAGGTCTGCTCCATGTGCGGCGACCTTTGCGCCATGAAGATGGTGGACAGGCTCCTCGAGTGACGGACCGGTCAGAGGCTGATGCCGATCGGCAGCTCCAGGACCGCTGATGCGACGAGGGTTATCACTCCAGTCGTCATGGCTGCCAGTATCACAGTCAACGCGCCCCCCGCCAGCCGTATGTCCGAGGACACGCTGACCGCCCTGCTCGCCATCGCGAGCAGCCAGAACAGGCCCAGTATGACGGCGACGAATGTCAGCGCCCCGATGGCCAGCACTGTGGCGACATCCGAGTTCGTCCATGAATCGGTCCCGCCTGGGACGAGGCCATCGATCCCGGCCGAGAAGACTACGAGGACCATGATGGAGAAGAGGGAGAACCACGGGTAGCAGTACCCCATGAGCGTGACCGTGGCCGTCCTGTCCCCCCGCCCGCCGAACAAATCCCGCGCGATGAGCGCGGCCACGACCGCGAACACGAGGAAGGACAAGATCGAGATGACCCACGAGACGCACATCTGCTCCAGCATGTCGACCGCGCCCCGTAATGATGCGTATCCGAAGATGTCGCCCAGGTAGTATGTCGCAGCGACGCTGACCATCGCCGAGAGACCTGAGAAGACGACGACCAGCATCAGCGACTGCTTCATGCCAGTCGAGAGGTAGAGCCTTGTGAGCGACCGCTTGGGAGCATAGGCGAGCCGGAGGAGGTCCACGAGGTCCAGCTTGGGAGGCGTCCTCGGCTGGTCATAGAGCCCTGGATAGTGGCTCTGACGCGCCTGCGGTTGGATCTGATGCGGCTGGAATTGCTGGGTGATGACCGCGCCGCAGCGCGGGCACCGGATCGAGACGGTCCCGTCGGGTCCTGGCTGCATGTACCCAGAAGCCCGGAGCCCGCAGCTCGGACATACGACCGGGCGGACGTGCGCGACCTGCCCCGCAACCATCGGGCCACCGATGACATGAAAGGATATTAGAGTGCCGGATGACGGTCGGAAAGACAATGGAAAGAAGATGGAGCCACTGGAGGGTATTGAACCCCCGGCCTGCGGTTTACGAAACCGCCGCTCTTTAACGGCGTCCTTGAGGACGCAACCGCTGAGCTACAGTGGCGTGCGGGTTGTTGTGAAGATTGTTTCCCTAGTTAAGGTTTTTGACTGGAAGCCCTCGGGGCACGCACATTCCAGCAAACGGATGCTCGCAATAGTCTTTTTTACCTTGTGACCCTTTCACAAACGGGACTTCAGCCATGGTCACCGACCTTCGCATACCAGAGGGGATCGTCGTCAGAACCGCCAAGGGCGGGCCAGACTCGCTCAAGGCGATCCTCGCTGACCTCAAGCAGTACGGGTTCACAGGATATGTCAAAGTGACCCTGGAGAAGGACATCATGAGCTCGATCGGGTACATTGTGGTCGAGCAGGGCTCCCCCGTGATGGCGATATACGAGTTCGAGAAGTCGAAACCGAGGGAGCTGAGGAGGATCTACACCGGCGAGAAGTCCCTGAGGTTCATCCTCGAGGACTCCCAGGACAAAGGGTCCGGCATCGAGCTGCACAGCCGCGTCCCGAGTGAAGAGTTCGAGCGCAGGTTCCCCGACTCGTGGATAGCGATGGCCAGGACGCCTGCCGCGGCGCCAGTCACGAAGACCCAGCCGGCCGCGGCGATGCCCGAACCGCCTCCGCCGCCAGAGGCCGAGGAGCAGCCCGCGGAGGAGCCGCATGCGGACCCGAACATCGAACGGCTCGAGCAATGGCGCAGGAAGGGGTTCAAGATCGACACTCTGCTCGATGCGCAGAAGAAGGGCCCGGCGGCGCTCAGCAAGGAGCTGACGGGCTTCGAGCAGGACGCTCAGAAGCTCAGGCAGTTCGAGGTGATCCTCAACAACTTCCCCATAATGGGGCTCGAGCAGGAGATCGTCGAGATCAGGACGAAACTGGACGACCGCACCAGGATCGCAGAGGTCGAATCAGACATCGAGTTCCTCCAGGAGAAGATCCGCAGGAAGGTCCAGAAGAGGAAGGCGGATGAGGAATCCATCAAGCAGGAGATGGAACGCAAGAAGCGCGAGGAGCGGACCGCGGACGTCTACGACCTGATCCTGAAATACCAGACCGCGCCCGAGGGGACGGCACAGGTGGCGAACGCGTGCCCGAGGTGCGGCGGACCGCTCGACGACAAGGGGCACTGCATGAAATGCTCGGCCGAGGAGACACCAGCAGCGACTTACACGAAGCCCGTCCCCCTGGAGATGTCTTTCCAGAGCTTCGTCGTCGGCGCGTCGTCCAAGTTCCCGGTCGCAGCGGCGCTCGCAGTCGCCGAGAGCCCCGGCGAATCGTACAACCCGCTGTTGATCTTCGGAGGCTCGGGGCTGGGCAAGACCCATCTCCTGGCCGCCATCGCGAACCAGATCCGGGCGAAGGACCCGAAGGCGAAGCTGCTCTACGTCCCGTCGGACCGGCTCGTCGACGCCTTCGAACAGGCCAAGGGCGGCGACATCGCCAGGAGGATCAGGGAGGACCTGAAGAAGACGGAGATCCTGCTCCTGGACGACATGCAGTTCCTCGCGGCGAGCGAGTCGGCCCAGAACGAGATGGTCCTGGTCGTGGACCACCTGATCGACGCGGGCAAGCAGGTGGCCCTGGCGAGCGACAGGCTGCCCGCCCAGATCCCGGGGTTCAGCGACAGGTTGAGCTCCCGGATACAGAAGGGGCTCACGGTGGACATACAGCCACCTGATCTCGAGACGAGGGTCAAGATACTGAAGGCGAAGGCCGCCGAGAAGAAGTTGCGGATAGGCGACGAGCTGCTCACATACATCGCGGAGAGGGTCACGCAGAACGTCCGGGAGCTGGAGAGCACCCTCAACAAGATCTCCGCGTTCTCATCGATCATGAAGCTGGACGTCGACCTCAACCTGGTATCGGAGATACTCAAGCCAATGGCACCCATCCAGGAGACGAGGAAGGAGATCATGAAGGAGGTCAAGGTGCAGACCGGGCACTGCTACCTGATCGAGGAGGAGAAACCGACCTACAGCAACGTGCTGCTCCAGAGGAAGATGGGGGAGAAGTTCAGGGGCCTCGTGATCACGCGCATGAACCCGAAGCGTATAAGGGACGAGTTCCAGGTCGCGCCCGAGATACTCTGGCTCACGGACAAGGAGAGCTCTCAGGAGAAGACGATACCGCCGTCCCTCGAGATGATCATCCATACGATCCAGGAGTTCATGGCCGAAGGCGACCCCAGCGTCATCGTCCTCGACGGCATCCAATACCTCGTCAGCAGCACGAGTTTCGAGGCGGTCCTGAGGTTCCTCAGGACGGTCATGGACGATGTGTCGGAATCGAAGTGCGTGTTCGCGGTGTCGCTGAGCCCCGAGACGATGAAGCCGCAGGAGATATCCATCCTCGAGCGTGAGATGGAGGTACTAGACCTCACCTGACGATGCGGTCAGAGCACCTTCCGCATCATCTCTCTGAACTCGCGCATCTCCCTCATGGCCTGTCGGTAGTCCCCGGCCTTCATGAGGTTCGTGGCCGACTTGAGCACCGTGATCATAGGCGTGATGTTCACGTTCTTGACCTTAGCCTCGACGAGCTGGTCCTTCGCCTTCCTCATCTCGTCGTTCATCCTCGTCGGGATGGCCTTGTACAGCTTCTCCTCGGCCCGCTTGACAATGATCTCGGCGCTGTTGAAGTCCCTCGACTCGAAGGCGTTGTTCGCCTCGACGAGCAGGCCGCGCGGCTCCTTCGTGTCCACGATGAAGACCTCACAGTCCGCTATGAGCGCCTTGAGGGACGTCAGCTTCTTCTTGGACTCGTTGTACCGTCCTGTGATCGGGAGGAGCTCCTTCCGGACCTTGTCGACATAGACATAGGCGGCCTCGACGTCGCCCGACGCCTTGGCCTTCTCGATCTCCCCGAGATAGGTCTCCGGGCGGGAGACGTCACCGCCGAGCTCGCGCGCGACCGCGAGCTCGTCCCTGAGCTGGCCCAGCTGGACCGTCAGGTGCACGTCCACCTTATCCATGAGCATTGACTTGGACCGCTTGACGAGCTCGAGCGCGCTCTCCAGCTGCCTCTCGCGGCCAGCGACCGCGGCCTCGTCGATGAGCTGCTTGCTCTCGCCGATGTCGACCTCCATCTCCATCGCGAGCGCGAGGAGTGGCTTGATCTCGGCGACCATGTGGGCGAGTTCCTTGCCCTTGTCCCTGGAATCGGCCTGGACCGGTGCGGCCTGAGGCGCTGCGGCCGTAGGCATGATCACCGACGCGGGTTCCTTGACGGGGGCCGGTCTGACCGGCCCGGCTTCATGGACGGCCGGCGTGTGGGCCGGGATGCGTGTGTGCTTCGGCGCAGGGGACGGGGGCGCGGCTATCCCGGCGACCTCTGCCGTCTCCTCGGGACCCTCATCGGTCTTCTCCGGCTCCTCTTTCTTCTTCCGCTTGAACAGTCCGCCGAACCGCTCCTTCATGCCCTTCGCCGGCACCTGGTCGGCCTCGCGCTCGCCCTTGGCCGGCTTGGCAGCGGGCTTCTCCTCGACCGCCGAAAGCGGGGGTTCGATGTCCTTGATGGCTGGCGCTGGCTCCGGCATCGGGGCCGGCGCAGGGACTGTGACTGTGGGCTGGGTCGGCTCGACCGGTGTCGCTTCGGCCGCCTCCTCCGACTCGACGAACATCGCCCCGCAGCCGGGGCAGGTCTTGGCATCGATGTTCACGAGCACGTTGCATGCGGGGCACTGGAAGAGGTCTCCGCCTTCCTCTGCGAATATCACGCCGCACTTGGGACAGGAGCTCGCTGAAACGCCCACTCTGGCGCCGCACTCCGGGCACTCGAAGGTCTCTTCCGACGGTGCCTGCCCGACGGGGCTGACAGGTGGCGTTACCTCGACCTCCTGCACAGGGGCCGGTGACAGTTCTGGCCTCGCCTCTGGGATCACGGCTGGCTTGAGCGGCTCCCGGGACTTCGCAGGCGGGGTGAACGATGGTATCCTGTCCAGGGACCTCGGGGGCGGAGACTCGCGCGCAGGCGGTCTCGAAAGGACCTCGTCGACCCTGGACTCGAGCCTGGTGCGCGCAGACTGCTCCTGCGGAACGGGGGCCGCCGCCTTCCTCGGCTCCTCGACGTCTATGTCGAATATTGACAGATCGGTCCCGCAGAACCCACACTTCTTCGAACCGGGCTGAAGCGGAGAATCACATATGGGGCAGAGCTTATCTCCGCTAGAAACTGGCAAGTGACAATGCCTCCTGGAACACGCTGCGTCACTTTACGGTATGCCTGGATAAATAGTTAACCATTTTGATTCCCAGGCTGATAACGACTCATGCCTGGCCTCATGGCGGGCGCAGGCGGTCCGGGCCCAGAAACATTCTTCCCATAGGTGGTTGTTGCGTTCGTGGGGGGTAGAATTGAACCTGAAGAACGTCAGGGTGGAGTTCCCTGAGAGCGCCAACGTGATCATAGGTCAGAGCCATTTCATCAAGACCACGGAGGACCTGTACGAGGCGGTCGTCGGGTCCGTCCCGCAGGCGAAGTTCGGCCTGGCGTTCTGCGAGGCCTCGGGTCCGTGCCTGATCAGGTCCGACGGGAACGATGAGCGGCTCAAGGAGCTGGCTGTGAGGAACGCCTCGAACATCGGCGCGGGACATACCTTCATCGTCCTCATCGAGAACGCCTATCCGATCAACGTCCTCAACGCCATAAAGAATGTGCACGAGGTCTGCGGCATATTCTGCGCGACGGCCAACCCGGTCGACGTGGTGGTGGCCGAGAACGAAAGGGGCAGGGGTATAGTCGGAGTCATCGACGGAGAGCGGCCCAAGGGCGTCGAGACCACGAAGGATGCCGAGGACAGGAAGGCCTTCCTCAGGAAGATAGGATACAAGCGCTGACCGCGCCGGATGTGCCGACCCATGAGATTCACCCTGGAGATCGACCCGCTCGACCTGGACCAGACCCTCGGCTGCGGACAGACTTTCAGATGGCGGAGGCTGCCAGACGGTTCATGGACGGGCGTGCTCTCGGACCAGCTCATGACCGTGCGCCGCAACGGACGCGAGCTGCATGCCGAGGCGTTCCCAGGTGGTGCTGGCGCCAGGGACCTTCTGGCGGAGCATCTGCGTGTGGGGGACGACATCGGCAGGATCCAGAGAAGGCTGGCCAGCGACCCCGTCCTCAGGAGGGGCATGGGCGGGCTCAGGGGTCTCCGGATAGTGAAACTCGACGAGTGGGAGTGCACGGTCAGCTTCGTCCTCGCGACATACGCGAACATACCCCGCATCTCGAAGATGATCGAGTCGCTGGCGGCTGCCTATGGGAAGAGGATCGCGCCTGGAATCCACGCGTTCCCCACGGTCGGCCGGCTGCGGAGGGCCAGCCCCGGCGACCTCAGACGACTGGGGCTCGGCTACAGGGCGGACTACATCCACGGGGTCTGCGCGGCGCTCGGAGAGGACGACCTCGGGCGCATGAAAGGGATGGGGTTCGAGGAGCTGAGGGCGGGGCTGATGGCGCTTCCAGGCATCGGGGACAAGGTCGCGGACTGTGCGTCGCTCTTCGGGTTCGGGCGGCTGGAGGCTTTCCCGATCGATGTCTGGATGGAGAGGGCGCTGGAGAGGCTGTACCGCCAGAAGGGGTCCCATGCGAGGCTCAGGAGGTTCGCGTCGGAGAGGTTCGGTGCGTACGCCGGCTACGCCCAGGAATACCTATACTACAACGAGCGGGTGCTGGCATCGGACGGGGCATGTGCCCTGTCAGATAAGTGATGCCAGGGAACTGTCCATCAGGATCAGCGCGCCCTCGACGATGGCCACCAGGCCGACGATTATCATCGTGGGTTTCCAGCTCACGACAAGCGTAGCCAGCGTGAAGAGGTCCTCGATGAAGTGGAACAACACGTGGACGATCCCGCCGACGATCACGAATATGACGACGAGGACGATCCATTCCTGGACGCCGAACACCTCTGCCGGGAGGACGAACGACGCGGCGAGTGCCGCGGCGCCTCCGGCGATGGCACCGAGCAGTGCGGACCAGGGGATCTCCTTCAGCGGCTTGAGGAAGAGCCCGAGCGCGAGGACGACCATCACGACGAGGGTGAACCATCCCGCGGCCTCCTCCGTGCCCACGAAGTAGGCCATGACCAGCATGACGCCTCCGAGGATGAACGCGAAGAACGTGCCCACCTCGTCGATGTACGAATCGTCCCGCCGCCCGTAGACCGCTATGAACACCGACAGGAGCCCTCCGACGATCAGAGCGGCGGCGGGGTACGGTTCCTGCGCGAGGACCGTGAGGTCGACCACGGCACCTCATAGGTAGCCACGATACATTAGCCTTATCGGTCGGCGGGCCAGGGCCTCATGACCCGCCGGGGTGGCTCTTCCTGTAGAACTCCATGACCTCGAGGTCGGATATGCGTCCCACGCCTGGCTCTGCGAGCGCGAGGCCGACCCTCCTCGCATACTCGGAGATGATATCATGACACCTGTCCGGGCCTGTGACGTCCCCGACCTCGAGCCGGCCTTCCCTCACGCGCCCGGAGAAGGAGCCGATCGGCACCGGTCCCGAGAAGACCGCGTACCTGCCGGTCTCGGGCAGGAGCTCCCTGTAGCCTGCGCGCAGGTAGAGCGTCAGCCCATCCTCAGGGGCGAGGACGAAGTCGTGCGCGAAGCGGGCCTGGCCCAGCGTCCCGAGCGCCTCCCTGGTCGCCCAGTGGAGCGACCCTGACCCGCGCAGCAGATAGCCCTTCACGAGGTGCCCGTCGTCCTCGAGCGACCTCAGGACCTTCCTCAGCTCGCGCATGGGTATCTCGTGGCCGAGCATGACGGCGAGCGATTCCGCCGTCATGATGCCGTAGATGTCGAACATCCTCTGGATGACCTTCGGCCATGCGGTCTTCCGGGACGACCTGTGCCTCTTCACGAGGACATACGACAACGATGCGTCGAGGTATATGCGAGAGGAGGAGTAGAGCGACTTCATCGCGTCGAGCGTGTCCTGGGTGCCATGCGGGGACAGGTCGAGCAGCCTGTCCCTCTTGACCGGCTGCTGGTCCCTGACCACCTTGAGGACGGTGTCCTCCTCCGGCGTCAGCGGCACCTGCCGCGCGGCCCTGTACAGGCCCGCGTCCTCGGGTGCGCAGTAGCCCACCCTGTCTGGCACCAGGTGGCCGCGGACGACCTCGCCCCGTTTGTGGAGCCGGTGCAGCGACTCGAAGTGTCTGACCCGCATGACCACCTCGGCATCGGTCCTGAAACCGCCGTAGCGCGCGAGCGCGGACGGGACATCCTCGAGCCTGTCCGATGGCCTGAGGTTCTGGAACCCCAGCACGGTCTCCAGGATCTCCTCCCTGTCGAAGCACTGGGTCACGAGCCGGCCCTTCACGAGCATGCCGTTCGCCAGGGAGTACCCGCGGTCGAGGAACTCTCGGGACACATCATCGTGCAGTCCGGCGGCGTCGGTTCCGAAGACGCTGCGCACCCGGACCACCTCGACCCCTTGGGAGTTGTAGAACGGCATCATCGAGTCGATGCCGTCGATGAGCCGCCCGAGCAGTGCGTGGTCGTCCAGCTCGATCGACCTGATCTCGACAGCCCCCGCCATGAGCCATTTCTCGACCATGCCGACGATCCGCCCCTCATGGACCACCAGGAAGAACCAGCCTTCGCCATAGCGGGCGGCGATCTCGGGCCACTTGTCGCTCAGGAACGGGTCGTAGAGGGAGAGTATCCTGAGCCCCGGGTACGGCCGCGGGGAGAACGATTCGAGGAGCGGTAGCTCCTCCGGCGGCAGGAACATCTCTGTCCGTTCGAGCCCGACCGATATCCTCCCCGCGCCTGACCGGGCAAGCAGCCTGCGGGCGTCCTCAGGGTCCATGTCCAGATACGCGGCCGTCTGGAGGGTCGTCACAGGCCCGTGCCCGCACAGGTAGCGCATGAGCACGCGCGTGTACGGGTCCTCGGCCTCTGGCTCGATGGCGTACTCTGCATACACGTTGCGCGAGCTCCAGCTCTCGACCTCGTCGTAGGACCGGACGAGATACGCTTTCCTGTCGAGGGAGTCGAAGTGCTCGCGCATGACGTCCGGCGGGAACCTGGTGGCGACCGCGATCTCCTGGTATGTCCCGGAACCGAGGCGCCGGACGGTCCTGAGTATCTCGGACTCGAACCTGTTGAGCCTCTCCCTCCGATAGACCCCGAGGTAGTGGGGTGCGTCCTCGGCGAGCACGTACCGCAGCCTGCCCCGGACGAACCGCCCCAAGACCAGTTCACCGCGCGTGCGCATGTCCCCGAACTCGGCCGTGTCGAAGCGCCTGACCCTCTGGAAGACATCGTAGACCATGCCGTCCTCGCCGAACTTCTCGAAGAACTCCTTGACCGACGAGAGCTGCGAGAAACTCTTGGCCTCCGAGTAGAGCCTGACGGTGTCCCTGTCGAACACGGGGACATCGCGCTCCTGGAGCCTCAGGTAATCCTTAGCGAGCATGTACTGCTGCTGCTCCCCCACGACGAAGCGGCCGGAGACCGCGACCTCGGACGAGAGGAGGTCCTGGAGCGACGCCAGGACGTCCTGCTCAGGGATCCCGACCTCGTATGCCAGGTCCTCGACGGTCATCGGCGCATGGAACGCGAGGTGCTTGGTGACGACTTCATCGGTGCACCTGCGCAGCGGCAGGTCGGCCGCAGGGGCCACGGAGTACCGGAACGCTTCACCGCGGATGTCCGACCTGTACACGGCGTTCGCCGACTCCAGCCTCCTGACCGCCTCGCGGATCTCCACCCTGAGCACACCTAGCGCGTCGGCGAGCCCGGCGATGTCCGCGGGCGTCCCACGGAGGTGCGAGAGCACCTCGGCCTCCAAGGCGCCCTCGGGCACGACCCGCCTGTGGAGGCGTGAATAGACCGGCCAATCCTCTGCGGTGACATAGACGTCCTCACCGATCCAGACCGACCGGACGCGCCCCTCCCTGAGCAGCTCCGATGCCCACGCGCGCACCCTGTCGAAGGGCGCGTCCGCGTGCGCGAAGATGTTCTCGCCCTTCTCCCTGAACAGGTTCATCGGGCCGGTCACGGACAGGGCCGTCGGTATGTCGCGCTTCGACGACACCCTCGGGAACTTCCGCCGATAGTGCTCGGCCACGGCCTCGAACTCGAACTTGTATCCCGCGATGGCGTCCTCGCCCAGGACCTTCGCGAGGACCTTCCTGTGGAGCTCCCGGAGGAGCATGCTCCTGTCCTCCATGAGGACGATGTCCGACACGCCAACGAGTATGACGTTGTGCGCGAAGGGAGAGGGCACTCCCGAGAACGGCAGATACTCGACCGCGCGCTCCTTCCTCTCGATGCTGCGCAGGACCTCGCGGGCGTGCTCCACGTCCATGACCTCGGTCAGTATCTCGGCGTAGGTCTCGGTCATGACCGGGAAGTCGTCGAGCTCGTGGAGCGCGTCCAGGAGCCGTTGGGACCTCAGCTGCTGCCTCGCGACGGAGAATTCCTTCCCCTTGTAGTTCCTGAGGACCATGAAGCTCCTCGTCGCCACGTGCCTGAACCTCTGGGTGAACAGCTCCGAGTCCCTGACGGAGGCGCGCAGCAGGCCCTCGACGTCATCGGACCTGACGGACGCTTCGATGCCCTCCAGGTCGAACACCCTCGGAGCAGTCAGCATGAAGCAGTCGTCGGTGACCGACACCGTCACGTTGCACTTGATCCGGCTGGAGAGCGCGTGGGCGTAGACCCTGCTGAGTGCGTCGTTCACCCTCCGGCCGAACGGGAAGTGGAAGATAGCGCTCCTGTTGCCGGACGCGTCGATGTACCCCTCGACCACGAGCCTGTCGTCGGTGGGTATCTTCGCGAGCATCTTCTGCTCCCGGAAGTAGTTCACTATCGTGTTAGCCGAGCCCTCGTCGACGTCGAACTCGTCCATGAGCCACGCCCGGACGGCATCGTCCGGCATGCTGCCGATGCGGTCGTCCATCTCCCTTCTGAAACGGCCTATGTTCAACGACAGGTCGAAGCTCCTCGGGAGCATCTCGCCGGTCCACGATGGCACGGTCGGCTTCCTCCCGCTCGCGCCCTTCACGAAGGCCTTCGTGCCCTTGGTCTTCACGAACTCGTAGCTCCGCCCCCCGAGGACGAAGATGTCCCCCTGGGAGAGGCGCTCCACGAACTTCTCGGACAGCGAGCCGATCTGGGAGCCGCGCTCGGAGTAGACCGTGTAGTCCGCCTCCTCCGGGATCGTGCCCTGGTTGAGGTAGAATATCATCCTCGAGCCGTGCTTCTTCCCGAACGCCCTCTTCGGCTCGTCGTACCATATCTTCGAGTATATCCCCTCGAACTCGTCCTTCCCGCCCAGATATCTGAGGACGCTCTCCATCTGGTCCATGCCGAGGTCCTTGAAGCTGTAGGACTGCCTGAACAGCCCGAAGGCCTCTTCGACGGTCCAGGGGCGCTCGATCGACAGGCCCACGATTGACTGGGCGAGCACGTCCAGCGGGTTCACCGGGATCGTCACCCGGTCGATCATCTTCCTGTGGGCGGCCCTGCACAGGACCGCGCACTCGACCAGGTCGTCGTTCTCGAACACGATGATGCGACCCTTCGAGGTGCCACCGTACTGATGGCCGGCCCTGCCCACGCGCTGAAGACCCTTCGCCACGGACTTGGGGGACCCGATCTGGACCACGAGGTCGATCGATCCGATGTCTATCCCCAGCTCGAGGGACGTGGACGATACGACCGCGCGCAGACCGCCGCCCCTGAGGGCGTCCTCGACCTCGAGCCTCGTCTCCCTGCTGAGGCTGCCGTGGTGGGCGCCGACACCTTCCAGGCCCCGCTCCTTGAGCTTGTAGACCACGCTCTCGGTGCCGCTCCTGGTGTTCGTGAACACGAGGGTGGTCCTGTGAGCCTCGACCATCTCCTTGAGCATGTCGTACATCTTCGAGTTCACGACCTCGAACGACAGGGCGGTCATGTCCTTCGTCGGGCAGATGACCCTGAGGTCGAGGTCGCGCTGTGCGTAGACCTCCACTATGCTCATGTCCCTCGGGTGGCCGTCCCTGAGGCCCGCCAGGTACTCCGCCACCTGCTCGATCGGGGCGACCGTCGCGGAGAGACCGATCCTCACGAACTCGTCGGGCGAGAGGCTCTGGAGACGTTCCAGGGCGACCGACAGGGCGGCGCCACGCTTCGAGTCGCATATCTCGTGCACCTCGTCGACGATGACATAGTCCACATGGTCGAACCTCCTGCTGAAGACAGGCGTGGACAGGATGAGGGACAGCGACTCCGGGGTGGTGATGAATATGTGAGGGGGCGACTTCGCCTGCCTCTGCCTCTCGCTGGGGAGGGTGTCACCGGTCCTGACGGCGACCTTGATCCCCGGTGCCGCGAGGCCTTCGGCCTCGAACAGGGCGGATATCTCCCCGAGCGGCTTCAGGAGGTTCTCGTTGATGTCGTTGGCCAGCGCCTTCAGGGGCGATACATAGACCGCATATATCCTGTCCTCGAGCTCGCCCCTCTGCGACTTAAGCGCCAGCTCGTTGATGATCGACAGGAACGCGGTCAGTGTCTTCCCCGAACCCGTCGGGGACGAGACCAGGACGCTCCTTCTGCCGTGGATGAGGGGCACCGCGAGCGATTGCGCTTCCGTGACCTTCCCGAACTTGCATCTGAACCATTCGGAGACGACAGGGTGCATCAGGGAGAGCACCCCCTCCGTTCCCATGCTATTCGTTGCCTTCGTGATCATGTGGCATGACCGTGAATCCGGCTTCGTTATCAGCTGTGCATATTAATACATTGCCAGCAGGGTCCGAGAAAGCACGCCGTCGGGACACCGGCAAATGTATTTATCGGGACTAGGCGATTGAGAGCTCCACGGGGTAGGATGGCAAAGCTCGCCCGGGCACGCGTCGTGGGAGCTGCGGTCGCGCTCGCGCTCCTCGTTCTAGCAGGTTCCGTCGCGGTTCAGCTCATGCATTCCCTGCCCGCGGGGCAGACCGGTGCGAGCACCTTGGCGAGCGGTTACACTGGCACGATAAGCGTCACCGTCACCGACGATGTCGGACGGACGATCGAGGGCGCCCTTTTGAAGATGGTCGGGAATACGAGCAGCTGGGTGACGAACAGCGTAGGCGTCGCCGTCATCTCCGGCCTCCTCGCCGACACGAACGGGACGGATTACGCGATATGGGCCGAGAAGACCAACTACGACCCGTCGCCGGTCGCGCAGGTCGAGGTCACGCCGGACAACATCACTGACTCGGTGCTCGCGATCAGCGGAGGGGTGATATACGGCCAGGTCTCGGACATGAACGGACCTGTCCGCGGTGCAATCGTATCGATCTCCGCCCTCGGGTACTCCAACACGACGGACTCGGACGGCGTCTACAACCTGTACGGCGTCCCGGGAGGGACTCACTCTGCCACCGCCAGCGCTGTGGGCTATGTTAACCAGACCGAGGACGTCGCCCTGGAGACGGGCGGGGTCACGGCGCTGTTCTTCGTGCTCGTCTCGAAGACGGGCGAGATCACAGGCTCTGTGCACGCGCAGACTGGGGAGGAGCTTGGCGACGCAAACGTGTCCGTCAAGGTCGGCACGGTCACCGTCACTGTGACGAGCAACCTGGACGGGTCGTACACCGTGCCGAGCCTGCCTGCGGGCACTTACGACCTGACCGCGTCGATCGCAGGCTTCAACTCGACGACTGTGAGCGGCATCGTTGTTATCGCAGGCAACGTCACGGAGAACGTGGATTTCGAGCTCGTGGAGAAGCCTACGCGGCTGTACGGGACCGTGAGGGCTGGCACGGCCCTGAAATGGGGCGTGCACATCGAGGTCGTCGGCACGAACCTGTCCGCGAACACGACGGCCGAGGGGGAGTATGAGATAAAGAACATCCCCGCCGGGACCTACTCCCTGTACGTGACCCTGTTAGGGTACTACTCGGTCACGGTCGCAGGGGTCATCATACCCAGGGGCTCGGAGATGAGACAGGACATCACGCTCGTCGGCATGCCTGGCGGGATGCGCGGCACGGTGGTCGAGAAGGACACGCTCAAGCCGCTCCTGGGCGTGTCGGTGATGATCATCGACGAGCAGTCGAACCAGAGGGAGACCAAGACCGACCCGAACGGTGTGTTCGAGTTCACAGGTGTCTCCTCTGGCAACTACACTGTCAGGTTCTCGTTGGACGGCTACAGGCCGATCGAACTCGGGTCCATCGCAGTCTCAGGCGACGAACAGACCAACCTCACCCAGATATCCATGGAGCCGACCAAGGAGGGGTTCGGGGGGTTCATATTCGGATTCGACCTCGCGCACTCGATGATGATCCTGGCGCTGTTCCTGACGATCGTGATACTCGCCCTGGCAGTCATCCTGAGGATAAAGACCCTCGAGGCGCCGGACAAGGCCCCGGCGGTGTACGACCAGGAGGAGCCGTCCGAGGGCGAGGGGCCCCCGGGAGAGGGCGGGACAGGGAAACCTCCGCCCGAGGATGGGAAAGAAGAGAGACGGGGCGGCTGAGCCCCCGTTGGGTTTTTGCCTCACTTGAGGCCGAGCTTCTCGCGGACCTTCTGCTCGTTCTCCTTGACCCGCACGTTGACGTCCGCATAGAGACTGTTCCCGTGGGCGTCTATCGCGACGGTCAGGGGCCCGAAGTTCTCCGCGTTGAGTATCCAGATCGCCTCTGGCATGCCGAGCTCGAACCACTCGACGCCTGAGACGCTCTTGATGCCCTTGGCGGCCAGCACGGCCGCGCCCCCGGTGATCGCCAGGTAGACGCACCCGTGCTTCTTCATCGCGTCGACCGTCGGCTGTGACATGCCGCCCTTGCCTATGATCGCGCCGGGCCTGAACTTCTCGATGAACTGCGGCTCGAGCGAGTTCATCCTGGACGAGGTCGTGGGGCCAGCTGCGACCGCCTCCCACCTATCCCCTGTCTTCCTCATGATGGGGCCGCAGTGGAACAGGGCCGCACCCTTGAAGTCGACCGGGACCGGCTTGCCCTTCTCGAGGTACTCGAGGGCATGGATGTGCACCTCGTCCCTCCCGGTGAATATCACACCGTCCAGGTAGACCGTCTCGCCTGCCTTCAGCGCGCGCACGTCGCTCTCCGAGAGCGGGGTCTTCAATGTCTTCGGCATCTTGGTCACCCCTCATTGGTCGGGAAGGCCAGCTTCCCGTCCTTGTGTATCCTGACCGTGCCGCGCCTCCCGGCCCAGCACTGGACGTTTATGGCGACTGGAAGGCTCGCGGTGTGGCAGTAGGCGTACTCGATGTTCAGCCCGAGCATCGTCGTCTTGCCCCCCAGGCCCATCGGGCCTATGCCCAGCATGTTCATCGATTCGAGCAGCTCCGTCTCCAGCTTGGCTATCTCGGGGTCCTTGTGCCTCCGATCTATGGGCCTGAGCAGGGCCTCCTTGGCCAGCTTCATCGCGATGTCGGCGGAGCCACCGATGCCCATGCCGATGATGGTCGGCGGGCAGGGGTTGCTGCCGGCCTTGAGGACCGTGTTGAGCGCGAACTCCTTGATCCCCTTGAGGCCGGCGGCCGGCGTGAGCATTGCGAGGGCGCTCATGTTCTCGGAGCCTGCGCCCTTGGTCATGACCGTGATCTCGATGTGGTCCTGGTCCCCGACCTTCCAGTTGATGTAGGGCATCTTCTCGCCCACGTTGTCGCCTGGGTTCTTCCTTGTGATCGGATGCACGGCGTTGGGCCTGAGCGGGACCTCCTTGGTCGCCCTCCTGACCCCTTCGACTATGCCCTTCCCCACATCCACCCTGCAGTCCCTGGGCAGCGTGACGTAGAAGATCGTGACACCTGTGTCCTGACACATGGGCGTGTTCATCTTCCCAGCGAGCTCTATGTTGTCGACGATGGCCTTAAGCTGCATCCTGGGGACCTCGTCCGTCTCGGCGGCGTAGGCCTTCCTGATGGCCTGCTCCACATCCGCCGGGAGCTTGACGACGGTCCTCCTCAGCAGCTCGACAACCGCGTTCTGGATGTCGGCTTCGGTGACCATGCTTACAAACCTCGGGGACACCGAAGGGGAAGACAGGATTAATGCCTTTTGCTGGGACCGGACACCGATCGGACGATTACCAGCTGTCGCTGAGCACATAGGCTCCGAGCTTCGTCTTCGCGAGCCTCACCTGCTCCCCGTCTCGTCGGAACCCCGCGGGCTTCCGGAGGTCGAGCGGCATCATGGTGTCCGGGTCCAGGACCTGGACCTCGCGGTCGGTCTCGTAGAGCACGATCACCCTTGGGATCTCCGACCCTTCCCTTGCGAGGACGCACTCGTCCGGCCCCTTGACCCGGATCGGCCTCGGCTCGCCCGTGAGCAGGTCGAACGCGTGTATCGTGCCGTGGGACATGCTCCGTATGTAGTAGTCCTTCGAGTCGTATGTCACGACGTCCCCCCGGCCGTAGCCAGGGAGGCGTATCAGGAACGTCATCCTGTATATCTCCTCGCCCGCCCGCTGGCCCCAGAGGCTGGATGACTCCTTGTACTCGGTACACATCGTCTCGTGGAGTTCGCGCGCGACCGACCGTGCGGCCGCGCCCGTGCTGAAATAGAAGTCCAGGCCGCCCTTGACCTTGGTGACCTTGCTTATGAACACGCGCCTGCTGGAGCGCCTCATGGACGCGACCCTGTCCCTGATGAGCCGCTCGGCGCTCATCTGGGCGCGCTCGGGAGGCGCCTTCTCGTCGCCCCTGAGCTGGATTATCGCCTCGTAGTAGTTCCCGTGCTGCTTCGAGCACTCGGTGCACGACCCGCGCTTGAGCCGCACGATGGTGCTGATCTCGCGCTCGAACTGCATCCCGTGGGACGAGATCATGACGAGCACCTTGGCGTCCATGTTCCTCTCGTCCTTCTCCGACAAGCCGACGCGCATCTCGGACAGCGTGACCTCATCGGGAAGCACCAGCGCGTTCCCTAGGGCTATCTGGGCGGCGTCCTTGAGCGAGCCGACGTCCTCCCACTTGCCCCCGTTCAGCATGGAAGAGCAGTGAGCGCACATGAGGACATCGACGTGGTCCGGCAGCGACAAGACTATGTGCTTCTTCGAGTAACACTCACGGCACAGCGATCCGATGAGCTCCGGCTCCTCGCGCCCACACTCCACGCAGAACAATCACATCATCCTCGTCATCTGGGCATGGGGCACGCCACCTATGGTCATGACGCATGCCGCGTCCACGAATCCGTGCTTGACGGCTATCTCGACCGTTCGCCTCCCGACCAGGTTGGCGGTCGTCGCGATCTGGAGCCTGTTGACAAAGACATCCTCGTCGCACTCCTCGCCGCTGTAGAACGACGACGTCACGTCGAGCCTGAGCCCTTCCGACCTGAAGGTCTGGCCCAGCAGGTCCGTGTCGCAGGCGGCCAGGAGCGTCTCGGCCCCGCGCTTGTAGACCTTGACGGAGATCATCCGACCCGCTCCTCGCTGGCGAGCTTGTAGTACCCTGGCTGCGGGGAATAGACCTCGCCCGCATCGCTCAGGCGCTTGAGCAGCGCCCTGACCCTGTCCTCCGGGATGTTCTCGGAGCCAGCCTTCTGGAGCAGCTCCTCGAGGCTCACACCCCTGCGCTCGTCCGACAGCTGCTGCACGAGGCCCCTGAGCACGTAGATCTGCTCGCGCTGGCTCTTGCTGGTGCCCGTGGCGATCAGGTCAATGTCCCTGCGGCCGCCCTCGCTCGCGACCTTGCTCAGGTAGTATTCCACGATCTTGATGGCCCTGGCAGCGTCCTCGCCCGTCACTATCGGGCTGAGCCGCGCCCTGGCGCTCGCCTCGGACAGACGGATGAGCGCCTCCAGCTGCCTCGCGGTTATGGGCACGGAGGCGTTCTCGCCCTCGCCCAGCTTCCTGATGTCGACATAGTACTTCTCGTGCGTACGCATGGCCTCGTCGCTCATGACCGGCGTGATGCGCTTGCTGAACGCGACGTACTTCCGGAGGAAGTCCCGGTCCATTGCTGGCACGAGGGATTCGCTCTCCTGCATGATCTCCGCGACGTTGATGCCCGGGAGCTTCTCGGGCGACTCGTGCTGGCGTAGCTCGCCCCGCCTGTGGACCTTGAGTATGTGCGCGGCCTTGTTCCTGTCCATCTCCGAGTCTGGCCTGTCGGTCATCGTGAAGATGGCGTCGAACCTCGACAGCAGCGCCGGCGGGAGGTCGATCTGCTCCGCGACGCTGCGGCTCTCGTCGAACCTGCCGTACTTGGGGTTGGCCGCGCCGAGCACCGCGCATCTGGATTGCAGGGTCGCCGTGATGCCCGCCTTGGCGACGGAGATCGTGCCCTGCTCGAGGCTCTCGTGTATGGCGGACCTGTCCTGGTCGTTCATCTTGTCCAGCTCGTCGATGCATGCGAGGCCTTTGTCCGCGAGCACGAGCGCACCGGCCTCCAGTGTCCAGCGGCCCTCGCCGAACTCGTCCTTGACGGCCGCCGCAGTGAGCCCCGCGGCGGACGACGATTTGCCGGATGTGTATATGCCCCTTGGAGCGAGCTGGGCCATGTACCTGAGTATCTGCGACTTGGCCGTGCCAGGGTCGCCGATCATCGCGATGTGTATGTCCCCCCTGATGCGGGTCCCATCGTCCATGATCTTGTAGACGCCCCCGAACAGCTGCAGGGCGAGCGCCTCCTTCTCCTGGGAGTAGCCGAATATCGTGGGGGATATGGAGGCGACGATCTTCTCGAACAGGTCGGTCGAGGCGGCGAACTCGCGTATCTTGAGCTCGTCCTCCGGCGTGATGACGATCTCATCGTACTCGTGCTCCTCGTACTCCACGGAGTTGATGTCGAGGCTGATGTCGAACAGGGTGGTCTTCTGCTGGGAGCTTTTCTGGACGCTCCTGAGTATGCCGTTGAGGATGATCCTGTCGCCGGGGGAGATCTTGCCGGCTATGTCGTCCTCGATGTAGCCGACCAGGCGCTCGGGCTGAGCACCGCCCCTTAGGCCCTCCGGGGGCTCCTGCATCTCGATCTTCTGGGTGTCGACGAACTTCGACGGGTCGGTCATCAGCCGGAACTTGGTAGCCCCGCCCCCGCGTCCGCACCCCCCATCGTCCTTGGGGCACTCCAGGGGCTCATGGAACTGCATCCCGTCCTGCTCGACCGTCATCCTGTGCGCGCACCTGGCGCACTCGAACTCCGCGATCGTCACCTTCGGCCGGACCTCGGTCGCCTTCCTGACGAGCCCTTCGACGGACACGAACGTGCCGAGGTGCTTGGCCCTCAGCTTGCGTATCTCGATCCTCGAATCCCTGGGCAGGCCCTTTATCCTGAAATGGATGAACGGGTTCGTGAGCGCGTGCGAGATCATGCGCCGGAGGGCTTCCTCACCCTGGCCGATCGACAGCGCGGGGTTGCTGAGCGTGTAGTTGGCCAGGTCGGGGTCGAACTTCTCGATGTCGAGGAAATCGACATACAGGCTCCTCACATCGGGGTACAGGTCCGCGATGGCGGACACCTGGTGCCTCCGCTCTTCGCCTCCCAGGAACTCCTCCCAGATGGCGACGAGGTCTTCAGGTGTGTATTCCTTCGGCATATCCGTCCCCCCTGTCGTCGCTCGAGATACCCCCGCCCCTGCGTCGTCGCCGGGGCAGAAGGGTACACCGAATCACCATGCAATACAAAAAGGTGAGTGGTCGGTCAGTTCTCATCGTCTTCGATTGCACTTAGGCTACCATCGAGGAGCCTGTTCTGTGCGGCCACCACTTCCGTGCTCGTCTGGGCAGCAGCGTACAGTTCGAGACGTTCCCGGTTGATGTCGAGGAAGACGGGCCCCCACTTGAACTTGGACATGAGCCTCCCGGCCTGCTCCTTCCCGCCGAGGATGTACACCGTCGCCGCGAGGGCCTCGGCGCTGCTCAGCCTCTGGGGCTTGCCGAAGTTGGTCGGGTTCGCCGCGAGGAGGAACGGCAAAGCCCGATGCCTCAGCCCGTGCCTGATATACGGGAAGGCCACGAGCTTCTTCCACGAGCAGTCGAGCACGAGTATGCCCAGCTGCATGGCGGCCTCCGAGTCCTCCCGGGATATGGCCTTCTCCGCCTCCGGGTCGAGCACGATCGCGCCCCGAGGTATCCTCACAGCGGACCTGGCCTCCCTGAGCTCGCCCAGCCGGACCAGCTTGTTCGCCGTGCATTTCTTCGGGTCGTCCTCGTGCGCCATAAGGGCGTAGAGCCTGAACTCGGCCATCCGACACGCCCAGGGCGGCCGGGGGATATAAGCCATGCCCCGGCCGAGTGGCCCTGGACAAGGGTTCATAAAGGCAGGCGCCCAATACCAGGCCGCCACGATGAAGAACACTTTACCGCTGAACGAGTGATGAGAGACGGGCGATCTGAGTGGCTTACACCCCCTTGGGCGGATGCCCCGGGGATGGGAGAACGGAGGGGCCGAGGATGGTGACCGGGTTCGACTATCTCAGCCATGACAAGGTGCTCCAGGAGCACTGGCTGAGACGATTCGTTGCGATAGTGATCGACTTCGCGATAACCTACACACCGATGTACATGCTGTTCCAGCTCCTCCACATCGACTATCTCATGGTCGGTTTCACCGCTGGCTTCGTCCTGTTCATGTACGCGACGGCCTTCGACCTCGCGGTCGGCGGGACCATCGGGAAGATGATGGTGCACATGAAGTCGGTGCCCATCGCGGGGAGGATGTCCTCGGGCCAGGCGCTGATGAGGAACGTGTCCAAGGTCTTCCCGGTGCTGCTCCTGCTGGACTGGATAGTCGGACTGGCGGTCGACACCAAGGATCCGAGGCAGAAATGGACGGACATGATCGCGCAGACGTCGGTCATAATCTACGACCACAAGGGCAGGACCTAGGCCGGCCCTAATCGACCCACCACAGCCAGCCGCGCCGCTCGATGGAGGCCTCCCCCTTTATCAGGCACTTCTTGCGCATCTTGGCGAGGAAGATGACCGTCTGGTCCGGGCAGCGCCTGCCGGACCGTCTCGACCTGGCCTCGACCTCCATGGTGCTCATGGGTCCGCCCTCCCTGAGCATGCGGATCACGTAGGCCTCGGCGGTGGCCTCGTCCATGATACCCACCTGCCGCTCGCCCGACGACCCGTCCACGGAGGGCGAAGGCCGTCGCATCAGGATAGAAGTTGTGCTCCGTCACACCGCTCGCCGGTACATGGGATGCCCTCAAGGATGGATGTTCAGAAAAGGAAAGGGATTTAAGGGGTTTGGAATACGGCTCTACAACGGTTCTAGACCTGTCCCCGCTTAGGTTGCGTTGGTCCAGGCCATGGATACCATCTGACCCTGGGTCGTCTCGTCGTACAGGATCAGGGTATACAGCGTGGATACCGCGAAGTTGCCGGTCACGGTGATGTAGTCACCGTTGTTTATCTCACCGTTGCCACCGAGGTCCGTCACGTTGACGTAGAAGTTCGTAGTGCTCAGAGTCGTCTGCACTCCCAGAGCCTGGGTCACGACACCGGTGCCCGTCAGGCCCGCCTGTGTGGCCGTGTTCCATGTCGCGCTGCCCGCGCTCGTCTGCAGGATAACCGTGAACTCGGTCCACGTCCTAGCCGATGTCGGGGCCGTCACGATGAACT